>Ga0065711_1038371_pt1 | contig 18840 bp, 11 predicted proteins | sample Hoacrofraction12_FD_59098 | JGI IMG/M metagenome (GOLD analysis project Ga0065711, IMG submission 59098) | Hoatzin crop microbial communities from Cojedes, Venezuela - Epithelial fraction 12 v2 (version 2) | ecosystem: Host-associated > Birds > Digestive system > Esophagus > Crop | place... | reverse complement strand
CCCGCCTGGACAAGGTCCTCTACAGCCTACTGTAGGTGACCCTGCTTTGGCAGGGGGGTTGGACTAGATGACCCACAGAGGTCCCTTCCAACCCCTACTATTCTGTGATTCTGTGATTCTGTATTTTACCAAACAATTCTGATTAAAGGGTTTCTCTTCCATAACCCACCTGGCAAAACGCAGTTAAATAAAGTGTTATATGTCACTTAGACAGTGGTCTCCTTGCAGGAACAAACCTGGAAATGGGATGGGCTATGATAAATGTACATAGCTATAAGCATCTCCAGCATTCCCTGTACTTCTGAGAGAGAAATACTGTGTTTTCAGAACATTATTCCTCAGACTTGCCAAATGTCAGACACTACAAGTGACAGTTGTACTGCTGGCAGCCTTGTCACATGCTAGAGCAGAGGAAATGGGTTCAGAAGGGCTCATTTTAGGTAATGGCAGCTAGCCTAGGGGAACCAGTGTCCCGGGCATGAGCTAGCTTTGGTGAATACCTCCCTTAAACGCCGCTCACCAAAAATCTTGCACTAGAAAATAATAATATGGTTTATGGATTGGAATTCAAGTTCTCACCTCGCATCTTGTAGCAAATTACGCTAATATTTCTGTGGAGGAAGCCTAGGAGCCAGCACCTTCTGCTGCTTTGTGAATACTGGTTTACATGAAGTCTCTAACGCATGGTAAAACCCCAGTCATGTAAGCTAAGAGAGAGCTCTACAGAAGATAAATATGCGTCCTGCTCATACAGCAGCAGATTGCTGCTATACATACTGTATTTTCGGTGGGGGGAGAAGGGAATGTGGGTATTTGGAACTTCATCCACCTTTACCATGTAACCATCTGCAAAGGTAAAGAAAATGTCTTGCAATGTATTACTTTAAAACTCTACATGCTGCCATGACAAATTCTTGTATTTTCAGATGTTTACATTTCTCTATATTGTCTTTCCATTTTGTTTTGACAAATACTTTTAATAGTCTGAAAAAAGACAGAACAAATATCTGGTTTCTCTTCATTTCCATTCAGCCAAAGGATAGAAAAATCAGCAAAATTAACGTCAGCTTTTTTCTTAAAGAGCATCTGTTCACACAGGAACTCCATGATAGCAAGACAAAGCCCTCTAATCATAGACCAGATTAAGTTTAGTGGAGCGCATTAAAAATTTTGCCCCAGTGTCAAAAGGAAGCTCTCAGGTACTTGACATGCCTTTCCCACGTGCAGACAGGGGGTATGGACACGCTCTCTGAACTTCATGGTTCAAGCAGCGCTGCTCACACCGCAGCCTCACACCACGACTGCAGCACTAAGCGCCAAAGCCATGAGGCTCTTCTAGGAACAGTCAGTTCACTCCTGAACGGCTGAAAGCCTTTGTCTGAACTCAGAAAGGGTCAGACTGAAGAAGATGTATAGCTGAACAGGTTTTTGAACGTCAGCAGACTACAGTCAATTTATACCTACTGAGGATCTGGCCCTTGAACTGGGATTATCTGTGACCGTCACAAGCAGGAAGTGTCAATGAATGTAGTTTGTACAAATGTGAGACAGGTACACTTGCAATTCAGCTTGCACATAGTATGAAAAATCACCAGCAAGCTATACTCCAGTGAACAGTGAGCCAGTTGTACCTGTAGCAGGGTTAGTAGGAGAAAATCACCGGGAAGAGTTTTAAGCTCACATAATTTTGCTGAAGTTCAAGTATCACTTCACTAAGATGGTTAGGTCCAGTCCTGGCCAGCCATATCCACATAAAGAATACTTAGGCAAGTCTTTCAGGAAGTCAAAATTGGGAAACGCAGAATGCCATAAAATTGTAACATCCCATTAAATTGTTACTCCTATTGCAAGCTTCAAAACAACAGCCGTTTGGATTCAAGTCAGTGGATCAGCCCCAGACTGTTCCTTACTTTACAAACTTCATTTATTGATCTCTATGTGAAAGGCCGATTTGTGATGAAAAACACCAGAGATGCTGTTGTCTTTAGCAATAGACTATGGCAAATGCACTGCAGTTCTGTATAACCACAGGAGTGGATTTTTGTTTTCCAAATCTCTCTGTGTTCTTATTTCAACACAAAAAATGTGTTATCCTAAATTCTACCCAGGTAACCTCTGTTTGGAATCTCAGATTGGATTATTCCCCTGCCACACATCATCAATAATAACCTGAGACTCTGGAAATCCAGTCAAGTTCTCATTTCTACTCCTATTACCCATTACATTCAGTCGAGTGAGGAGGGGTAACAGGGTGCACCACTTGAGGAAACAATTCTGTTGACGATGCACGAGTATCAAGGAGCTCCCTTCTGCTGCCTCTTCAGTTTCAACAGGAATAAAATACAATAAAACTGATATTTAATCGGTGCAATCCGCAAACACAGCTCTCAAGATAAACAGGGAGGTAGAAGGTGCTACTTTCTACATCTTTGATTTTCAGGAACTGCAGTTAATTAGATGTTTGCTGTAAGGCCACCTTCAGTGGGTTTCATACTTCTCCATCTTTGAGCCCGGCAATGTGTGACACAGCAATAGCACGATGTGATAAACGACTGAGGTGGGAACACCCATGTTTTGTTGTGCACCGGGGTTATGACGCACAGATCATTGTAACTATAAAATCTGTCATTAGGGAGATTTTCTTGCCATGCAAATTCTTCTTTCAACATATAAAAGAAACCAGATTAAAATAAACACAAGTCAAAGTGAAAGCCCTCACCTCTCTATCCCCCAAAAGAAGGTTTTCAACAGGCATTAATTAGCTGTTCAAACTACAGAAATAACAGTTAACCTTCAAGCGCAGGAGGCTTCTAATGTCTTTTTGTGGGCATACATCAGCATAAACTGAAAGGCCAGCTTTGACATTTCCCTACCCAAAGACACCAAGTGTTTTAAGCGCACTTACGGCTGGCACAGCTTGATAAGGTCCTGGTCGGTGGTGCCGGGTGGAAGGCCTCGAATGTACAGGTTGGTTTTACTCAACTGCTCTCCGCTGCTGTTGTTGCTGCTGTTGTTGCTGCTGTTTGTGCTGGGGCTGGGAGGAGCCATGGGGTGGGGAGCTGGTGCATAGGACTGCTGGAGACAGAACAAAACGAGAAGGCTGTTACTGGAAACCTAAAGCATAGTGGACTCGCGCGCTTCCCCCTGGTAACTCCGGAGCTACTCGCCAAAGGCACGCATCTCCTGATGTGCCTCCCCTGAGGTAACTTCGGAGCTACGCGCCAAGGGCACCTGTCTCCTGCCCTCCCCACCCACCTTGAGTCAGCAACGCCCATCAAAACACAAAACGGGGCCGAGATTTGGGTTTAGCCAGGGCTACGAAGCGCATCGTACTTTTTTTTTTTTTTAATCTGGAATTAAAGTAGCTAAACTATGAGCCTATTTTATCCAGGCCACAAAACAAAGCTCTGAAATTTCAGACAGATACTCAGGATTAACTGGTATTAAAGACGTTAAACACAATCTGCTTTAAGAATACTCCAAGACGCAATCAAGAATATCTAGCCAAAAGTATGGAAGGTGATGCCAGAAGCCGAGTTAGTCCTTCCTAAACATGAGGAGCACCCAGTACACGCAGAGCCAGGTGGCAGAGAGCTGGCTAGCCTGAGAGGGGAAAGAAAGTCCAAAGCAGCCTGAAAAGACTCTGTCATTGCAGATGCCTTTCACAACAGAGAAACAGGGTTTGGAAAAGATGATCAGGCTAAGACCTCCTGCTCTCAAAGCCTTGCCCGCTTCTAACCAACCACAAACCACACGCAACAACTGAGAAATATCACTTAAAAAGGAAGGCGTTCTCACAGGGAAGACAAACTTCCCCCTAACTCCCTGGTAAATATATGCTACATAAAAGCAGACAGATGCATACTATAAAAATTACCTAAGCACCTCCAATCTTGGACAACAACAGGGAATTTAAGCTGCTGCAACCATCCCTGGCTCTTTGACCATCAGCGTATTTACTCGCAGAGCGCTTGCCAGGAGAAGGGAGGAGTGGCTGGAAGGCGGCAGCCATGTCCTGTCACCGCTGCACCCCAGGCAGAGAAGCTGAGACCTAGGGGAGAAGCTGGGGGAGCTGGGGGCTCCGGCCGGGCAGCCTGGGGAACTGGAGCTGGAGCTCCAGGAACATAACCTGCCTGCTGAGATGGGGGAAATCCCATTTCCACAAGCTGATCAGCATGCTCTGGTAGCAGTATGCGTGGTTACAACAGCAGGTAAATGTGGGGCCAATGCTAAGTTAACCATGATGTGCTAATGGGCTAAGAAAAGCAAAACAACTGCAATTTTCATTGTAGCAGCAATGACACTTTAGTGACTTCTAATACGCTCGTTCTGCATTTAGGCCTTGAATAGAGAAAATATTTAAGTCTGTGAGCAATTGTGAACACACTAATCAACTGCCCCTCTCATTTCAGTGGCCCTACTTTAGTGCTTATAATTATGCACACACTAAATCAGAGCCTTGGTAGATGGATATTTTTAAATTAGTAGCTCTGAACTCTTTCAAACAAGTCCCTTTACTTAGAAGAACCAAAAAAAGTTGGAGAGCATAAGGCGGACATCAGTGATAGCTGAAGCTCAGAGGCTTTGATGAAATATATAAAGCACCACACTTGCAGCAACGCCTTTCCGGCTGCCTTCTCCGCCCTTCTTCCCAGTTTCTCCCATTTAAACCAGCAGAGTGGGAACACACCATCAAGTGTCAGGACATCAGAATTCCTCTGCAATCTAGCCTGGCTGTAATGTGACTCAAGTAGGACCCATTAAAAGGAAAAATCAGTTTAATAGACAATGCAGTCACCATGCTAGCAAGCAATGACATTTGCTCTCATCTACAGGAAAAGAGAAAGGGCAAGGAGCTTCCTTCCCTGAGTATCTGCGTGGATACTTTTGCTGACAATTAAAAGCACTTAATGCACATGGATCATATAACTCTACACGCACATTTTATCACTGGGTAACCCCCACCCACCCGAGCTTCAATGTCATTCTTGGAAACCGCGAGCTGAAGCAGCAGCCCCAGGTACCAGCACACGAACGGCACCGGCTGAGCTCCAGTGTCGTGGGCACGTCCTGGAAAATCAGCTTCACACCACAGCCATGGCATGGCTGGGTAACACCGCAGGCGGCGGTAACCTCCAACAAATACGTAGACACATGCATCTTAAAACATGCTGGCTGGAAACATATTTAAACCTCTGTGCATGCTGGGGCCATGGCAGAGGTAGATGTGACTGTGTAGAGCACGTTTGGCTTTAGTATACCAAGAGCTCAGGAAATCTGCCATGGTAATCTTGCACATTTTGAGCATTGTTAAGGCAAAATTTAAAAAAAAAAATAAAATTTTTAAAAGGTCAAGGTAATGTTCTTACTGCTTTACCCCACAACTGCAAGTTTACCATACACACTGAATGCACGTAAATGACATAAAGCAACAACAGAATTTTCTGTAAACCAATAAAGTGCTATGTACTTTAATTATTAATTGTTATTATTATATATGTCTTAGCAGGGGATAATGAGTAAATGGCCTACTCACACCAACCTAATAAGCAAGAGAAAAAACAAGTGGAAATACACCTTGGAAATACAAAGAGCAATTTTCATTCTATTATAAGATCTTTATTCTCACACAGAGGAAAGCACTGGGGGCTTGATTCTAATTTAAGCTTAAGGCATTTTATCCCTCCAGGCCAGCTGAAAGGGGACCTAGAAGTGAACATGAATTACATTTACACTGATTTTAAGGCCACAGCTATTTAAAAAAAAAAAAGTCCTCAGTATACCCAGAGAATTAGGCCCTAGGATAGGTAGTCTCTCAGGCAACAGGCACACACAGATGCCCAGGTTCACAGCAGCATCCTAGGAGATGCTTTATGGGTGGGCAGAGAGGCAGCCGCACTCCACTTTGGAGGACGCTGATCTTTTCAGAGCAGCAAGCACTGCTCTGCTCCAAACCCTCTTCACTAATAAGTCTCAGCCACTGCAGCTCATGGCAATTTTCATGCATATCCAGTACCCCAGAATACCATTTGCAGAAAGATGACAAAACTGGCTGTACTAGGGCTGATGACATCTACTGGACGGTTGCCAGACTAAAAGCTTCAGGTCAGAAGAAAGCTTTGAATTCTTGTTTCCTGAGTTGACAAGTGTATGACTGATGGCAGAAGTATGTGTTTTGCCTCCAAATGAGCAAAGAGTCTGGTTTGTTAATCTCCACATAATAACTAGAGCGAAAGAAATGAATGGCAACCTGATGATGATCCCAGATACGGATCACGGACAATGCCAAAAGGGGGGCATTGCCTGGGGAGCTGCCTTCGCACCCAACGGCAGGAAATTTGTGCCTTATTCTGACATTGGCCCCCTCTGTAGCTGGGGGCAAAGTGCTTAACTTCTCTGCCATGAGGAGCACCACTTCCCAGACTGGCTCAAAACACCCTGACACCAGCTGCAGAAATCTGGGAAAGACATTTTGCCAACACAGCCGAGCACAGGACTTGCAGCGCTAGAGAAAAGTATTAGGCAAAATCTACATGTTTTACTTCAAAAAGGAGCTGGAGTTCACAGCTGGCTTTGGCGTTAATTTTTCAAGTAACCAATGCAACCAACTCATTTTTCAATTCTCATGCTTCATTATTCAATGGGGAGTGTGGGGGGAATGAACTGGTTTGTAGATCATTCCAAGCAGCTTATTAATTTAGCATGGTCGGCTAATAGGATTTGTTTTCATCTTTGAAAAATGAATGAAATTTCTCCTTTTTCATTATTTAAAAGAAATTAATGTACTTAGTTCTTATTACAGTCTCAGGAACGCACCCTTGCACTTCAACCCTACTGTTGAGCTCTCTGACACAGCGCCCCATGCAAGCATAAACAGCTAAACATGAATAATGAGATACCTTGGTCTTTCTTACTCAGTAACTCAGAAATGCTGAACCAGAAGCCTCCTGGTTACTAAACGAATAACACTCCTCCTTCGAACATCCAACCCCCTTACACAAGAACGGTATTTATCTTCCCATGGCAACCACAGTACTCTTATGCAGTTCTTCACTTGTTGCAAGTTTAGTCTAAAGCATTTTTCTTCCAAAGCAAAACACTACTTAAAAAGACAAATTTCAAATATTTTTCACATACAATTCCTTTTGGATGGGAACCACAGGCCCCAGATGCCAAGTTGTAGAGTCGGCTTTATTAGCAGCAGCTGGCTCCTTGGCAGGCTTCTGAGGCGGTGGAGCTTGTGGTTTTGGAGTGGCCTCAGAGCCTAGGATGCAGCTGGACAGCTATGCTAACGGACTAGCCAATTTGTTTGTATTCACCTGTGGCTATTCCAAATTTGTACTCTTTTATCCACTTGAAAGTAAGGTCTTGGAAGGATTCCCCATGAACACCGGTAAGTTGACTTTTCCTATCATAGTGCATATTTTATAGAAAAAAATGAGTATGACACACAGTCCTGCATTAAAACACGTGTTATTTAGGCAATTGTGAACATACACTATCTATTTTGCTCTGAACGGAGTGTTTCCCAGCTGCTAGATTCATCTCACTTAGAGCCCAATTGCTACACAATTCCCTTAGCTCCTGATTGAGAGAATAAAATAAGGCGAAGTAAATGCAAATAAACTGTGCAAATATCATTTTACAGCTCAAAGTAGCAAAACACTGTTCTCTTTACAACCTATTGTACAAAGGAGTAGTTTTTGAGAGCTGGAAAGTTCTTACTGGCCAAGTACAGTAATGATGAGAGGATGCCACCAACTTATCAGCCTCTTCATGGGATTTTGGAGCTGACTAAACGGCAAATCTCACATTAAGCAAAAGACAATCATCACAGTTGAAGAGAAAAGAGTGAAGCAGGGCAAATCTAATAAAAAGAATTAGATAAAAGCCACAGCAACTCTTCTGCTTTTGGTTGGTTTCCTCAGTGAGGAGCAGTACCAAAAGGTAAGCTGCATTTCTCATCCATAGCCAGGTTGAACAGAAAAGTGAATAAAACATGAACACTGAAACTGGCAAAGCAGAAACCTTGTGTATTTTAGAAAGGATGCAGTCACGGGAGCTCAAGCCATAACTTTCTTCCAGAGTTTGCAGGGCATTCATTGGCCTTGCAGAATCCAGCCATGACTGCTGTCTAGCTCCCATCTGGCCAACGCAGGCCTGGAAGACACAGCTCCTCTTGGATGCTTCCCTACATCATCAAGTCTTTCCTCAGACATCTAACAGAAAACAAACAGATGTAATAGTGCACATATTTTCTAACCTCTGCACAGCAACAAAGCTTCCTGGACTGTTTCTGTAGAAGCAACAACCCACCGCTTGGCAACATGTCCCATTTGAAAAAGAACAGCATGTGAAAACATAAGGAAACTCAGATGATCAAGAGAGACAACAAGCTTCAAAGTGTGTTCCATCACAGTTCTTTCAACCAAGAAAACCAGAACACACCTCAAGAGCATTTTGATTTCTCTGAATCCCTTCCAAGGCCTTTAAAAGTGATTTGCGGGATTCAAGAAGACCCCTGAGTCAGAGCTGCTGGGCTGCACTCTCTGTACTGCCACTACATCACCGTGCTACCCCAAGCAAGTCATTTAGATTCCTCATGGTGCAGTTTACCAATCTGTAATGATTCTTCCTTAGGTTTTCAAGGCTTGTATAAGGCTCTGTGATTACGGGACAAAAGACGTTATGGAGGACTGCAATATTACCTAAAGCTGGAGAAGATATTGTTAACGTTTAACTTAACAACTAAAGCTACCCTTAATTCTTCTACAGATAAAAATGATTTCTGTACACAGAGACTTTGCTACCCCGTATCCAAACTGAATGAATTAAATAATTTTAAACCTTAAATAAAATGCCAACCCAATTAGCTTTCTCATTAAAAATAATTACTCTTTTATTTAAAAACAAATTTAGAATTATTTGATCACAGTGCTATCTTGCCCATGCTTCTTGTATACATTGAACCTTTTTTTTTTTCATTCTATTCCAAATGATATCTTTAGTCCATAGGAAAAAGATGTCATTGTGTTTTGTGCCTCTTTTCACACAGCAAAAAAAAAATCACTTGTGAAAAATGACAATTATGAGAAAAAATATCCTAGCTCTCCAATAGGCACAGTAGTCATTCAACAGTCAGATTAAAATTAGGATTTGATGGGTCAATAAGATACTTTGAAATCTTTGTTTCACACACAAAGCTGTTGAAATTAGTAGGCTAAATACTTCTGGGGTTTACAACTCCCTCGAACCCAGCACAAAGCCGTAGAGGTCTATAAAGCATAAGCTCAGGCACAATTTGACTCCATTTTTTCTGTTCCAAAATACTTCACTTCCAAATCACAACTGCCCAGCATTTAGCATTATATAAGCACTTGCAGGTAGACAATACAAGGGAAGCAAAGCATCCATGGGAACAGGAGGAAGTCCTTTAGAAGCCAGTACCTGCAAAGTAGGTCTCATTTTATAAAGTTTTCTGCATTAAAACCAACCAACCAACCAAAAAACAACAGCAATTCGCTCTTCTTCGCTATCTTTAGGAGCATTGAGAGTGTAGCAATCATTAGCCAGGGTCACACACAGTAGAAAACTGAAAATTTTCTCACTGACCCAGAGGATCTTTAAGGTCCCTTCCAACCCTTACCATTCTATGATCCTATGATTTCCACTATGATAGACTGAAACACGTCAATCAATACATCACACTCTTTCCAAGGGGAAACTTCAAAAGCAAATTGGTCAGGTGTAAAGCAACTTATTTTAAAGTACAATGAACTTTAAACAATAAAATGGATTAGAGCACATATCATTAGGAGAGGCTGGTGGTCATCTCGCCTGAGGACGAGACAAGGGAACAGCACAGAGATGAAGAGCATTGTTTGCAGACTGAGAATGCCCCGAGCATCGCTGCCCCTCTTACATCCTTACAGATGTAAGCAGCCAAGCCACCAACTTCAGCCCTTCATCCTCTCCTCCCTATGCGTTGCTATACCAAACATAAAACTGCTCATCCCTCATAAGTCATTTTCTGTTCATCCATGGGCTGTCTGCCCCTCCAGACTAAACTATGGTAGCTTGCCTGAATTTAAGGCTTCTCACAGCCAGACAAGAGAGTACAAATTAGTCCTTAGCACTAAAAAGCCAAACACGAGGAAGAAGAGCTGTGTCACCAAACAAATATTTTCCAGAGCAGAAAACAACTTTCACACCCTTGTCTCCTCCCATTTATTTCATGGCAGGAGGCTCCCGTGACATTATTTATTTCTCATCAAGGGAGAAGAATTCTTTCTATAGATAAAATATTTTGGCACTTTGGCAAACTCGTAAACAATAGCCTATATTCTTTGACATAAATTACTGTTATTGCTTCATTATCCAATCCATTCATATTTTATTGATGTGCTGAGACTAAATGTGAACAGAATCTAGATCTTAAAAATACTAAATCTGCGCAATCTGGATGATAAAACATTGCAGTTCCCCTAATAGGAATATTTTAGAGCACACATCAAAACACGACAGCAATTACTGCCTGTGATACAACAACCTTGTGGTAAAAAAAAAAAAAATGGGCGGAAATAATAACAAATTTAAGTAGAAATTATTATTTGTGTTTACATTTCCACATAGCCCATTTTTAGGCTACAATGATGAGTTGTCGGTCCATTTGAAGGTTCAGAACAAAATTACAGATCAAAAGGCTGATAGTTAACTTTCCAAATGTTTGCAAAAACAAACATGTTTTTGGTTCTGAGAAACTAAATTTACTGTCTGGGTATTTGTTTACATGTGGCAGACTAAAAGCGTCTTGGAAATCAGATGTAGGAGGCACATGCTTCTCTGCATTGCTTTTGTGCACACAGTCCACACATACCACAGCATCAACACTGGTGCGAGAACCCGAACATAATAAAAGCTGATCACATAAAACTGAACTTAAAGCACAGAACAAAACCAAAACATTGATATCATCTCTTTCCTCTCCACTTGAGAATTTGGTGAGCAGAGATCAGAAGCAGATGTGTTTTTGCTTTGCAGAATGAAAGCCCAATCAAAAATGTTTTTCAAAATCCAACCCAAGTTCCCTCAGTTTGTCTTTCTTCTGGAAGGATTAAGCGGGAAATCTGCCACTGTTGACATGAGCATTGATGGGATGAAGGAATCAGGGGTGGCAGAGCTCCCCAGGAACGGCCTCCATCATCTCCCCACATTGCCGCAACAATCTTTTGCGGACATATACAGGGAACCTCTGCCCCCTTCACTCAGTGCTGTATAAAGATGAGCTGTGCCTCCCCTCCTGTGGCCAAAGGAATCCACAGAACACAGAGTTTGAGAAAGGTTTGTCCCCAAGATAACACCATGACACCATCAGGACAGAATCTGGGGCATTCCACAATAGTTGGAGTTCATGTTTTCTTTAGAACCCTTTGGGCTACAGCAATACACTGCTGCTCCCAGGCCAGGGGCCAGAGGAAGCCCACAGAAGATATGAGCCATCACAAACCTCACCACATTTCTGCTTCCAGTGTAAACCCTCTAACGACTTCATAATAACAAATAGATTTTTAAAAAAATTGCCCATACAAGTCATTATAGTTGATACCTAATTCCCCACTCAGAAAGAAGATGAGAGAACCAACCTCACAAGACTGATGTCCGTAATGTTATTTAAAGGACAGCTAGAAAGCCTTCCAACAGCAAGCTGATGATAAGACGGGGGGTAAGAATCTTGTAGTAGCGGTTAGGATTTAGGTGCCAGCCTACAGAGACAGTTGACCAAGGTAGTGCTGGGCACCTTCACATTTGCGGGAGCCCTGAACACTACCACGACAGGCCAAGGCAGACAGGGAAGCCAGGGCGTGCGCGCATAGCGCTCACCACAGGCAGCTGGGTCTGCAACCCCACGCTAGAATAGAATAGAATTATAGAATGCTTTGTGTTGGAAGGGACATCCAGACCAACCCCCCTGCAGTGAGCAGGGACATCTTCCACTAGACCAGGTTGCTGCTCAAAGCACCGTCCAACCTGGCCTTGAACACTTCCAGGGAGGGGGCATCCACAGCTTCTCTGGGCAACCTGTTCCAGTGTTTCACCACCCTCATTGTAAAAAATTTCTTCCTTATATCCAGTCTAAATCTATCCTCTCTTAGTTTAAAGCCATTGCTCCTTGTCCTAGGCCCCTCCAGGTATTGGAAGGCTGCTATAAGGTCTCCCCGCTGCCTTCTCCAGGCTCAATGGCCCCAACTCTCTCAGCCTGTCCTCATAGGAGAGGTGCTTCAGCCCTTGGACCATCTTTGTGGCCCTCTTCTGGACCCGCTCCAATAGGTCCATGTCCTTCTTGTGCTGCGGGCTCCAGAGCTGGACGGAGGACTCCAGGTGGGGTCTCACCAGAGTGGAGCAGAGGGGCAGAATCACCTCCCTCGACCTGCTGGCCACGCTTCTCTTGATGCAGCCCAGGATACAGTTGACAGTTGACCTTCTGGGCTGAGTGCGCACAGTCAGCTCATGTCAAGCTTATCATCCACCAGTATCCCCAAGTCCTGCTCGGCAGGACTGCTCTCAATCCCCTCATCCCCCTGCCTGTATTGATAGTGGGGGTTGCCCTGACCCCGATGCAGGACCTTGCACTTGGCCTTGTTGAACCTCTTGAGGTTCACACAGGCCCATTTCTCCAGCTTGTCCAGGTCCCTCTGGATGGCATCCTGCCCTTCTGGTGTGTCAACTGCACCACTCAGCTTGGTGTTGTCTGCAAACTTGCTGAAGGTGCACTCGATCTCGCTAAGTCATTGACGAAAATGTTAAACAGCACCGGTCCCAGTATGGACCCCTGAGGGACACCACTTTTCACCAGCATCCATTTGGACATCGAGCCATTGACCACTACACTCTGGCTAGGAACCCCTCTGTCCCATTCTGGGTACTTAGAATCATAGGTTGGAAAAGACCTCTAAGATCATCAAGTCCAACCATCCACCCAACACCACCATGCCTACTAAACCATATCCTGAAGTGCCACATCTACATCTACACGTTTTTCGAACACCTTCAGGGATGATGACTCAACCACCTCCCTGGGCAGCCTTTTCCAATGCCTGACCAACAAAAACACTCTCCACTTTGTTACTGCAGACTCTAAACTTCATGCAGCAGACATGGGAGGTAGTGTGGGAAATGCTGTTTAATTTTCTTTGATTTAACAAGCATCTACTATAATTTCCGTTTATATTTTCTTCCAGACACCAGTCATATCCGCTTGAGGCAAAAATTACTAAATAAACTAAATAATTAATGCAAAAATAGTGAACCTCTTTATTCTATTTTTGGAATTTTCAGAATTACACTCAATTTATTTACAGACATTTCTGTCTGTTTTCTTAAAATTCAACATAAATTATATTGATTTTGAGATTACTTAAGCAAGCTGTGAGTGTGTAAAAAACCTCAACACTGCCGTCTTCTTGCATCGATGAAACAAAATATTTCCCTATTTTTGTTTCCACTCGTACTCTGATTAGGAAATTGTATGTACCTTAGGCTGAACTGAAACCTGAGCACTAAACCCTTAAGATACATCACACCAAACTCAGACTGAGGCAAAGGTCCAAACTGGTCCGCCCACCGCAGGGGTATTTGACCACCCATGTAACTAGATGCCAAAGCAGTTACTGCCCAGCACACACTTTGCCGTCGTCACTGGAGGCTCTGGAAATGCCAACAGGGCTACGTAATGATGAGAGTCTCTTCCTAAATTTTGTAATACTATGACAACTATTTCCTAGCAGCTACTCAGATTCTGACATCTGTTTTTGTGACAATGTAAATAAAATCATGAACTTTTTCAAAAAGTAAAAAAAAAAAAAACTTCAGAAAGTCCACTTTGCTGCAAAATCAGTGAATCTGAATACACATCAACCTGCCCTACTGGTTAGACATATGAAAGACCCATCATTTCTTACACTGCAGTACAGTATTATTCAGCAAGTCCTTCCCCTTCTAATCCCTACTTCTTTCTTCAATGTTTCCACCATGTCTAGTTTCCTACACTTCTCAGAACCAGCGTGGGGGAAAGATATAAATTTACTATGGCATAAATTCTCAGTCTCTTCCCACTTCTTCAGCTACAGATTGTCCTTTTGTGCTTGTCCGAAGTTTCAAATGTCATTTGACTCATGCACTCAGAAATGTTGACTCAAAATATCCATACAAAACTAACTTGCAGTTCGGTAAAAGTAACCTATCCTCTTTTTTTCTGATATGCTTAGAATGGCTTATAACCAGGGCAGATATTTAATTTTATCATGACAACTTCCTTTTCTCAGTTCCCTAAAACCATCATTATTTTCTGCTGAATGTTGTGGGACGATGAACCAAATATCTTGCTAACACACACAGATTCAGCTGAAGGCATTTCGCCTAAACCATTTTGGGCTTTGTGCCACACACTTTTTCCATACTGTGCATGACAATAAGAATCATCTGAACTTGTGTGCTCAGAGGTGAAGAGCCTTGTGAAGTGGGGACTCAGCTGCTTCGTTACGCATCTGTGTAAAATCCAACAGAACACTAATTGGAATAACGAGGTACTCCTGCTGCAAGCAATAGGAATTCAGAGTAACAGGATACATATGTTAAATTTCCTGAAACAAACCAGAAAGTTAAAAAAAATATTTTAACACATTCATCTGTATTTACTACATTTTTCATCCAAATGATATATTTCTTGATAAACAAGAGCTTAAATTTCCTTCTGCACAGCAACATTGCCTACAATATCTTCTGTTAGCTTTCTGGCTTTTTAACCTTTTAATATTCTTCATTCACGCATGATTAATTTTTAAGTCTGCAATTTTTTTCTGGAAAGAACATGTATTTTGAAGTCATTTCAAATGTTAAATCAGGCTAAGTAAAATAAGAAAGAAAGTCTCCTTAATACATTTCCTTAATAAATGACGTATCAAGCTTTAGAACAGAAGCTTGAAGAATGCCAGCATGTAACAATCAGGTTTATATTTCACATTAGATACATACAAATATTCTAAAAGTTTGAGTGCCATTTAATACCATTGTCAGACTCATGTGCACAAAATGTTGAGCAAGAAAAAGGAATTGAAGTCTAAAATGAAAAATAATTTACATATAACAAAAGAATGGGGAAGAGTGACAGCTACAATACTTCTAACAAAACAATAATCAGATTCTAACAGCAACACACCGCTTTACCAGCTGCAGCAGAAATTGGTTAGGAATACCACAGCAATAGGTTGTCTATGGGCACATCGGCAGCAAAAGGAAGACTAAGGAAAACGTTTCATTTGCCCACTGCTGAATAGGGCAGGGGACTAGTGCCAAAGGGCACGGAACAGATGGAGTCACTCGATGCTTTCTTTGCCTCAGTCTCCACTGGCGAGGTCTGCTGCCAGGCCTCTCGGGTCTCTCTGCCCAGTAGTAGGGCCTGGGGTGCGAGACGCTGCCCCAGAAGAGGAGCATTAAGTTAGAAACTACTCCAGGAAGCCAGTTACAGGTTACCCAACAACAACCACAGGGGAGACGGCCGACCTCACTGAGAGGCTGCTCGCTCTTGTTTCTGAAAGGCTCTGGCAACTGGAGGCATCAGGATGTTCCTGATGACTGGAAAAAACACAAAGATTACACCCGTCTTCAAAAGAAGGAGGATCCAGGGTTCTAGGATCTAGGGCTCTCAGATCGAGGCCAGCAGGCTGGCCACAGCTTGGCAAAACTGAAGAGCAAAGCCTCCCAAGAGCTATGTCTAAGGCAAACAAGGGACAAGGTGACTGATAGCAGCCAGTATGGATGAGCAAGAACAAATAACACTTGGCCAACTTGCTTGCCTCCTGTGTTGAGACAACTGGCTCTACAGAGCAGGGGAGAAGAGTAGATGTTTTTTCCCTTGACATCAGCAAGGCTTGCAACATAGTCCTCCATAGCATCCTTAGAGTTAAGCTGAGGAAGGCACAAGCTGGAGTGATGACTAGGAGGATAAAAAGCTGTCTAGAAGGTTGGGCTTGAAGGAGAGCTCTCAATGGTTCAAAGCCTAACTGGCAGCAAGGCACAAACAGAAGGTTGATGCTGTGGACAGTCATGTAGTACCATCACCAACAAGCTGGACGACGGGAGGGAGTACACCCTCCCTGAGACTGCAGATAACACCAAGCTGGGGGGAGCAGTTGAATGGCTGGAGAAAAGGGCTGTCTCCAAATACTAATATCAGTACTTCCAACGCTATGACAAAGAACTACTCAACACAAAACTCCTTCACCTCAAGCATATGTTAAAAACCCTCCAAGTTTACTTACAGAACAAACGTCTAAGTGATTTCTACAGGTGCAGATATATCTTATAATCAAATTCAACTGCACACTAAAACTGAGACATCTGAACTTTATTCCTTTGCTATGCTTTGACCTCAAGTTTAGTTCATTTGCTTAAGTCATTATTATAACAACAGTGTTCCACACAGATATCGGCAGCAGTAGTATTTACATTAATGCAGTATCTTTGCATTAAAGTAATTAGAAATGCTGAAAATCCTACTCCTCAGCTTCTTTGAAAATCTACAATGTAGTTTAAGGAAACACTGTCTAAGAAGAAGCAGTACCATTTTAAAGGCAGTGTGGTTCTCAATCATTTGAAATGAAATAAGATGGCAGATCTTTTAAAATCTCTCAGACTAAATGTTATGCAATTAATGCCACAGCCAGCTGCCATCAGATAATCCAAGTTCAGTCTTGGCCAGATTTTGAATTAAATGCACCCCTACTTGTAACACACAGATCTTTTTTACCTTCTTCTTAAAACAGGGAGAGCAGCCTGACTCCCCCAGTCACATAAAGGCATAGCTTCCAATGGGCAGTTTACTTAGGGTATCTAGGCTCAGACATAAACTGTTACACCCAATAGAACTAAAGTGGTAACTACAACTTAAGCCTCAATTTGGGGGACTTTGGCCCAAGAAAACTTGAAAAGTAACTCCTTCAGTTATCTTAAAACTGCAACGGTATACTGAAAGACATCGGCAGGTCTCCAAGCTGCAGGACTGAACCCTACTTGCAACACAAGGAACTAAACTTTCACTAAAAACCTCTGTAAAGGCTGGGATCTTGTGGAAAGCAGACGATATCTAATCAAATACTTAAATGACCATGTGGTAATGACTACTCACACAGCATCCAAATTCAGACTGCACAGGCTCATGAAGAAGTCCAACATTTCCTAACTCCTGACTCCTTGACTGTATAGCCTTAACCTCCCTTAACATAATCAAGAGTCTGATAACAGAAGCTGACAATTACTTTCCATAAGCAGCACCACATCTGGGAAAACAAAAACCACCTAGCAGAGAGCTTTACATTTGGAAGCTGCTAATAACAGGCATTTTGGGAAATGGCATAAGAAATACAAGCAGAGGGTAATTATTCCCAGTACACGTCTCATTTTGGGACTTCCCAACCAGAGGCTGCACGTGGACCAACAATCTTCCTCTCCACGATCTGGTCCTCTCTCCTCCATGTTCTGGCCCATTTCAACATTAGTCCTCAAAAAGCTCTTTGTGGGAATCAGTTTCACTATTTAATTTGCTACTAAAGAAAAATAAATATTTTTATTTTAAAATGCTGCTGGGCCCCATTCTTGTTTTACCAGGAAGATTTTGCAGCAGTTCTTCCTACCATTCAGGACATTTTATGCAAAGCTCTGTCGCACTGCATTCCATGTCTTCTGTGGATAATCCTCAGAAACATGAGGAAGTGGCAGCCACCCAGTCAGGCGGATTGCTATCACATCTTTTTGCAAGTAAACAGAAACATCAATGATATAGTCATGCATGTGCCAAAACAGAAACAGATTATTAAAAGTGCTAGATGTCTTTAACACTGTTTGAAAAACAAATGTCTGTATTAAAAAAATATTTTTTTCTTAGGGATTCCTCCTGAAAGGAAAAAGTCCTAGACTAAAAATATATAGATACTCATTTAACTCTCTTGTTGTTAAATATCTGCGTTATCCCTCATATGACTAACATTTCGTTTGCAATGTCTTGCCACTAAATTTCCATTCTTGAACCCTGGGCTAGTGCAGCTCTTGCAGGAGAACAAAGTCTTTCCATGAAGGAAATCATCTGTTGTCAGGCCTTTATATATTCCACTGAGGTCCATTTATCATTACAATTCCCTCATCCTACCACCGCCAAGAGACCAATCCCTGCTGCAGAGGAGGAAATACATGCAGCAACACGGCATCCCTGGGACAGACCCTGCACGGCTCTCCCTCCCCCTGTCTCTGGCTCCCCACACTCAAGACCTCATTCCGCTTCCAACACATCTGGAAGAGCCTCTGTAGCCAGCAGACCTTTGACAACCCATTGGTCTGACAAGGATGACCATAATTTAAGTTCCTTTGCGGGCTATTTACTGAGGGTTTCTGAGCCACAAGTAGCCTCCTGGCATCCTCTCCTATTTCTCCTCCTCCCCACTTTGAACATCAGGAGCTGCCTAAAGATGCCTCAGAGCATCTGGAAGAACAAGAGTTGTTCAGCCTCTGATGGAGAAATGGGCAAGTACAGCTCAGGGTCAACATGATGAGTGAGTTCCTGCAACTAGTAATGTAGCTCTGAAAAAATACGGCAATGGGTATGAAGTTACACATATGCATTCACTGCATTTCTCAGTCTCCATATCATACATATATTCAGCAAAGAAACAGTTTTTCTTTTCTCATTAATGCTTTTTACGACCTTTGGTAATTCTTCTGCAGGAAGCTAACTGGCACATTAACACAAGCCAGGAAAGCAAGACTTTGAAATATGTTCCCCCCCCCCCCCCC
>Ga0065711_1038370_pt1 | contig 18841 bp, 8 predicted proteins | sample Hoacrofraction12_FD_59098 | JGI IMG/M metagenome (GOLD analysis project Ga0065711, IMG submission 59098) | Hoatzin crop microbial communities from Cojedes, Venezuela - Epithelial fraction 12 v2 (version 2) | ecosystem: Host-associated > Birds > Digestive system > Esophagus > Crop | place... | reverse complement strand
ACAAAGCTTATCTAAGTAGGCTGGACTATTGTAATTATTTCTAGGAATTCATTATCATACTCCACCCCCCTTTAGCACTTGCGCAGTGTCGTCTGGTGGTCGTCTGTGGGGGTCTTCTGGATGAAGGCTCATAGTCTTCCTCGCTGTGTGCTTTCACCTTCGGCTCAAAAATTCCTGAGTTGTCTGTGTTGGCTGAGTCACAAACCATAGAAACAGTTTCAGTTAGAGAGTTGCTTCTTATAGACAACAAAGTTCTGGTTATCAGTCTCTGTTTCTCTTCGTCTGTCTCGCAAGCAGTCCTTGTTAGCTACATTTGAGCCACAACAGTCTTTGTTAGCAAGATTACAAAGAACAGACTAAACTGAATAACAGTGTTTAACTCTTACTTTAACATAGATGCAAAATTACATAACAAAATTAAACTAAAGCTATAGCAAAATCGAACTAATTTTCAATTCCCCACATCACTGTGGATGAGGGAAAATGCTTACGCAGCTGAGGGATTGTTATATGGGTAGTCACTAAATTTGATAATATTACTGCATTCTACTGCATTCTGAATGCAAAGATATTTGCATGAACAGACACTTACTCTCTTTGTTTCTTGAAGGCAACACTAAACATCTTGCTGAGGTCTGTGATATCACTTTTCCATTTATTTTTCATTGTACCTGGTCAGTTTCCAGCAAAACCACAAAAATGTCTTATATCTTTTTGATAGAAGAGCTGATGCAAGGGAATGTGTATTTCAACTTAGGGCCACTGAAGGGGCTCCATAGCTAAGAATGTAAATAAGGTATTTTATAATGATTGATTCTTTCCATCCCTAGATCTGGGAGTTACATGTTCCCTGTTTATTTCCATGCTGTAACATTTGAATATTCAGTTTACTTCACAGATACCTCCCTATGCATAATGATTTCAAACTGAGACTCCTCCCCTATGATTTGTTTTTTGGAGAAATTCCTGATTGGAGGAGAGGAACTGCTTTAGCTTTCTTTAATTTCTTTCTGCTAATATGTGCTGTCATCGTTCTTTTAGGACAGTTTCAGTGGAGCATATGCCTAAAAAGTTGAATAATGTGACTTTTCCTTTCCATATATTAATGTAGGAAGGACTTTAAAATATGCTGTTTTCACAGGGATTGAGGTTAAAAATATATCAAACTGAAAATGCCAGAATATTTGAAGACATATTTGTTATGGGAAAAAGTTTATAAATATACAGAAATTATAGATTACGGGTTCTCTAAACTTCTGTTGACATCCCATGAATGTCAAAACTTACAAAGATGATTACAAGCTTAGCTGAATTAGTTTCAGTTATAAATCTCAAGGAGAATTTAGAAATCTGGTACATTCTTTAGAAGTGGGTAAAGAATTTAAACAGAATTCCTGCAGAATTTATGAATTTATGAATTCCTCAGAAAGAAAGCAGTTGTCTTTCTGTAAACAATTTCTTTACTCTTTAAGTCTGTCCACATTTTTAAGTGAGGATTAGACAACATTAAAACAAACAAACAAAACCCCAAACCCAGTATCCAGTGGTGCTCATAGCTGTATTCTGAGATTAAGTATTTTAATTAATGTACTCAATTTTTCATTAAACACTAGTAAAATTTATTTAAGATTTTGAAGGTGGGATTTGTAGAAGTGAACATCGATAAATCAGTAGAGGAGTTACAACGATTCTGACCACAGACAAAAATTTCTCCCCATACACAGATTTTAATAGTGTATATATACATATATACATAAACATGTATGTGTGTATGCGTGTGTTAACAATACTGGAACGACATACAAAATAAGTTTACAGTAAAGGGAGAAAATGTGCAAAAATTAATTATTATGACTTTTTGACTATATATTAGTTGTAAAATATAAATATTTCTTCTAGATTTGTGAAAAAATCTGATAAAGAAGTCATCATAAATAATAAGAGAAATCACCTACGATACTTTTGCAAAAAACACACCAAATTAACAACATAGAATCCCATTTGTAATATTAGAGAGACATCAGTTCGTCGCTGACAGCATCTAAATGGGGTCTCATACGTTAATGGCATGAAATGTCACTGATGTATTTTTCTGAGTTTGAATATCTCTCGTTACTTTTATTCCATATACCTTAAGCTACCTTTAGACCAGAAATGAAAGGTCAGTGGCAAGGAGGAGAAAGAAATACATTTAAAATTATGTGTGTTAAGGTAAAAGACAAAAGCCTAAGTTCTAAGTTTCCAACCACAAGCAACTGTGTTAATTCAAAATGTATCTGTGTAGACAATGACAGAATAAAGGCTCCTAAGTTTTTACGCTTTTACTCTAAATGCATGAGGTAGAAAGAATCCAATTGTCCTCTCACTGTTGTAATGTCTTTGCAGTATTTTCTATGCTAAAAGTTGAACAAGAAATTTTTCAATTCAAGTGTAAAAAAAAATACTCTTAAACATCCACACACAAATAGCAGATCTTTTGAATAAGGAAATATGATTTTCTCAGTCACTATTCACATCAGGATTCACTTTATCAACATGATTTTGCCCTGTCATCTAATGCCAGTGGGGTGCATTGCCTTTTGGAGACACCTTTCAAAAGTGATCTACAGTATCAAGTGCCCCTTTTCCCCTTGAAAAATTTTACCTAAAGGTCAGAGCACTTTCAATCTTTTCACACTGGGTGTATCATTTAATAATGCACTATGTAAGAACTAACCTTGCATGACACCTAAGCTTTCTTTACAATGGGCATGTCCAGTTTCATAAGATCTAGTGCTACTCCATACACGGAACAATAATCATAATATAATATTTAAAAATCTTTTCTTCTTTTCATATTTTTTAAACTGCTTTTAATATTTTGTAAGCTGATCCATAGTCCTATTATAGAAACAAATTTGATTTGGTCTGTGTGTTGAGTAGGTTTTCTGAATCCATATGTCCACATATCAAAAAATATAGAACAAGTTAAAGTCGATTCTATAGGTAGTTATTAGAGATTTTAATTTTAAACTCTGAAATTTTCATCATGCTTTTCATAAAAAATATATTAAAGAATGAAGTTATTGTCAATCAAAACTATATCATGTAGTAAATCATCAACACAAATCTTTTAAAAATGCTGCTTGGTTTGCTGAAAAATTTTTATGCCTGATGAATAATGCATAAACATTTTAGCTCAGAAAACATCCAACAAGATGCGTGTCCTGGTTTTGGCTGGGGTAGAGTTAATTCTCCTCCCAGTAGCTGCTGTGTTTTGGATTTAATACAAGAGGAATGTTGATAACACTGGTGTTTTCAGTTGTTGCTATGAAATCAGGGACTTTTTCCAGTTTCTCACATTCACCTAATGAGCAGGTGCGCAGGAGCTGGGAGAGAGCACAGCCAAACAGATGGCCACCCTGGCCAATGGAAATATCCCATACCATAGATTTCATGCTCAGTTTAGGAATGGGGGGGTTGGTCAGGGGGCAGGAAGCTTTTTGGCTCTTCTTGTTTCTGTGAATTCAAATCCTCTCCTGTCTGGGAATTTGGTGTTTTCTGGCAATTCAGCAAAATTTGGGATTTCCAGTGTTCTGCGATTGCTTCTCGGGAATCGGCTGCAAATCAGTCATCGAGTGGTGAGAAAAATTGTTTTGTCCATAGTTTGTTTTGAATATTCATTATTATCATTGCTATTATCATTAGTAGTAGTAGTATTTTTAGTAGTACTAGTATTTCCTTTGTTGTCTTATTAAACTATCTTTATCTCAACCGTCATGTTTTTCCTTTTGTCCATGTCTCCTGCCCATCCTCCTGGGTGAGAAAGAGAGGGGTGAGAGAGTGGCCTGTCTAGTGCTTAGTTGCCAGCTGCTGGGTTAAATTACGACAACATGGAAAGACATGTCAAATTATTTAAAAAAAAAAGTGAGGGAATTTTATTACACTATGCAAAGGAATTTGCCAATGGAATTAAAACCAGCTGTCTTGCTAATACACAATCATCAGCTACTTCACTCCCTAAAAGCCACAATAATATATTTAGAAATATACAATTTGATGCTTGTATATCATGCTATGAGTAAACTCGTAAGAAAAAAATTTCTTAAGATTACCTACTCAAGTACTCTGTAAATTTTAATCTGATTTTAGTCCATGTGTCCTGGGTACGGCCAGGACAGGGTTAATTTTCACCAGAATCCAGGAAGGGACACAGCCGGGAGGGCTGACCCCACCTGGCCAAACAGAACAGGGTATTGCATACCATTTGCTGTCATGCTGGGTTCCAGTGGGGGGAAGCTGGGCGGCGGGAACTCACTCGCAGCTCGGGAGCGCGCAGTGGCGTTCCGGGAAAGTGGCTCTCTGGGTTGTGCAGTTTGTGTTGTGTTTTCTCCTTATCTGTATCGTTGTTGTTACTGTTCTGTTAAACTGCCCTTATCACGACCCACCAGTTTCTGCCTGTTTCTTTCCATTCTCCTCCAAACACCAGCGGGGGGAGGGGCAGCCCCATGGCGCTTTTGTTGCCGACTACAGTGAAACTACAACACCATGGAGCTAAGGGTGCAAACAAAAATTAAGGAAATTGTTCAGATTTACAGGTTTTTTTTCTGAACTATCTCAATATTTCCTGTTTAAATTTCTTTAAGTACTTTCTAGAATCGTTGCTGAAAAGGGAGAAGCCACTAGTTAACAGCAAGACAAGGAAAGGCAATGCAAAAGAAGAATTTCCTGATGTGCCTATGAATTGTTAGAGCATTATACTCAGAAATCAAGCACTTGCAACAATCCGTTTCCCAACATTAGAAAATAAGAAAATGTTTCATGAATAGCATGCTTAGTGGAAGCAGAAAAATAATTATGTTATTTCTGCTGCTTAACAATAAAGCAATATAAGGATTATTGGTTTACAGGATATGCTAAAAATCCTAGATGACGTCAGTGAAGAGACAGGAAGATCAGATACGGTATTTTTTGCTGTAGCCCATGTTAACTTCTGGTGCTCTGCTCTCTCACATTTGTTTAATTCAATTATCACATCAACACAAATTTTAAATAACCCACAAATATCTAGCACTTTGATTTGACTGCAGCCATTTTATCTGACATTTCTACGTATGTAGACTTTTTTGAAAAAATTTCATTAAATCTTTCATTATATACTTTAGTGCTGTTCTCATTTCCACACTGTGAACTATCTTGTCCTAATTCTGCCATTTAGAGAAGTAAACAACAAACTGTGGTCTTAAAGTAGATTTTCAGAACAGAAGACAGTGTGAAAGTTAATTGGATTGAATTCGAGAAAGTACTTTTTAAAAAGGACAAGAACCTTCTGTTCCATTTAGTAGTTTTTCTCTATAAATATGTCATTATTATATTTCTGGAAAAAAAATCAAATAAGCTCAACTCTGGACTAATATAATCAACATAGCTGGACTGACTTCAACAGTCCATTTCACCTCAGCTGGCAAGCTGACCCTCTCATACTAGATAGTTTTTGTTCTTCTCTGTTTATAAAGTATTTCGGAATAACTAAATGACATTCACTTCTGACTCTGGCAGAACTCCTGTCAACGATTTCTAGACTAGCTTTTTCATGAAATATCACATTTAGTTCTCTCGATTTGAGAAATATTTTCCATTCCTGAAAAGAAAGTAGGCTTAGGAACTGATACCTTGGTTGTTGAGGAAGCAAGACTGATATCCTTCCTCTCATTATGTTTTCATTTTTCACTAGATGTGCTTGAAAATATTTCAAATTTCACTGAAATTTAAGACACATCTATATTGCTATCCTGTGAAAACAAGCTTCTATGATAGAAGACTACATGATGACTTCTTTAGAGTTCTAAAAGAGGTTTCAGGCAGAAAAAGCTAAATTTCCAAGTCTAGCATGCATACAGTAGATTATGCTAGATTAGTGTCAGTGAAGAACAAAGCTGATGTCAGGTAAATATAGCACTAAGAAAGAGCCAGATTAAAATTTTCCCCTTAGGCAGTCTGGATTCAATACCTTCTCCTGTTTGACAAGATAATGTATTTAAGGAGGGAAAGTATGGGATTTCTATGAAAAAGTGCAAGTAAACGTCATTTCTTTGATAAGTATCCTCTTGCATGTATTACTATATGCATATACATGACTCCCGACAGTTAGGTATAACATATTTCATAGAATCATGTTTTTGGCAAAACACATGAGGTACCATTTATCTAGGGGAGCTCCCCATTACCGGTCTGACAGCTTTATAGTTCTGTTGGGAAATGAAGTATAACATCAGGTTACTAAGCAACTCCACAGCTTTTTTAAAGCACTTCTTGGAATTCACTTGTTTCTCTTAATTGATTCAGTCCACATCATTTTGAACATAAAAGGGAAATCATGTTTAGAAATATGCTGCATAACTACTTTTAGCTAACATGACTTGCTACCTCTGCATATCTAAATCAAGCACTGGCATATAAATGTCATACTGAAAGCAAATTTTTATCTTCTTCCTGAGTTGCATTGACATTTAATATATATAAATTATTTTGACAGTTCAAGCTAGTCTCTGAAGTTGTCTGCCGACTGTCAGAAAATAACATGAAAGGCTGAGAAGTAATTACATTTTTCAAGTTTTACATAGAATAAAGTTGTAATTAGTCAGTCTGACTTTAGTGAATTCATGTGCTATAATACATCAGAATTAACAGGAGATCTATCTCTTGTACATTGTAATCATGTTGATATTTTCTTGAGTCTGTAAACCTCTGAGCAAGATAGCATCTCATATCATCTCTGAATATTAGTGATAAACATGCTGGTATATCACAATTTATGAAGTGTAATCTAACCTTTTATCATTCCTGGCTTCTTTCCCCATTATACCAGTGGTGAATAGTAAATATTGAAATACTATAGACATGATGACTTTGATATTCTTTTCTCAAGCTAACCTATGTGTTTCTTCCTTTATAGCCTTTCTTATTTTTAAAAAATGTTAATACTTTTTAAATGAGTTTAAAAAAGAATACATTTGAAATTTACTGGGGAAAAAAAATGAGACACAAACTGAGGATCAACTAACAACATGTGTTATCTCCTGATACTATGATTTTTTTAACCTTCCTTTTGTTAGCTGTCTTATTTTGCTGACTGGGCCTCTTCTGTGCCTTCTGCCACCCAGTCTTCCATTTCCTCAAAGATTTATTTTTACTTTTTCATTTTTTTCTCATTAATTTATGTAGATGACAGCTTTCCCACAATTGAGACTGGAAAAAAAAAGATCATTACATCTTGATGATCACTTAGATCTGTAATATTTTCGCTGTGGTCTGTCAATTGTAATACTGTTTGAGCCTTAAATATAAGATGAGCCATTACTGGTTTGATCCAGCAGACTAAGACAATCCATGATTATAGATCTAAATCATAAGTTAAGACATAGAACATACCTTTAAACTGCTGAAATTACATTCTTCCCCTCTCAATGAGGTATACATTACACCTAGGTGAAATGCTTTTTGCTTGCTGAAAATAATATAGAATTATAGAATAGCATGAGCTGGAAGGGACCTTTAGAGTACATCTAGCCCAACCCCCCTGCATTGAGCAGGGACATAGGTTGCTCAGAGCCCTGTCCAACTTGGTCTTGAATGTTTCTAGGGGTGGGGCATCTGCCACCTCTCCAGGTAGCCTGTCCCAGTGTTTCACCACCCTCATTGTAAGAAATTTCTTCCTTGTATCTGGTCTAAATCTCTCAGCCTTACGAAGAAGGTTCATATACGCATCTTATTTAAATTTATACATGCACTAGATTATGTGATATCCCCTGTAATGGAGTAAATATTTATGCATGTCTCTTACATGAAGAATTTATTGCACCACCCTTAGGATACACTCCAGCTTGAGTCACAATTTGTAGCAATCCAGTTCAGAACGCATCCTCTTCCACCACTTTGTTGAGGAAGAGGACTTCGCAGTGCCTCTGCTGCTCCTGGGACCATATACTTGATCACTAGTCAGAGGACCTTTTTATGGCCTGTGGAAAAACCTAGTATCTTGCAAAAATTCATGATGCCAGAACTGTGGTGAGAGAATAGGGAGAGGGGCTCATATAGGGAGCAAATTTCACAAAGAGTGTGTGAGACTAGTCAGGTTGCATAGATTTTTTTTATAAAAATTAATATGAAGAAGCAACCAAAAAAGTTCACTGAAAAGTGCAACACAAGAATGAGGTAGTACTCTGAGGTGACAGTGAAAATCAGAAACTGTTACATAGATAGTATAAAATACAAGTTCATATCTGCATTTATTTTATAACTTTTAAGCATTGCTTTTGGGAAAAAATCCTTATGAAACACTGAAGAGGGGATGAGTGCAATACACTCCCAATAATGTCAGGCCATGGAAGACAGAATTACGAAGTCAGACATTGTCAGGAACCAGAAAGTATTCAGCATGGAAGTATTGAAAGAGATCTTTCAACACAAAGAAGTGTGTACAATTGTCACTCATTTGAATTACTACATTTGCTTCAGTAAAATTATTAGAAAATGTATTTATAATACAAACAACAGAATGCTTTGATATTTAGGAAATCACACAATCCCTATGTTCTTACAGGGTGAGGGGCATAATATGTATAAATTCAGGGTTAAAAAATATGAAGAATTATTTAATCTAAGTTAAATCTACTACATCTACTATCACATAAACAGCTATACCAGACAAGACAGAGTGCCATAGCTAGGCATCTCAAGGAATCCCTCAGAATTCTATGTGCCTTTGAACCTTTTGGGACATTTTTTCCTCTTGCATGTTCCTGGCATTTAATGAATCACAAAGACTTACCATGCAATAGTTGCCTCTTAGCCAGATATGCATTCCTCTCCCCTAGGATGTGTATCTGTCTTTTATATACAACTTTTTTGGGATGTCAGCTGTCATAGTTGTTGTTTGGGGTTTTTTTTGCCTAGACACTTACAGCTATGACAGTCCAAACCACCAGTGAACAAGATTTGTCCAGATCTCAAAACAGCTTTCAGTCCAGCTAGTAAAGAATGAACCACAATGAGTAATTCTGTAGAAGGCAGAGTAGATCATATAAATGGAAGTAACTCAAGATGTGTTCAGAGACACTGCAGCTATCCTCTTGTGTTTGTAATTCAACCATGTGGTATACGGGCTCAGATTAATATTGGAACTATATGTAGCTGCCCTTTACTGGAACTAGTCAAGACTGAGGTAGTATGAATGTGACAAAGAATGGCCTGGCCATATTTATAGCACCGTCAAATTTGAAGTGTGACCATAGTGGAGCCATTTAGGATGTAGTGAGATGTTAAAACGTGATTGGGTCCACAAAAATACATCAGTTCAGCTCTCAACTGTGGTGAACAGATTTTTAAAAAAAGATCTACAAAATTAAAGAGAAACTGCTTTTGATTTCTAAAGGTAGGTTTCATTAGATATACAACTTCCCACTGGCAAACAAGAGCATAGCAGCTAAGGTTTTGATCACCATGAACTGCTTGATTCTGCTGAAATATAGGGAGATGGTTAAACTGAGCATTGCACCACTTTTCATTGTGCTAGTAGGAACTTCCAGGTGTGCTTGTTACGCTACGCCTTATGTATGTTGTAGTCTTATCCACTTGATGTATCAGCAAAACCTTTTGTTAGCAAAGGCCCATTTTTAAAGTCTCAATTTTCTAAGGCTAAGGCTAACCTAATTTCTCATCACCTTATTAAAATAAAAATAGTTAACCATCATTCTCAATGTTCTGGAAATCCAATATATACAAGTAACACACACACACATATGTATATATAAAAAATATATATAAGAAACAAACATTTATTTTGTGGTTGTGGCACTGGTTCCAGGAGATGGGCTGTCCACAGATACTAACAGGCAAGCTATGAAAAACTGTAAGATTTCAGGACATTGAGAATGACAGCAGGTACTTCTCTCTCCGCATGCTCATCCCAGGGCTGTAGTACTCACATACCTTGACTTGCTCTTCCCTCTCCTGTTTACTCAGTGTATGGACATACTTTCCATGAATGCCTTCTTTACTCCCTCCATGTTTTCACCTCTATTAAACAAGAACACCTCTCCTTTTCTCCTTCCTGCTTTACAATTTATTATAATCACTGTCTTGCATCTTCTTGGCTGCTGGAAGAAGGCAAAGGGTCAAAATCTTTTCCAATACGGAAAGGAAAGAGACCAAAGACCTGTCATTGACATTTTTAACTTGTGGTGCAATGAAAACTTATGGTTACTAGTTTTAGGAATAATTTTCCAATTTAACTGTCAATATACAATACCAGAGAGCTCATACCTTGTAGTTAGCGCTGATGGCTGCACTCCTTGGTGATTCTTAGTCACTGAAGTCTGGGTGCTCAGGCTTGAAAGCTGTTTGCTGAGAGACATCAAAGCCAAAGTGGGCTTGTCTTGTTTCTTCTCCAGTTTTCCTTGTTTATCCCTGATGCTTTTATGCTATTGACCTCCATCCCTAAATGGGGGGGGAGTGGCAGGCAGTGTCTCATCTGCTCCCAATATTGCTAATCTTGTTTTTCTTTTCTTTTCTCTTGGTAGTCATTGTACTTGCATAGTCATGAGGATGCCCTGCTGATTTGCAGTTCCTTGGGTTTATCTTGTTCTTTGTCTGGCAATTTTTCTTTGATGCTGTCTCGTGCCAGCTAGGACAGGCAGGAGGGGAGCGACTCAGGTTCTGTGAATCGCCTCGGGCTACATTACGGTGAAATGACACCAAAGGATCAGTTAAACGTTTTATTTATAACAGCGGTAACTTGGAAAATGTAAAAAAGTTTGGCAACGTGCGTTCTTATCGGAAATATCTAGGGGAGGGGGAGGGGGAGGAGAGGAGAGGGAAAAAAGCCGCATCACCACCCGCGATGCCGGACGACAGGCGCCTCAGTCCTCTAGTGGCGGGCGCGCACGCGGCCCTTCGCGGGTGCGAGGTCGGTAGCTCAGTCCCTGCGCTCGGTCCCGCCTCCCGAGGGGCCCACACGGTGCTGTTCGAGAAGGTTCATGATCTTCTGTGTGGGCGCTGGGGAAGGGGGTGCCATGAGGGGTCTCTCGGGTGGTCTTGCGCCCACTCCTCAGAGGAGCTCTGCACGGCTGCTGCCTGCATGGGGCAAGGCGCATTTGCAGGTGCGTTACCCACCCTGCCCGCCGCGCGTTACCCCGCTCCTCGCCCACAGCCGGCAGTGGCCGGGCTGACCCGAGCCAGGGGTGTGCAGCCCTACCCCGCCGCCACGGACCGAGCTGCGGGGCTCTGGTGGGGGTGTTGGAGGAGCTCGGGGCAGCCATTTGGCTGCCCCGGGGCTGAGGCGGCTGTTCCAGACGGTAAAGCGCGTTCAGCCTTTCAGCCTCTCACAGATGGCCTTTGTGTGCAGTTACACCTGTCTGCCTTTGACGTTTTGGTGACCACGTTGCTCACTATTCATGCAGTAAAATGTCTGGCTGTACCATCACAGTGTTATAAAATGCTTATATGCTGTTATTAGTTGGACTATTTCAATACACCACACTCAGGATCAAGGCAAGCTAATATTAACAACACCCTGATTAGGACATTTGTGATTTACAGGTGTCACAGGTCTGTGCTTTGGCTACAGATTAACTTACTGGCAGAGGAATTTTGCTAGCCGGAAGATAGCTTTCATTTCCTTTTTGTGACATGTGTGTCCTGCTTAGAAAAGAGCCCTATCTGAGAAGTTCTTTTCCAGGTCAGCTGAGGGATGTCATTTCAGCATATTTTGCGATGATACAGGAACCTACATTCCAGTATTGGTAATGTACTGCTTCAGAAAACCCTCAATGTTTTGCTCTTGCAAAAATCTCTGGGATAACTAGCTTTCCCCTGAAAAGAAGTTTGTTTTCATCCTATCCCAGGAAAACTGAATAAATGGATGTTAATTACATTTTGTTCCAGTAATGATAACCTAAGCCTGACAGGTAGAGAACAGAAGAAAAAGAAGTTTGAGGCATGTTTGAAACATAGCAGTGTTTCATGTGGAGTACCTAAACCACAAAGTGATACTATTTTAACTGTATTGAAGAACAGAATGACTTGTTCAGCCTTTAGTAGATACTAAACCTGTAGCATGCAGGGGCAATGTAACTCTTTCCATTTCATTTAAACATCTGTAATAAAAAGAGTCAACACCTCCTATACAGTTAAATGTGACTGGTGACACATAGGTCTATATTCACAGAAATTCACTTGTAATATTTTCGTGGACACAGGAGAAGTGCGTCTTTGGCTTATGAACAACTGATACATTTTGAAGTCACTGTCCTTTGATATAGATATACTGGTGTCTTTATAGGAGTCACCAGATTTCTTAGTTCACAAGTGTCCAGATAAGCCTCAGTATTCTCCATCTCTCTTGAGCATCACAAGTCAAAGAAACCTTTACACTCACTATCATAGTTAAACTCCTTCACACAGAAGCTTTCCAATTCAATGTTATGAACTGTTGACCATCAGAAATTCTTGATACAAGGAGAGATGTTAAGGATTATATACAGCTGGGCTAGAGAGAGCAGAAGCAACGCAAGAAGAATAAACTGTCTGGAAGGGCTGGATAATTGGACTGAAGAAGCTGCCACTTTTACACTTCTCCATTAGCCCAGGGGAAGAATTGCATAGTGCAATTTCCTCCCTAACCAAGAGAGAAATCAAGTTCTAAAGTGTCTCAAGGAGAAACCGAGCCTCCAAATCAAGAGAAATAAGGCCTCCAAAATGAGTTACCAAAATAACCTTCCTACGATATTAGCAGTAAGTGTTTCTTCCCCTTCACTCCTGGAGTCCACCTCGGGTTTTCTTTAGCACAGTTTGCTTATGTGCTCTTTCTTTTCATCAGTGCAGTCATTCAATTTTCCGCTTTCTTTGTTAGCTCTAAACCAGTTTCAGCTGATTCACAAGGCTTCCTTCCTGGGACCTCCTGTACCATCCTGTGTCTGCCCTCTTCCATACCACTTTTTGTTCTAGAGCTGTAGACAATTCACTCTGCACACAATTGCTTCTACTATTAGGCCATTCCCGTAAGCTAAGGCTTAATTAACACAAGGCAGCGATTATCTAGTCACTAGGCAATTGCAATCACAGCTGAAACAAATTTAAATAAACTCAGGCCAAGGCAAACCCAGACTAGTCCTGAGATGCCTGCACTGTCAAGTAAATGCAAAATCAGTGGTCTTCTACTAGTGGTGGAAAAAATGTACTTGACTGCAATGGGCTTTAAGGACTACAGGAGACTCCTCCAATTGTGGAGGAGACCAAGTGAGAGCAGGTATCCACACTGCAGCCTGTGGAGGACCCTGCATAGGAGCAGGTGGATGTGCGCTGAAAAAACCTGCAGCTCATGAAGGGCTCATGCAGGAGCATGCTTCTGGCAGGAACAGTGGCCTGTGGGATCGTGTCCACACAGGAGCAGGTTTTCTGTCAGGGACTGTGGGCCATGGAGGATCCATGCTGAAGCAGGTTTATCCTCAAGGACTGCAGCCCATGGGAAGGACCCATGCTGGAGCAGGGGAAAAGTGTAAGGAGGAAGGAGTGGCAGAGACGCACTGACCACTGCCCCCATTCCCCATCTTCCCTGAGCTGCCTAAGGGGGCGGTAGAAGAGTCAGGAATGAAGTTGAGCCTGGGAAGAAGGGTGGGCTGGGTGGAAGGTGTTTTAGTTTGGTCTTTGTATCACACCATCCAGCTCCATTTTAATTGGAAATAAATTAAATTAATCTTTCTCAAGTTGAGTCTCTTTTACCCATGACAGTAATTGGTTAGTGATCTCCCAGTCTTTATCTCAACCCATGAGCATTCTCATCTTATTTTCTCCTTCTGTCCTGTTGAAGGGAAGTGGAAGAGTGGCTGGGTGGGCACCTGGCAGCTGGCCAAGATTAAACCTTCACAAATATTGAGCATTATTCAGTTAGCCAAAGCTGAAGAGAAAAATAACAGGAAAAACCCACCTATTATGTTCTAGATTTACTTAGCTTAGCGTAAGGTAATAAAAAATGTTATACAGTATTTATTAAAGACAGGTAAAAATCTGTATTTCTTTTAAAGGTGTATATCATACTGGTACTGTAATCTTAATTTTCCTGTCTCAAAATATTGTATCTATATTAAAAAAAAAACTTAAAATTGTAAACTATGCAGGAATTTTGCTTAGATTTTAAAAATTATTCTAGGAGTAAAAATGCTATGATATAATTCTGTTTCCAAAATCTTTTGACAATCCAGTGGTCACAAACCCAGAGGGATTTTTCCTTTCAATTTCTCTTTTATAATGGTAAGTAACTGTCAGGCTGAAGACAAAGTGAAAAGGATGAAAAGAATCTGAGCAATTTTCAGGCTATACGAGTGAGGTATTATTTGTCATCTTCACTAGAAGCTTCTGGCAAGTAAAAAACACATCAGTCTTCCACACAGATGAAGAGTAAGACGTAAGTGGTCTTTTCACTTCCATTTAAAGTGAGTGAGTTTTGTTTTGGTTTTTTTCTTGTTTTGTTTTAGTTTTACTTTTCTTCTAAGATGAGATGGTCTTTTTTCCTTTTCAAAGTCTTAAATATGTTCTGGAAAGAAACAGACAGAAGAATACAACTTGCTTTTTGAACAGTGGATTTTATTTTTTCCTGATCTACACTGACGTTTATAACCCTTACCAAAACCTAAAGCACCTCTGTTGGCACTTCTGTATCATACTGTAGATAAGGTTTTTAAGAGTATTACAAAGAAAGATGAACTGAACTTCCATCAGTTTTCCTTTTCTGTTAAAAGTTGGAAGGAAAAGCCTGTGATACAAAAAAGTTTTATAAAATATTTTGAAATAGTTTATTAAATTTGGCCTGTCTTTTATTTATAGAATTTTGTATACAGTGCAAGGCCTTTGTATTATGTCATCCTGAACCCAGTGTGTATTAAATTTACAGGCACTAGACCAGAAGTTATTTCTATGAGATCGCATTTCTTTTTTTTAATTTTTTTTTAATTTTTTTTATTTCTCTAAACAATATTGCTCCAGGTTTATACTGGCTTGTTTTCTGTCCTTTAGTCCTTTAGCCAATTTTTTTTTAAATTAATATGCTAGACTCTCTCTTGTTCAATTATTCTGCACCTTACATAACCTCTGATATTAAAAACCTTTGTGAGCAGCCATTAAGTATGATGTCTACACTGCATTTTGTTTGTCTGCTTTGGCAATGATAGTCTCACAGAACTAACAGTAAGGCATAACCTTCCTATTCCAACTTTCGCTTAATCAAGTTGTGCTTTTCTAAGCATTTTCTGATCTAGGGGTTTAAAATAGTTCCTAATACTTTCCTACAAATTAAACTATTTAGTCTTTAATTTCCTGCTTTGTCCCTAGGCTTTTTCTCAAATAAAGATATTCTGTTGGCTTCTCTAATTTCTTTTCCCATTCCCATTAGCATCTCTTGGGAGATGACTGTTTCTGGAGTCTTGATCAATATTCAGAACTTCTCATACTTAATAAGTTCAAGATTTTATTTGTCCCTTTCTTTATTATAAATTCTATCCTGTGTATTTGATTTCTCAATTAGTAAAGACAAATGTCAAGACTAATTTTTTTGCAGAAATCTGTAAGATTTTTTTAGTTTTTATTTATATGGTGATCCTTTTTTTTGCATGACACATAGCAGACTTTTATTCATTTTGGAGTTTGTTACATAAACAAATTAACTGTAAAACAATTTAATGGAAAGTTCTTGTCAGAATATATTCTGGTGTGTTTTCTTTCTCTCTTCATACAATTTTAACTGAATTTTAACATAGTTTTTAAGATTTTTCTAACATCTCTGCTCCTAAATTCAAGAACTTCTGCAGACGGCTGAATATGAAGTCATCCCTGTTTCTTTGTTAATAACCTGTTTTATGCTTACTGAGCTAAGTCTTTATTTCATACTGCTAGCTGACACAATCTGTCTTGTTCTTGGATTTAAATCCATAAAGTAAGAATTGAGTGGTTTTGTTTTATAAGGACACCCCGCCCAAAAGTAGTGATAACACTATATGATACTCCAAATGACAGCCATGTAATAGAAGCTTGAATGCCACAGGTATGTACTCACCCACACTCACCCATCCACACGCACATACGTGTGCACACTATATATATATGTGTGTATATGTATCTCCTTTATACTTTCCATCTATGATTCAAAAAAAGACTATGAAAAGATATTTTTTCTTCTGCATTTTGAAAATGCAAAACAAAAGAGAATTTTTCAATAGAAAGATTCTCATATAAACAAGTATTCCTTCTTTCTTGCTCTTTCCTCCCTTTACTTAAATGACTATTCATGCCCGAAGCTGTTCAAGATGCTTTTTTGTAAAGCTAACTCTCCACCATTTTTCTGCACAGCAAAGAAAAATTCTTCTAGAGGAGAAATTAAGTTTTTTTTCTGTTTCCTTCTCCTCTTAATAGAAAAAAAAAAATAAAACCCCACGAAGCCACAAAGTGTATTCAACTGCTAATTCCTGACCGTAGTAAATTACTAACACAAGTAACACTGAGCTTCCTGTGAGAATAAACCATGGTCTGTCAATCTTTCTAAACAGTGAATAATTAGTCAAAAGGAAAAGTAAGAAGGATCTCCCATCTCATGTTCAAGAAGATGTCTTGAAGAAGTCCTTGTCCATCAGAAAAAGAAAAAATAAAGATGGAGAAAAAGAGCACCTCCTGCATAAAAACTATTTGAATAACAGACTTTGACAGGGAAGCACCTCAAGAATGTATAAGAAACTAACCAGAGATCTTGGCATAAGAAAATCTATTTTATCTATTGACATGAAAGCATCCATGCTCCTTCTTCCAGCTACATGAAATGGTGTGTAAGAAAGTTATAGCAAGAAATGTTCACAGTAGATAACAAGTGAAATATGCTTAACAGACTACTGTTTTTTCTCCTTTGGCCATATGTAAACATGCATATCACGGTTTAAGAGCCCATTTATTTTATGCAAAGACCATAGCATGTCATAGATAACTTTTATTTTACTGTCAAATATCTACCCAGTCATACTATAATCCAGTCTCTATGAACTTAGAATAGAATAAATGATAATGAAAAACATCAAGATGAGCAGGAAAATATATATCACAAAATTAGAATCTACTTTGATGGGAGGTTTGAAGAGTTTTCCAGCAAATCTAAGGAGTTATATACTCCTGCTTTCCAGGTGGTGTAAATATTGCCTAAGGCAAGAGATTTTATTTGGGTTTTTTGCTTTTTTTTTCATAGTTGATGTCTTAATTAAATGCTAATGAGGTATGTGCTTTCCTTTCTGGTAAAGAGTTATTTTCTTGATAGCAGCTAAGTAGATTGTAGGGTTTATTTAAGAAATTTGTAAAACAGCAGAGGAAACTCCCAGAAAACTTCCAGACACATAGAGTAAACGAGTGAAATACAACTGAAAACAGTTTTGGCTATGAATACATGGACCTCATAGCCATCAATCTTCTTGAATTCAGGGATAGACCAGTCTGTATACCTCCAAAAGTAAAATCTAACAGAATGCTTCCCTTTATTACCTTCAATTAATTTTGTATAAAGATTGACATAATAATGTTAATATTAGCTTTATTTAACTCTCTACTTATGTTTCCCTATGATCTCCTCAGGTAGATAGTGTGACTGGGAAATACTGGGCAGTGTAAGAAGTACTGCTATTGCTCAGCTAGATGGAGAATAGAGTTAACTTCAATCTCGGTATCTTCTCCATTAATTTAACCTGTTGTTTTGAACGTCAGAAACTTGTCACTGTTAAGATGGAAAGATGTACTGGTTTTGGTTGTGATAGAGTTAGTTTGCTTCTTAATATCTTGTATAGTGCTATGGTTTTGATTTGTGAGCAAAACTGTTGCTGCTTAGACAACATCAAGGTCTTTTCTGCTTGTCACACTGTCCTGCCTGCAAATAGGGTGAGGGTGCACAAGAAGTTGAGGGGGGACACATCTGGGACAGTTGACCTCAACAGACCAAAGGGATATCCCATAATGTATGACATCATACTTAGCAAAAATTCTGCAGGAAGAAGGAGGAAGAGGGATGTTTGGCCTTATGGTGTTTGTCTTCCCAAATAACTGTTATGTGTTATACCTTCAGCAAGTTTGCTGATGACACCAAACTGGGAGGAGTGGTAGATACACCAGAAGGCTGTGCTGCCATTCAGCATGACCTGGACAGGCTGGAAAGTTGGGCACAGAGGAACCTGATGAGGTTCGTCAAGGGCAAGTGCAGGGTCCTGCACCTGGGGAGGAACAACCCCATGCATCAGTACAGGCTTGGGGCAGACCTGCTGGAGACCAGTTCTGTGCAGAGGGCCCTGGGTGTCCTGGTGGACGACAGGTTGACCATGAGCCAGCAGTGTGCCTTGACTGCCAAGAAAGCTAATGGGATCGTGGGATGCATTAGGAGGAGTGTGGCCAGCAGGTCGAGGGAGGATCTCCTTCCCCTCTACACTGCCCTAGTGAGGCCCCATCTGGAGTACTGTGTCCACTTCTGGGCTCCCCACTTCAAGAAAGATGAGGAGCTGCTGGACAGTGTCCAGCGGAGGGCTACGAGGATGGTGAGGGGACTGGAGCATCTCTCCTATGAGGAGAAGCTGAGGGAGCTGGGTTTGTTTAGCCTGGAGAAGAGAAGGCTGTGAGGGGACCTAATATATGCTTACAAATATCTGAAGGGTGGGTGTCAGGAGAATGGGGCCAGACTCTTTTCAGTGGTGCCCAGCGACAGGACAAGGGGCAATGGGCACAAACTGAAGCAGAGGAAGTTCCGTCTGAACATGAGGAAGAACTTCTTCCCTCAGAGGTTGACGGAGCACTG
>Ga0065711_1005911_pt1 | contig 18841 bp, 6 predicted proteins | sample Hoacrofraction12_FD_59098 | JGI IMG/M metagenome (GOLD analysis project Ga0065711, IMG submission 59098) | Hoatzin crop microbial communities from Cojedes, Venezuela - Epithelial fraction 12 v2 (version 2) | ecosystem: Host-associated > Birds > Digestive system > Esophagus > Crop | place... | reverse complement strand
GGGGGGGGGGGGGGAGGAGGGGAAAGCCCAAAACCCGAACCAAAATACATCCAGCACCTGGCTGCAGCAAAATAATGAATTTTGCAGCAAACATGCGAGATTCTGTGGAATCTTGGAAGAACGCCAGACTCCATGACCACAGAAATGCTGAGTCCATGGGGCCCAGAGAGAGATGGCTGGGGCAGTTCACATCTCTCCGCCTTTGTTTCAAGCTCTTTGCAGTCTTACCGAGGCATCAGATTACACTCTCTTCACATTTTCAAGGTTATCTTCGCTACCAGAAGAGCTAGAAAGTTCATGTTGTTTTGAGGCGAGCTGAGGTTTGTCGGTGCGGCTCTGCAGCCCAGGAGCAGTTTCGGAGGCCACCGCTGCAGAGGTGGCATGGCCGTGCCTGCGGGCATGGCTGGTGACAGCCAAAAATGACCTCTGGGTTTGAACAGCCTCGTCGACAGCATATTTGTCGTGCTGTTAGACTATCTGTTTGTCACATTAGGGAACAAAGTCTACTAGGAAAATGGAGGAAAATACAAGTATTTTACCTTCGGCTGAAAACTCGTAGCATCGTCACCTGTGAAAATCATGTAGATTTGTGTTCCCTCAGTTTCTCTCAAAGCACTGCGCTCCCTTCTGCGTTCCCTTGCTATTCTGAAGAAATGTGTAGCATGCTTCCTTTTTGGAAAGCTCATCAAGGCAATAACCAACGAGCACCAGGCAATTGCAATCTGTAACTGAGCCTGTAAAATGTAATCGCCCGCACCCTTCCCAGTCCCCTTCCCCTCCCTATCTGGAATTGGTAGGATATTGGAAACATAAGCCACAAAATCCACTTATAACATTCGGTAAGTGTCAAGAATAATGAACAGCCAGAACTATCGGATGTATTTAAATTTCCCAGATTGAAATGAGCTGCTGCTACACGGTCCATGGTAGCTGCTCAATCAGTAACTATTAGTAGAATTTTTTCTTTAAAAATATTTTAGTGAAAATCCTGAAAATTGTAAGCTGTTTTTAGACAGTTTGAAAAGCACGCTTTATACACTAAAAACTGTTCATTCAGCTGAGTTTGCGATAGCACCACGGAGGGATTCTTGCTACCTAATATCTACTTTTCCTAATCGGTGGCAGAAGCCCTGCAGTGCTGTAGGCAGCAGTGCTTGCAGCACTGACAGATGTACTTCTACCCACAGTGTAGGGTGGGCATATTTGTAAGTCTTTGCAGCATTCATGGTAGCTCGTATTTTTAATGAGCATTTGTAATTTTCTGCCAGTTATACCAGAAACTAATCCCACCGCCAGCATAACTCTTGGTGCGCTTTCCGCACACGCATCAGCGCTGACCTTGTGGTCCCGGCTTTAGGAGCAGGACAGAGACCTTGCAGGGATGTGGTTGGGGTCCATCAACAGATACCACCACTGATCTTAGCTACAAACCCTCTTTTCCACACAGAGCTGCATCTTTGTCTTTATTATGGCGTGAGGCTTTTTTGATCGCCTTATAAAAAATGGATATACATACGGGTATAACCCCCCCCCACAATTAATCTGGCGCTTTCCAGCTGCTATATACGTAGGCTGTATACATACTGTTCTGCATGAAGTGTCTTCTTGAAAGTCTTGATGAAGTTGTAGCTTAGCCCTTAACAGTAAAAAGCGAACTGCCAGTGAAGTTTATTTTCTTTTTTACTAGGTTTTCTGGGCCATTGTTCCGCTCGAGGAGCCATGTTTGTTAGTTTTGGCTCTCTGACTTTTCTTCCTTAAGGATAAACTCTCCTTAGGCAGTTGTACAACTACGCACTAAAAGACTGCATAGCAGTTTATTCACAGCCCAAGCTCCAGCAGAATTCAACTGTGTGACTTCCTGGCTTAAGCGGGGGTGCATCTGTAATGTAAATATCTACTTGATTTTGTGGAAAACCAGGAGGTTTTTTTGTTTGTTCTTGTAAAAGATTCCTGCTGGAAGCTTAACTTTAAAGTTGGCATCCAGCCTTCTCTGCTGTGACTCAGATACTGATATGATTTTGTGCTTTCATGGACATTTTTATATTATAAAAGTTTTAATTCAACATTAGCTTTGCTTACAAGCTGCAGAACAGAATAAAATCGCATTACAAACATTGTAGTATTAGATTTTATCACCATTTATTTCTTCTGGTCTGCTTAGGGATTTCTACATATTCGGTAGAACTAATTTGCAGTCAGACGCTGAGGTCTTCTAGAAGGCCAGCAGGCTCCACAAACTAATTTATCCAAATAACCAATCCCTCATAGGCCAACCGTAGTAGGACACCAAAATGGCCTAAGCAGGCAAAGCCCCCTTTTGAAGTCTGGAATGTTTTGACTGACTTGAAACAGGCGGCAGGAATGAAGGGATAATTTTCAGTGACCCATGGGACTTTTTTGCCATTTTCAAATATTAGGTAAAACAAAGAGAAATTGCTTGTTCTAATTTAGAAAGACTTAGCAATCCGGAAGGTAACCAGACTCAGAATTGAGTAGTAAGGTATAGAGCTGAAGTTTACTCAGTGCATTGAGGGTTTGTGTCTGGGTATGTAGTATTTACACACCCACACATACACACACTGCTTTACTTATACAGGCACATACTGAAACTGGTTTTGAATTTCACTTTTATAACAAAACTTTAGTACAGAGTATATCTATGCAATATTGAGTGAAGTACCTGAAACGCTGTTCTTAAGTACATATTGTTTTTCTTGAAGTAGTCATTTTTAATTAGGAGGATGTGTTCCTGTTGTTGCTTCAAAAGCTGGGATACTTGCTCAGATGCCAAGACTTCCGTGCTATACCTGCTTTCTCACACCCCCTGTCCTGGTGCCATTCTAGTAAATGTGGAAATTAATATAATTTTTAATTGAGTGTTCTAGTCTAAAGTAGTCTTGCGGACGCAAAGGGGAAGTATTTTGATGCATACATAAACCCGCAGTTTTCTGTGAACACTTCTAGGGAGAGAGAGAGAGAATGTGAATGTTTAGGAACAAACTTTAAACGTACAGGTACTTCATGTTCAGCTGCTTGAATGTGTATCTCAAAGACAGTATGGAGCAATCTCATGGATTTCAGCAACTTCTTAAGAGACATGCTCTTGTAAATTTTGTTTCAAATTTACCATGCAGATTTATGTGATAGGTCCAACCCTGTATTTAGCAATTCTAACGACACAGACCAACTCCAGCTCTCAGCTTCATCCCTTTGACATCGACTCACAGGTAAGATGGAGCTTGCTAGCAGAAAGAGTGTTGTCTGTAAGGAGAAATCACTAAGCCAGTAGTGAAGCTTCTCTACCCATGCTTACTAGAAGTATGTTTCCTTAAAACAGTATTTTGGCAAGGATATTGATCACCAACTCACCCTTTTCCTTCTGACATCTTTGGTGGTTCTTGGGAGCTGTGCAGATACAACACTCCTGGTTCAGGGAGAGGGTAAATGCTATCTCCTGTGCACTCACCATGAGATTATAGGCTTAGGGGTCTGCAGAGCATTGCTGTGGGGCTCACGTGTGTGTCCTGATACCTTTATGAATAGCAATTTTAAGTTGGCAGTTTAAAGTTGGCACTTAAAGCTCTGTGGTACCTGGTTGGGCTGTAGCTATTGCTGGTATCGCTCCTACGTACACCGCAGACTCGCAGTTTTTTTTAGCTTGTTATTTTACACGGGATGTTGAAATGTAAGTTCCTCCTGATTTCAGTTTTATCTGAAATAGATGTGCTTAGTATTGTCCTGTGGTAACAGACAAATATGATAAAATGACACAGAAATCCCGTTTAAGTGCAGTTTTCAATCTTACATATGCTGACCTCAGATTAGTGGATTTCAGAAACATGATGTTTAAATTAATGTTGTTTTGGTGTGAGTGTATATATATGTGTCTGTGTGTGTCCATGTGCATGGAATGTATTAGATTAAATTAAGTTATGTTCCAGCTTTTACTTGAGGAATATAATTTTGTTAGTAGTTAATAATGTTAATGCCATGATTTTCTCATATTATGTTTACGTATATGGCTACAGTATAATCAAATTATATTTGCTGGGGGTAAGATTAGTCAGTCAAGGACCTGTTTGCAACAGGAGAAATTAAAATTCAGAGTTTGTAGGAAAGAGATGCTTCTCTGTTTCTGTCTGCCTTGCTTTAGCTGTGTTGCTTAGGCTGTCCTGGAAGCCATAGACTCAAAGGTCTGTGGTCCGTGCACATAGCACAGCAGCAGAGTCTGGCAGTGAGTGGTGAGGCTTTGTAAGGATTTCTCATCAATCACATACAATTTGTCATTCTGACATTTTTGGCATTCAGAGCCTTATATTCTGCCACCAGCGTCACATGGGGTGAACTTCCTGTCGTACCAACAATGCACCTATACAACTGTGCAGCGCAGCAGATGGGAGTCAGTTTCTTCCCAGCTCCTGTGGTGATCAGCTCATACCCTCAAGCACAGGGTTTGATTATCCTGATTATAATTTACAGAGCTATAAGTGTTGTTAATGGTCATAAGTCAATGAATGAAATTGCTTGATAAAAAATTGCTTATTTTTTTCTCAATATGCTTTAAAAGGAGTAAGTAGGCGAGTAAGAAATTTCAGGCACACTTTCACACTGTCCTCATGCAGCGGAATAATTTAAAAATATAATCTCAAAGTTACATTTGGGCAAAATGAATGGGGATTAAAAAAGGGGTTGCTTTTAGAGTAAGCACTGCTGGGGTGCTTGTAGATTCAGGCATTTGCTCTTGCTGAATGTGTGTGTAGTACTGCGGATATTTTTAGGAAAGTAAGTATGATCTATTTTTTATTTTATTTTTATTCCTGATAGTTGGACGTATTTTTCATGTTTGACCACCCTTTTAGGCCTGTAAATAATTTAAAAGATCTAAAAGTATCTCGGTATTCAGAATCAACTAGTTAAATGCTTATATGCCTTGCTTTCACCTTCAGTTATTTGTACATTACAAAAGAATCTAAATTTAGATGGGATGGCCCATTTAACTTCTATTTTTCTACTCTAGTTTGAAGCATTAGGTTTTTGGGAACAAGGTATATTTAGTGGTGGGCTGATAGGTACATCAGATTTGTGTGATTTGCAACAATATTTTGGAATGGGAGAAGGTGTAAGATTTATGTTTTATTTTTCTCTGGTCTTAGTAAGGCATTGTAAAAGCAAAGTGGCACATCAAGCAGGCTTGTATAGTGCAGACACTGCATAAATCCTCCGCTCATTCCCTGGAAGGGCTGTATACTGCCATTATGCTTTCTATAAACAGAAGACGAGCACACTGCCAGATCCTTGCAGCCCTGGACACCAGCTCTTTCTGTTCTTAGCTTGTCTTGTTTATTGTTGCTCAAAGACTGTATTTTATTTGCCAGTATTGCGTCCGCTTTTGATCGTCAGGAGCAGAGTATCTTGCACTTCATGGTAGCTGGACTCCCCATCTTCTGAATTTCTTCTCCATCTGCAATTTTAAATAAAATAATTGCCTCTGATGAATGTAATTAATTTGACAGTAGTTTAGTCTGACTACAGAGACTTAAAGATAATAGCTACTCAAAATCAAACACTTTTGGGACTGGAGAGGAAAATAGGAGCCGTGTGTGACAGCTTGAAGAACACACAGATTTGGATGGGCAGAGAAGAGCAAGAAGTACGTATATGCCACTACATCGGGTTAGACAACATAACTGGCTTGCTGTTCTGCATGTAACAGGGACCAGCAGTAGACATTTAAAGAGAGTAGGAGAAATAGAGCAAATCCTGCTTTTGGTAGGGTGGAAGATACATCCAAACCATTATGTTTATTACCGTTCTTCATTAACGTACTTTTATTTGGACATGTTTGTGCTTTGAGCCTCTGTAGCAGGGAGTTACACAAGTTAATTAGGTGTTTTCTAAGAAAGTCTCTGTTTTATGCTTGCTGGCTAATAACTGCAGCAAAAACTTGGGGGTGTTAAGTTTTCCTGACATGAGAAATAATAAATTGTCAATCTCTGTTCACTTCCTTCAGAGTCATTCCTGATTCTGTAGACTTCTGTTGTTTTCACAACACCGAGGCGTCTCTTCCAAGCTGAGGAGCCTTGGTTTTTCCAGATGCTGGTGATGCGATTTGTGTGAGAGATTCAAGATGTGAGAACTCTGGCTTTATGATGCTTTCTGTTTTACTCTGTGTTTCCTTCCTAGTATTTTTTAACACTATATCCACCCTTTTGACTGCCATTGACCACTGAGCTGTTGTTTTCAGAAAATCATTGGCAACAACTCCAAGATCCCTTTCTTGGGAACAGTAGTAAATTCAACACTTATCCTTGCTCATCCTCAGTTTGAATTGTCTTTTACTTTGCACTTATCAACACAGAATTTCGCTGGATGCTGTAGTGTGTAGTCAGCATGTTAGCAGTTCTCTGTAGACAACTTTGAATTGGCCCGAGTAGTTTAGCAAATTTATAACCTGCTGTTTGCCATCTTTTCCAGGGCATTTATGTTTAATGGAGCAGGTCGTTTTGGAATTCCACTAGTAACGTTGTGAAAACTGCTCACTTACTCTGTTCCATCCTTTAAATAGTAATTCATGACAGACTTTTATTTTACCTTGTGACAAATTGTTTAAGAGCTTTTGGCTTGTGAGAGCTTTTCAGAAATCTAAATATACTACATTAACCAAATCATCCTTATCCAAATAATCATTAACTCCTTACAGAAACGCTAGTAATCTTGAAGTTATGACTTCTCTTTACAAAGCCATGCTTTCTGTTCCCCATTAGATCATATTCCTGTGTGCCTACCAATTCTCTTGTTTATTATATCAGCTGATTTGATCATGCTTCCATCATTTTAGAGCTCTTGGGTGAACTGTAGGGTCTGGGTGTTTTGTGCCTCTTCATTTTGTTAATCTGCCCCAAAGCTTCTTCTGCTAATACTTTGATTTAGAGCTGTCAAGGTCTTCTCTTCTTGCATAGTGAGTGTCATGCAAATAATTCATTTAGCTTTACTGCAGTGGTCTTGTCTTGACTGAGCATTCCTTTATTACCAGGGGCAAATGTTGGCTTTTCACATGTTTTTCATGAAGTTTTTACATTAACCTGAGCCAACAGCAAATGGTTCTACAGAGTTGGGTTGTTTTTTGGTTTTTTTTTTTTTTTGTCCTGCATTATTCTGGGTTTACATTTGAATCTGCAGAACGTAAGCCCTTTTCCCATTTCAGATATTTAGCTGTAATGTCTGGCACTCAGCCTGTGTAATGTCTCTGGACACTCAGCATCTGCTCCAGCGAAGCCTGAGTCTTCTGCGGCTCTGTACAGGTCACCTAGTTCTGTGCGGGTGTTTAGGACATCTAAAATAGCACTAGAGACCTTGTCTGGGCATCAAAATGACTCCCAGTGTTTTTTCATTTCATGAGTGTTTTGTCTACCTATTTAGTATTTTTGTCTTTTCATACTCTTGTTATCTTTTCGGAGTATAGAATTAATGTACTGTTGCAGATCATTCACCTCTTACAAATGTTGTTCACTATTTTGTGTATATAAATCCTTGGTTTAGTGACATCTGTGATTCACGCGTATTATGTATAAAAATATAAAACCAGAAAATGGGGGGAATTAATTGCATTTTGCCTTCTAGGTGATACAGTTATAAAGCACAAGCTTCATAACTTGTAAGAAATTATGTGTTTGAAGCATACCTACCATGCCAATTGTCAGTAGTGTAAGCATGTGTGCCAGCATGACCGAATGCATGTTTGCACCTTTGAAACCTCTTCTTATTTCTTAGGAAATGAAAAAATATTCCTGGTATGTAATATAATAGTTGGTTACTAACTTTTCCTGGTTTATATGCTATGGGAGTCCTGGTATTCAAAGCCCTCCTAATGTGAGTATTGGTCTTAATTTTTTTTTGTTGTTTAATTGTATGTTTCAGAAAGTCATCTCCCACATGATCATACAAAAACTTTGAACAGAAGCCTAGAAACCTCTTTAGTTTGTCTAACATGCTCTTGAAAGATTTTGGAGATTCAGTTCCTGTAGGTGGGCAGCCGTAGTCTTGCTCGTGTCTAAGGCAGAGAGGGCGGTGAGGTCTCCTGCCCGGGCAGATGCCCTGCTGCTGCCTTGTCACTGCTGCCGCCATTTGATACGGCCGTCTCTTCGAAGCGGAAAGCTGAGCCACACAGGCAATGGGACTTCTTTTTTCTTCTTCTGTCAAAGCTAAAACAGCAACAGCAACAACAGGATATTTCAACATCCCTGAAGCATTTTTAAAGACCCAGGATTAATAATTTTTTAATTTTATCCTTCTGCCTGTTTTGTTGAAGGTGAACTCTTCAAACTACATCAGGGAGAACTGGGTCACAGAACTGTGGTACGTAGACAGCATTTTTGAGACCATTTCCTTACAGCATAAATAACCACGGAAATGAAGCTGCAAATAGTTTTGTTATTATTTGAAGCAACAGGTTCTCTTTATGAATCTCCTTTATCTGTGTGAGATTTTCCAGTTTACATTTTTTTTTGTTTGTTTCTCAGAAGTGTTCCACATGAGACCAGAGCGCCCTGTGACGATGTGTAAAGCTTTTGTATTATGTGCCAGTGACTGAGAACAGAACTTACTATCCCGCGGTAACTTTTGCAGTAGGAGGTTTTATAATCCGTGCAGATGTGACAGTACAGCACTAGGGTGAGATCTGAGTAAAGCTTTTTGTTGTTGCTAGAAAGAGTTGTTTGAACAGTAAAGCCAAACAGACTGCTACCAACAAAGCACTCCCTTCTCCAGCTGAGAATTGAGGTGACAAAATTTTGTTTTTCACGTGGTATGCAACACATTAGATGCATGAGCTGAATAGCAGAGCTCATTCCAGTGAGTAGTAGAAGTGTTCATATAGCTGTGATGAACTAAAGAGGTAAATGAGGTAAGATTTGCAGGAAAAAGTTGTGTCGTTTTATAAGATCAAAATAATGGAAAAAGAGGTTGGGAAAAGTACAAATAATTTTAGGTGTGAAAACATTCAGAACCTTTCTCACTGAATGTATTCAGTTTAAAAAAAGAATAGCTTTGAAACTGAGATTCTTTGTGAATTTGTGTTGAATTGGGGGTAATAGCTTTGGCCAAAAAACAGTTTCTGTTTTGGGTGTGAGGGCATCAGTTGCAAGTCAGGAAGATGTGATTCCACCCCCTCTTCACTCTGTTCTCTGGTGATGGTGCTCTGGGACATGTGGTCGTGACTGAGGGCTTGGGTCAGAGCAGAGAGATGCATGAACACCTTGGACTTGTGAGCGAGCGTCCTACCCACTTGATGGTGGATATTCAGAGGGACAGATCTGAGACCAACTTGTTCCAGGAAAGCAAGAGGGAAGATACTTTCCAGGGGGAGAAGTTTGAATTCCAGCTCTGATCAGGCAGAAGCTGAGTTTAAGCTCTATTTTGCATTCTTCAGGTTGTAGGATAGTCAGGGTGGCAAGAAACACCAGCTCCAGCCACCTTCCCCTCCTTGCTTTTGTCATGTAATCTTTTTGTTAAAAACTCTGTCTCCAAAACTTTCTTCTCTCCTTGCTAGTGCAAATTCTGGAAATTTCAGATTCTTGGTCTGACTCAGAGAGTTAGATGGACAGGTTTTGGGAGAGCGGGGACATAGCCTTCCAACAAAACTCAGTGTTCACAGCTGTATGGTTCTCATACTTTTTGTATTCTGTATCTCACTGACCAAGAAAAGACAAAGTTTGGAAACATTGCGTTATTTATGTAATATTAATTTAAGGTAAATTAGCAGCTCTGTGATTTGTTTTTAATATATATTATGATCTTTTATATCTGGGGAGAGATCAGTGATTATGTTTGGTAGGTGGCACAGAGAGAGGGAAGAGAAAAGTAAGCTATCACTTAAAGAACTTGCAAGTTTAGTTTATAGCATGATATAATGGAAGAGTAAATGTTACAGTTGTAAGCCCATCTGGTCTAAAAGCAGCTTCTGATAGCTAAATTACTTGATTTAATCTTTTGAAAAAAGATTCTATTAACATTTTTAATGAAAAATAAATATAATCAATACCCTTAATAAGTAAGCCAGGGGCTATTTTTTCTTTTTTTAGTTGAACAGATGCACTAATTGAAGATTGGCTCTAACACAGCGCTTTGCTCCTGTTGTTAAATATCAGTAGCCAGTGAGATCTATTGACCCTCAGGCCTCAGGTAGTTCAGCCACCCTGGCTTCAGTGCACACTTGGAGCCAGTGCCTGCTGCAGTTTTATTGCCAGATAAATCATAGAGCTTGGGACAGAAAAGAGACTGCATCACCACTCCTATATGCTATAGCTAAATCCCAAGCAAGTCACTCGGAATACAGGATGTGGGGTTCTGCCCTTAACTGTGTAGCATTTTTCTTCCTCCACTTGATTCCTCATCTTTCCCATCTCTGTTGCCTTCTGTTCAAGAAAAAAACATCCTAAGTAAACAACACAATTCCTTTAGCAAGTCAGTTGTGAATCCTCAACTGGCAAAGCTGCTAAAAACTAAGCCTTCTGGTGCTAGGACAGTTTGGTACATCTGAGAATGGCTGATAAGATCATGAGCTCAACTTGGTCAACAAATTCCTGTCAAAAGCGTGCAGGAGACATAGAAGCTGTTTTTATTGTAATTGTGCTTCCCTCTCCTTTTGTGAGTATTTTCTTTGTTTTATCTTCAAGAGTGGAAGACTGGACACCAGCAATACAGCAGCTCCAAATCATTTTTCTGCCTTTTCCTAGACTTACAGAATCATAGAATCACACAACATCTCAAGTTGGAAGGGACCGATAGGGATCATCGAATCCAACTCCTTGCTCCTCGCAGGACTACCTAAGACTAAATCGTATGACTAAGAGCATCTTTCAGGTGCTCCTTGAACTCTGGACTTCTTACAGAGAGGAGTTAATGCAATGACAGTTGCATTATAATGACACTACAAAAACATTTTATCCCCCTCTTGTACTGTCCCATGAAATGTTTCAGCATGTAAGTGGGAAGAGAGTAAGAAGTGTTAGCAAAAGGAAAGCAGTATGTAATACTTTAATGTTTTGAAAGTGTTAACTGCTCTTCTTTCTTAAAGGTTTAGACAGTCTGTGGGGGGATTGTTGTTGGGAGGGGGTGTGTGTGATGGCTTCTCTGTACTTGCAATGCCAAGATGTACTGACTGCTTGTCACTGTGTAGTGAGAAGGGTCACGCGAACACCTTTGGCTCCCTGGGCCTCTTAGTCCATCATGTTTGTTGTATCTAACACAACTTCAAGAAATCTCCTGTGCAGAGCACGTCCACTCTCCTGTGTTTTACAGCTGTTATCTGCATGTTATGGCATTCAAAGTGTTGTGCAGGAGGAGGCTGTGGTGAGCAAGTTGAAGGTGAGGAGGAAGGTGGGAACTGCACTGTGTGCTGTAACATGTGAGCGGGTAGCACAATGCTGTGGATGATGACTCTGAAGTGTAATAGAGGCAAGGAAGTCTGGAAGAAGGAAGGACAAGTCATTTGCTCCCTCCTTTTACCTCCAGGTGAAAGTACTCCTTCACTCACCTGCCTTTCCTAGCCTTTGACTGCTCATCTTTGTTTTTGCATTTACCGTCACAGAACAGTCTTTTTCTCCCCTTGAGGCTAACACATGACCAAGGGTCATAACAGCTCATTCCTGAAAAGTTATTTGTGCCTCTGAGCTTTGATGTCTTATATGACCTGCCATAAAATTAAAAATGCATGTTAAACATGTTCCCAGAATAACTTGGAGAAGTATCAATTATATAACTATCTTCTGCTGATGAGCGTTGTGACTATTTGCTTACTTCACGCTAATGCCAGATTTACACTGATGCTTTTTAGGTCATCCTGAGTCCTTTCCTTAAGCTCTGGTACACCTTTGGCTTTCTTCCCATTCTCTGTCAGCTTGTGCTAATAATAATCTGTGGATCTCAGCTGTTTTTGTCAAAAGGCCAGTGCTCTTTTGGGGATTTTTTTTTTTTCCTGCGCTCATCTTGTTCAACCACTGATGTTTTGTGCCACTCTAGTTTCTCATTGTCAGTGGCGAAGTAGGAGAACGTTATTCCCTCCAAATTGTGCACAGGGCTTTCAGCATTAGAGACAGCTGCTAGAAGTAGAAATCGTGTCCGGCTTGGTTTTGCTGAGCAGTTGTGGATAGTGCGTGTCAAACTGACTCCTTGGTGGGAGACTTTATGTAGTTGTTACTGCTGTTACCAAGAGAGGATTATAAACTTTTGCCATGCTTCTTATGACAGATAGCATTTACTGTCACAGTATTTTTTCTTTTTATGGTTTACTTGGCAAATGTTTCATGCTTAAGTATCTTTAACCCCAAATCCTTGTGAGATACTAGTTTAGAGGGTCTTATTATTCTGCCTGCAAGTCTTGTGCTCCACTGAGAAATTGTGTTAGTTTATAAGTCAAAGAGAATTGTCAGAAACAAGTGGTGCTGACAAACCTGATGTATTTTGCACTGTAACATTTGTTTTCTGCAAGTCATTTGTAGGTATAAAAGTAACATTCGAGTGAATTAAGTGCTAGGAAGTGTTACGCAGGACCTGTGTAGGTCTGCCAACGAAAATAAACATGGCTGTGATGAAGTGTGTGACAGTGGTGTCAGCAGAGCTGTAGGGGCTCTTGGAGGGATGCTAAACAAGCACCATTAGGATCACAAACAGGCTGACCATGGAGAGTGCAGGTGCTGGGCTTCTGAACCAGGGTTTATCTTCGTTCAGCACAGCCTTTCAATTTAATGTTCCTAAAGGGTTTTTAAAACTTTGTTATTTTTAACAGCCCTGAATCTGTCAAAACTAAAGGACTAGGTTAACTGGCTGTAACATCCAATGTGTTTAACCCAAAATCTTTGTGTTAGCCCAGTGTGCCCAAACTGTCACTAGAGCTTTCATGATTGCTTTGCTGACACTTTTTAAAGATCTAAGACTTCAATGAGGAAGAAACTAAATTTCTCTGCTTTGAGATATCCTTGTCTAATTGTGTGTAGTGTTTATGGGGGAAAGGCAAGTTTTGCAATTAAGACACTGACCTGACATTGGGGCATATGAATCCTCTGCATGGCTGCCCTGCATGACTCTTTGCATGACTGTAGGGTTGCCATATAATCTGCCTCTGCCTATTCTTTGTCTGCAAAATGGGATAGTAATGCTTTCCCTCTCATCATATTAGTGTAACTAATTTGAGCTAGTTGTAGTAAACTTGTGTTATGTATAGAAGTTGCACTAAGCACTGTGTCTTGCAGTCCTGAGTATTGAATTTGTGTTTACTTTTGCAAGTCAAGTGAGAGAGTGCCAGACATGAAAGATTAACTACTGTATCTAAGCTTTTGCTTTCAGTAATGAAAATAATGAAGCTCAAAATATTCCTATGAACATCTCTGTGTAAATGCTCACAGCAACTATATTTCACTGGACAAATCCAAAACACAGAGGGACTGACCCCTGCACTTTTGCAGTGATAAAGATCTGACGTCCAGATCTGAACACTGTATAATCTGTCCCTGTGGGGGGAGTGGGAGTTATGCGTACACAGCCAAAGCCGTGAATTGAATCCAGAATTCTCCCCCGTACTCCGTAAATGCAGCAATTTCTCTTAAGTGTATTCTTGTGTATGGTTGCTTCCTCTTCGTGAGTGCACACACATTTTATCATGACTGTTATACAGTCTACGAAAAATTGTATGCTTTTGAACTATTTGAATTCTAGAGCAATTATTTTCCATAGCAGACTTTGACAGTTTTAAATACTGAGCATATATTTAAGTGACACTGTTTGATGCTTTCACATTTCTTTGTTCTCATCTGGACAGAACATAGTGTGAGAATATTATGTGATAACACAAATTGTAGAACATGTTTAGTAGTTTTTTTAGTCTAGTGAGTAGATTGCTTAATTAATACAAAGTGGTACTGAGAGAAAAATGAAGGAAATGTCAGGATAAATAAAGCAAATTTTAAACTTGTTCTTTAAGTCTTGCTAAAATAGGATGAAGTTAGTAGTCTTACTTTTAGATATATACTGTTGCTACTGTGCACAAATAATACGACTTGAACAGAGGGCTATGTGCTGCAATTTTAGTAGCAGCAAGAATTAATTATCATGTAGCTCGATGGGTTTTTAAACAATGCAAATTTTAGAACAAATATTTTTAAGTGATAAAAATAAAAGTAGTTGCTACATGTATTTCTTATAATTATTTTATATTTAGCTGTGATTCATCTATTAATCTTTGTTACAAACATTTAATGCCTTCCTCATGGCAGCTGTCCATTCACTTGTACCATGACTACTGGCACGTTAAGTTCAAAGTGGAATGTCATCGAGAATGCAGATAATATATTTAGTTCCTGTCACCAGACAGCACAAGGCACCAGCACGTCTCGTTCTCAGAGGAGGAAGCCAGCTACTTTCACTGCAATGTTCCCCTTCATTTAATATAATTTGGGGTTTTTTTTAAAGGAAACGTTAGTGAAGTCTATCCGTGTGACTTTTACTGTAATCTTCAGTGTTATGAGTACCTGAAAGAAATGTTTTAAACAAAATCGTTTTTAAAGCCGTGTCAGAGAGAATATGTAGAAGAGTATATGTTCGTTTTTCAGTGCTTTTATACGTGCATGCCAAAAAATAAATTGTTGTTGGAGTGGATGCGGGAGAACTCTGGGTCTGAATGATCAGAAGCAAGCCATTTTAAAACAAATTATGGAAGCTTAGAGAAGAGAAAACTTTCCAAAAAGCATAGTGAAAGTCTTAATCCGTATTTCTAGAAAATTGCAGCTGTCAGGCTTTCTTTTATTACCCTAGCAAAATGCTGTGTCAGGTGTCACGAAGAAGTTTGGCCACGCATTTAGAAAATTAATATCTTCCTTACATCAGATGTGTTAAATAGAAACATGTCTGGCTGTGTAGCCAGTTGTCATATTTTGGTGTTCCTGTTGAAAGTTATTTCTTTTACTGTACAATTTATGTTAGTAATTAAGCTATAAGGAAGGGGACATTTTATTGGAACAGTGACCTTCATGCACATAAAAAACATTTATAGGATGAGACCAATGTTTGCTACGCTAGTCTTGCTGTATATAATGTCAGGTACTCCTGAGAGCGGTTGCCATTCAGTCACAGCAAATTCCGGTGTAAAACAAAGAATGGCAAATTTGCCACAAATAAAAAAGCTGGTATTGACAAGTTCATTTGTATCCCTGATAAATTGTGTTGTTTGTCAAAAGAACATAGTGACAGTCAGTAGAAGTATCTTACGCTGGTGCTCGGAGTTTCAGGAAGTTTTCCGAATGGGCTTTCCAGCTCGCCAGTGCTTTCATCTAACTGTAGATCACTACTTGCATTAACAGCTTAAGCCTCAGGTTTTAAGGGGTTGGTTTCTTCATTCTGTGTTATGATTAGCATACTAAAAACTGACGCTGCACTACTCTCATGGTGATTTTTTTTTTCCTTGTGTGTCATTTCCTATGTTGAACTTGGTGTTTGTTGCCTCTTCACTGCACACCTCCAAGAAGAATCAGGCTTCATCTTCTCCTTATCTTCCCACTAGGAAGATGTAAAGAGCAATATGATTTCCTATTAGCCATCTCTTCTTCAGGCTGATCAAACCCAGTTCCCTCAGCCTCTGCTCATACGACATGAGCCCCATTATGTTGTTGGTAGCCTTCTGTTGGGCTCACACCAGTACAGCAATGTCTCTGATATACTGGAAAGTCCAAAACTAGACACAGTACTCCAGATGCAGTCTTTCAAGGGCCAAATAGAGGGGAAAAATAACTTTCTCTCATGTGCTGCTTGCACTTTTGCTAATAGAGCCACATATGCTTTGGCCTTCTTCACTTCTGCTAGCTCTTGTTCAAATGCTCTGCCAGGTACCCCCATTCTGTTCTGTAAATCTGCTTTCTACCCAGTTGGTGCCCAGCCTGCACTGTCACATGGGGCTATTCTGTCCAGGCATGGGATTTGGTATGTCCTTTAGTTGAACTACATGAAGTTCCTGCAGGCCTGTATCTCCAGCCTATCAAGGCCCCTCTGATGAGTAACAGCCCTGCCCTACCAGGGAGGGCAGGGTTGCAAACTTTGCGATCTACAAACTTGTTGATAGTATACACCATCCACCTCCCTGTGTGTCAGTAAAGACACTAAACAGTATTGGCCTTATTATCAATGCCTGAGTGATAACACTGGCAGCCAGCTGCCAGCTGGCCTTTTTATGGCTGATCACAAACCTTTGAGCCCAGAGGTTCAGCCAGTTTTCCACCCACCTTGTCTTCTACGTACTAGTCTGAAAGGATACTATGGGAGACTATGGGATGATACACAGTGGTTGGAGGGACGGCGTGGTAGTATAGGCCCTCCGCCTGTTGCCCAGAGGCGTGCTGGGGACACTGCAGCACAGTCAAAGTCTTGCGGAGATGAGCTTGGGAGCTCCTGAGGTAGTAGGAGCCAACAAGGAAGCTTCTGTGAAACACCCCAAGGCAAACAAGGGGTGTTTCTCTGTGAAAGTGACACGGCCAACAGCCCAGATGAAGTGCCTCTACACGAACGCATGCAGCATGGGAAACAAACATAAAGAGCTGGAAGCCACTGTGCTGCTAGAAAGCTATGACCTGATTGCCCTTACTGAAACTTGGTGGGATGAATCCCATGACTGGACCATGGCTATCGATGGCTACAGGCTGTTCAGAAGGAACAGGAGGGGGAAGAGGGGTGGAGGTGTTGCCCTCTACATCAAGAAATCAATACAGTGTGAAGAGCTGTCCTGAAGAATAGCCACGAGCAGGTCAAAAGTTTATGGGTAAGAAGCAGAGACAGAGGCAACAAAGTGAACCTGGTCATGGGTGCCTACTACAGGCCATCTGATCAAGGGGAGCCTACTGACGATGCCTTCTTCCTCCACCTCCAGAAGGCTTCATGCTCACAGTTTCTCGTCCTGCTGGGGAACTTCAACCACCCGACATCTGCTGGAAGAGTAGCATGGTGAGCTGTAGGCAATCCAGGAGATTCCTAGAATGCATTGAGGATAACTTTTGAAGTCGAGTAATTGACACCCCTACCCAAGGGGATGCAATACTGGTCCTGATGGTCACCAGTGCAAGTGAGCTCATCAGTGACATCAAGACTGGAGGCAGCATGGGCTGCAGTGATCACGCATTGGTGGAGTTCACAGTCCTGAGGGATATGGAAAAGGTGAGGAGTATAGTCAGGACCCTAAATTTTAGGAAAGCCGGCTTCCAGCTCTTCAAGGAGTTGGTCAGTAGGACCCCCTGGGAAATGGTCCTCAAGGACAGGGGGGCAGAACAGAGCTGGCAGATCTTTAAGGACACTTTCCATAGAGTGCAGGAGCTCTCAGTCTGCAGGTGTAAGAAGTCAGGCAAGGAAGGGAGGAGACCGGCACGGCCGAGTTGAGACCTGCTGATCAAACTAAAGGACAAGAGGGAACTGCACAGGCATTGGAAGAAGGGACGGGTATCCTGGGAAGAGTATAGGGACACTGCCTGGATGTGTAGGGATGAGGTCAGGAGGGCCAAGGCACATCTGGACCTGAACTTGGCAAGGAATGCTAAGAATAACAAGAAGGGATTCTACAGGTGTGTCAGCCTGAAAAGGAAAGTTAAAGAAAGCCGACCTCCCTGATGAACAAGAATGGCAACCTCATATCAACAGGTGAGGAAAAGGCTGAACTACTCAACAACTTTTTTTCCTCAGTCTTCGCTGGCAACTTCTCGCCCCTCCCCAGTTGATGGACTGCAGGATGGGGACCAGAGGGGCAAAGCCCCTCCCATTGTAAGGGAAGACCAGGTTCATGACTACCTAAGGAACCTGAACGTACATAAGTCTGTGGGACCTGATGAGATGCATCCCAGAGTCCTCAGGGAATGGGCTGATGGCATTGCCAAGCCACTCTCCATAATATTTGAAAGGTCATGGCAGTCAAGTGAAGTCATTGGTGACTAGAAGAAGGGAAACATTGTGCCCATTTTTAAAAAGGGTAGAAAGGAGGGCCCTGGGAACTACCGACCTGTCAGCCTCACCTCTGTGCCTGGGAAGATCATGGAACAGAACCTCCTAGAAGCTGTGCTAAGGCTCATGGAGGACAGGGAGGTGATTGGAGACAGCCAGCATGGCTTCACCAAGGGCAAGTCCTGCCTGACCAACCTAGTGGCTTCCTGTGATGGCGTGACTAGATCAGTGGACAAGGGAAGAGCTACGGATGTGATCTGTCTGGACTTCTGTAAAGCCATCGACACAGTCCCCCACAACATGCTTCTCTGTAAATTGGAGAGATATGTATTTGATGGGTGCACTGTTCAGTGGCTGAGGAATTGGTTGGAAGGTCGCAGCCAGAGGGTAGTGCTCAATGGCTCGATGTCCAAATGGACACCAGTGACAAGTGCTGTCCCTCAGGGGTCCATACTGGGACCGCTGCTGTTTAACATTTTCATCAATGACTTAGCAAGATCGAGTGCACTCTCAGCAAGTTTGCAGATGACACCAAGCTGAGTGGTGCAGTTGACACACCAGAAGGATGGGATGCCATCCAGAGAGACCTGGACAAGCTTGAGAAGTGGGCCTCTGTGAGTCTCTGCCAGGTCCTGCATCTGGGTTGAGGCAACCCCCAGTATCAATACAGGCAGGGGGATGAAGGGATTGAGAGCAGCCCTGCCGGGAAGGACTTGGGGGTACTGGTGGATGAAAAGCTGAACATGAGCCACCAATGTGCACTCGCAGCCCAGAAGGCCAACTGTATCCTGGGCTGCATCAAGAGAAGCGTGGCCAGCAGGTCGAGGGAGGGGATTCTGCCCCTCTACTCCGCTCTGGTGAGACCCCACCTGGAGTC
>Ga0065711_1038369_pt1 | contig 18842 bp, 15 predicted proteins | sample Hoacrofraction12_FD_59098 | JGI IMG/M metagenome (GOLD analysis project Ga0065711, IMG submission 59098) | Hoatzin crop microbial communities from Cojedes, Venezuela - Epithelial fraction 12 v2 (version 2) | ecosystem: Host-associated > Birds > Digestive system > Esophagus > Crop | place... | reverse complement strand
GGGGGGTGGTGGGGTGCCCGCGGCCGGGCCTCCGGCGGAGCTGGCATCGGCTGCGGGTGCGGTGTGCCACGGCGTTGCTGCAAACGCGGCTTGCGTGAGCTTACAGCCGACGTTCTGTATGGGTGAAGTTAGGTGGTCTCCAAAGAACAGCAGGAGCTTCTCGTGCGAGGTTTAGGTGATGTTTGGGTCAGCCTAAGGTGTTGGCGTACACCCATCCTGCTCACCTGTGTGGCCTTGCTGAAGAACCTGATGACTTCGCCGCACACGTCCGTACGGCCGCGGTGCTGAGCAGGAGGTACGCGTGTTCCTGCAGGAGCAGAGTGTTCAGAAACCATTTCATGTCATCTATAATACATGGAGATGAAGTGAGGGGGAGACACGCTCATCAAAGTCAACTTAATAAAGTAGCCTTCAAGAATAGTTGAAAACTGTCTTAAACGCAAATAAAAGAGGCAAATGTTGATTGCAAATACGGTTGTAAGTAAAGGAATATGGTGGGAAATTTAAGTTGGTGATGCTTGCAAAGGAAAAAGCCTTTCAGGGAAAAGCACGATGTGTGTGCTGTCCTAATGGATACGTGGCTGAAGCTGGTCGGCAAAATAAGTAGATCCGTGGCTCAGTTCCCAGGGTTTTTAAAAGTCAGGGTTAAGATTATAGCGTAAAACCGTTATTTAAACTAATTTTTTGAATACATCTGTACAGATACTACTGTGGGAGCTCCAGTTCTTTAAACAGGAACTTCATGTAGTAAAGAATTTGATTGTTTCTTGTTTTGTAGAATTGATGAAAAGCAATATCTGATTCTAATTATGCAGATAGTGGTACATCTGCATGTGGATTTTTTACCTTCCCTGGCTCGTAAGATAAGTTCTTAGTACGTGTTAAAAATTCAAGCCAATAAATGTGTTTTGCTAATGTATGTTTTGGTCAGCAACTCTGTTACTGCCACAGGTCTTTAATAAATTCTTCTTCTAGATAAATATCTGTTGGCTAGTGAAAGAATAGAAAAGCATTTTGTACTGCTTAATTCTATCTAATTAAAGATTCTTATCCCTGCATTTTTCTGCATGCAATGCAGGAGCTCAGGAGGTGGGGTTTGTTTGTTTTTTTTTAATCTTAAACTTAGTTGACAGACAAGTATAGAACTTTTCAAGGCTATACTCAATTCTTAAATCACTTTTTTTTCTTCTGTTTCTCACCTGTACGTCTTATTTCTACAGTTGCTCAGAACGGTCTCCCGTTACTTAAAAAATATCTTTCTTTGGTACACTAGCAGTACAAACTAAGATTTTTGTGTTAAGTATTTGCACGGCACCAAACCTTTGTTCCAAAATGTCCCTCTTTCCTTCTAGACTTAATTCAGTGCGTGCTACTGCAGTTATGGAGCCTTGCTGGCAAAATGAATGTATGTAACCTGTATGTGTCTAACACAGTTGAATTCAATTAAGTACATCTAATCACTGGCCAGAAATCTTTTTCAATCCCACTATACAATTTGCAGAGCATAGTTATAGGCAGTTACTAACAAAACAGCAGCAGTTTGCCTGGGAAAAAAAACATACTTCAAGTATCAGCTTAAGCAGCAGGAGAAACTTCTATACGTTTTAATGAATTTATAGGCTGCTTCTAAGGAACCTGCAGATGCCCACAGAAAAACGATCCTGAATGGTTTGTTCCAGCATGCTCTACTGGGGGGTTGCATTCCAACTGAGAAGACAAAGTAAAAGCTATAAATGTGAAAGCACTGTCGAATTTCTCATATTTAACGCTTTAAAAACTTTCTTGTAAAGGACTTTCCTACATAATTATGTTCTTTATGCCATTTTATATTGTCCTGAAGGGAGGCTATGCCTGAGTAGATGAATTTCATGTTCAAGAAACACACATGCAAGTATATAATGTAGCTTGCTTCAGAGCAGGAAAATAATTTTTGTCAGCATTTTTACATAGCAGCATGAATCAATCTTATAAATCTTAATGCACCTGTGAGCAAAAAAAAAAGTGTTATTACATATAACTGTATCAAGGTACTGCATAGAGGTCACAGCTAACATCAGGACTTTCTGTGTGGTTCAAGGCACAACGTAACATCTGTCCATGCCTCAAAGACTGTGGAAGTTGAATGCTCTGATATTTATCTTAAAGCAGTAGAGAGAGTTCATGGCCTGAAACGGAATTACTACTATAGTTAAGTATATTGAATATGTCTTGCAGCATTCGTGCTAACTAGATGAGACGGTCTACCAGACAGAGAATAATAGTAATTCATGTTAAAATTATTTTCTAAAGAAGTAACCAGGTGTTCCATGTAAAAAAATATGTATGTGTAATACAACTCATAAATTGTACTTTACATAAATTGTATCTTTAAGCCTCTGGGTGCTTTTATCTTTGATCACTTTTTTCTCTTGATGGTCCCAGAGCTAGCTGATCCCAGGAGCACACCAGCTATACTTATGCTAGGTGCTAAAAATTCCGTAAGAGCATATTTGTTTTCCTTCCTATGGCTGTCAGTCATTTTTAAAGTGAGAAGTTTGGAAGTCTGAAGAGCAGTGTGTCTCTCTGAAACACAGGAAAGTCAGAACTGTATATTTGCCTCTCAAGATACTCGTTCTACTCTGGGTCCAGATTAACTGGCTATTCTGTGTAGTCCTGTTCTCTAGTTCAAAACTGTGGATGTTCTCTTAGTAATGACAATGCTATGGCTGTCTTCATCTGTCTCTCATCTGAGAATCCCATGTGACTTTTAACATTGGAGCTTTGGTCTTAATACATATCTCTCCTTTAGCAATACTGCTCCCTTTTTTCTTGTACCTCCTTCTTTGGCCTGTCTGGTCTGGATTCTTATGCTTATAGAGCTTTGGTGCTTTCTGCTCTTTGCCCTTTTGCATACCTGGGTAGCTCAGCCAGCTGCTTGCACTTCTAGCCTCTGAAAGGATTTTTGAGGCATCTCCCTGTCCTAGCAATTTTTCTTACAGATGCTCTGCATCTTCTGCTAGTTGTGCATTGTAGCCATAATAGCTTGCTGTGCCTGTGCATGCACCTGTAAAGTACTGTGGCGAGGGCTGTAGTTGGTTGAGATGTTAGACTCCTTCTCCTCCTCGAGGCCTGCATCTCACAGGCCTGCAGCACTGCGCTGCTTTCCTCTGCTGTGTGCAGCCAGCGTGCTCCGTCTGTGGTCTTCAGGCCGTGTGAGGGCAGCACCTGGACAGGTGCCATTTAGCTGGAGCTTATGATCAGAAGAAAATCGTTAGAAGTCACAGCATTAGCCCAGTGGCCCTCTCCCTGCCACAGTGGCACCTGTCATCTCACAGTTGCATGGTCGGAGGTCTCCCATGGTTGGAGGCAGTGGTGAGGAGGTGTTGTGTTACCTGTGATAGGGTGTACAAGACTTGCCGAAACAGGGCATTGGCAGCTTGGTCAGCGTTCTCTTTCACTCTTTCTCCTCTCTAGCTGCTCACGTGGTTACTAATACAGCTTTGAATCTGGACAGAGAGTCAGTCTCACAGTGGGGAGGTGGGGATAAGGAACACATGGAGATGTTCCTTCACTGCAGCAGCAGTGCTGAGACCATCACACCAAAGCAGAGTCTTGCTGGAGAGGGCAGCATCTTCCTTAGCCTCATGTTTGGGGTTGGTGGCTTTACCAAGGAGCGCCGACTGCTGTGTTCTGTGTTCACCTTTCCCCTAAGGGCAGAGTAAAACTAGTGGCTTGGGGCTGATTTAGTGTAATTGTTCTATGAGAAGAAAATCCCTCTGGTTGGGTAAGTCCATCAGCACACAGGTTGTTCAGTGTTGATCCATGTGAGAAAGTGGAAAGGATGAGGCAAGGGCAACCTTAGTTTTCTTGCCCAGCAGCAGCTGCTAGTTCCTTCCATTGTGATAAGTGCATTTACATTCCCCACCTGTCTTTGCAAGCTGAATGCCTGGCCATACGTGCTGCTTGGTCTTCAGGATTCACTCTAGTTAATTCTAGGGGTTTGTGCTGTCTCCTTACTGCCTTCTGAAGCTCACCGTTGCCCCACTGCGGAAAGGAGGAGAGAGGACTTTGCAAAGGGGCGGGAGGATTTTGGGGTAATTGAACCAGCCAGTGATAACCTGCGTATTTGACTGCATGATGCAAGGCTCGGCTGCCGTGTTAAAAAGATCACATGGAGATGAGGTCAAGTGAAAATGGTAGGGTTGTAATTTATAATAGGATTCTTAAATATTTAACAAGAGTGCACAGAGCTGAAGATAATTGCTCTTTCATCCTTTTTATACTAAAAGGAGGGAAAGTATATGCATGGAATGAGTTATCTGGTATATCAGTTTTTAAGCAAATAAATGTCTGAAATCAAATGCAGTGCTTCTGTTTTACCCTTTTGAACCTGCACTGCTTTCACCTTTATGATACTTGTCACAGGATGAAATTCAGTTTGTTGAGGCTGAGAAAATTTGAGTGCACACGAGAACAGAATACGGTGGGATTTGGAAAAGAGCCATAAAAGAGATACCTCTTGTAAAATCTAGGGCCAGTCTTATGAGGCGCCGTAACTTTGCTGGTTTTGCAACTGTGAAGATGAAGAATGCAGAACATACAAGACCAAACACATCAAATCCTGAAACATGTTTTTAAATTCTTGCTCTGTTTTTTCTTCTGTGTCTTCTTATTTTCACAGTACTGCTGGTATGAGTCCTACTGTAAGGCAGCACAAGTATAGTCTGAGTCTGCTCTCTGTCAGTGTTCTCAAGTGCACTAGTGGAAAGACGAGTCTGCTGATGCTGTTCCGATGTGCCTCGCAGACTTGCGCAGTACGGTACAGAAATGTGTGGAACTTCTGAGGTGCTGGAACTTCTGAGGTGCTCTGCTTAGGCCATGTGCTGCTTGAAGGTCAAAGATGTGGCACAAGCTTGGCAGAAGATTGCAGAGGGGTTGAAGTGTATTCTATGTGGCCGTATTTAGGAATTTAGATATTGTTTAGTAGCTTGTTTTAGCGTAATCCTGGAATTTGGGTTTAGAAAGACTGTAGTCAGCCTTTGTTTGAGAAAGTGTTTTAAGGGTAAAATGAGACCTTTCTTACTAATCAGAAAATACCTCTTGGGGTAATATAGAAAGATGAGATCTGTGCAGGCTAGTTTTATTTATGTCTCATAGAAATGCACAGCTGCAAGGCTGAATTTTAGAAATGTGGTCTGCTGTAGTCATATTGCTGCTCTCTAGACAGGGCATTTTGACTGCTGTGTTCTCTAAACCCATCATGTACGAGAAATGGTGAGAGGGGACTGACAAATCTGGATTCTAGTATCAGATGTCACACTGACCTTCTCCGAAACCTTAGGTGTATTAGTTGATTTGTTTGATTCTCTAGGACAGAGGTAATGCTGCTTAGCCATCTTTGAGATCCATGGGTCAAAATGATATTAAAATAGGTAACTAGGCTATAATCGTTATACTTCTACATCCGTGGTGTGGTTAAGTGTTGCAGGTGGATAACTAAAAGACACAGTCATGTAGCAAGTGCTTGTGTTGCACTTCAGCCCTGAATCTCCTTTTCTTTCTGTTGTGCTGTCTGTCATTCCCTCTGTCTTTCACTTTGTAAATAGAGTGTCAGCAGCGAGGCTCTTTCTGCAAATGTTATTATCTGAAAGTCTAAAACAAATGCAAGGACGGGACATGTGTGAACTGAAACTGCCTCAAGTACTGGCTTGCTGTGATGATAAAGGTCTTACACCGAGTTCCGTTTTCCCTCACCTGCTTGACACATTTTACCCTTTCTGTGCTTGTAGGCCTTAAACTCTCTGGATAATAAAAAGGGCTTATGAAAGGCTGTTCTTGTTAATTACTTCTGTGCAAGATTTCTTGAACTTTTTGATTCTTTTTCACTTATTTCAGTAAAAAAGTACTGTGTTTATATTAATGGCATGAGGTTAATGGCATGGTAAAGTGAAGGATCCACTACTAGATCCCCAGGCAGCCAAAGTTCCCTCTCCAAATAGCCACAATAAGTACTAGGAGTTTCGATATTCTCTCCACACTATCTGTTATGAAGTTTTCTTATGTAAGGCTGGTTGCTGAAAGATGTGTCCCTGTTGTAGCTGAAAGCCAGGGCTTTTACAACAACCAAGTAAGAGTAATACAGCAGTGAAATTTATAAAGACAGGTTTACAGAAATAAGGAAAAGTCAAGTGTGTGTATCAGGTGGCCGGATAAAATAGCTTCTGTTATAGAATCATAGAATGCTTTGGGTTGGAAGAGACCTTTAGAGGTCATCTAGCCCACCCCCCTGCAATGAGCAGGAACATCTTCAGCTAGACCAGGTTGCTCAGAGCCCCGTCCAACTCAGCCTTGAATGTTTCCAGGGATGGGGCCTCCACTGCCTCTCTGGGCAACCCGTTCCAGTGTTTCACCACCCTCGTTGTAAAAAATGTCTTCCTTATATCCAGCCTAAATCTGCACTCCCTTAGTTTAAAACCATGTCCTATCACAACAGGCCCTGCTAAAAAGGTTGTCTTATTTAGTCTGTTGTCAAAGTAACAGGCTTTCAGATGCTTAAGGACTATGTAGTCAGGGATCCAGTTCTTGGGCAATTTTTACATCTTTGCGTTTCTAGTCACTGAAGTAGAATCCAGGGAGCTCAGAGAAGCAGGTAGAGGGTATAAATATCAGAAGGAGGTCTAATGCCTTGGTCACTTCCAGAAAGGGGAAGGAAACACTATGCCTCAAGCAGTCAGTTTCTTCTGAAGCAAGGAGGGCTGTCAGGAAAAACACTTGCTTCTGGGGTTTTTTTGTTGGGCTTCTGGGGTCTGGTTTTTGTAAAGTTGTCCTGCTATTGCCACTAATTTGCCTTAGCATGCAGTTATCCTTGCTATCCACAAAGAAGCTAGTCAGTAAAGTGTTTTAAAGTAGTGAAGGTACTTAACATGTGTAATAAAAAGCAGTCACTTTTCAGCTTTGCTGTTTTAAAGGCAAAATTAGACTTATAATGTTTTTGTAAGATAATAGAATTTAAAGTACTTTTAATAACAACAACAGATTCCTCAAAATGCAAACTCAAGATTAGCATTTAGTATAACAAAGGAATCGGCGCCCTAGTGGTGATTTTAGCAGAGAGACATCAAATTATACTCTGAAAACGTTTTTTTGTAATCATGCAAGCATGAAGTACCTATGGATAATCGTGTTGGTTTTCCCAGTAAAAAGTGTTTGCACCAAATGTTTTCGTAGCAGGCAGTGCAGTTTATTTTCATCTGCTTCCTTGCTGAAAGGGCTGCTTTTGTTTGCTGGTCAGTGAAGTTGTTAGGACCAGATCCTGCCCAAACTATTTCTTCCTCTTTTGAGAACCATTTTTTCTGCTTTTTTCTTTCAGTTTGTGTAGTCTGACTTTTGTCTGGGTTTTGCTTTAACTTATGAAAAACTCTTCCCCTTAAGCCATCCAAATACATTATTTGTCTCTTTTTAGTACCTGTGCCACACTTTAAAGCTATATTTAATAATTGCCTAATAATTGAAATTACTAATTTGTTGTAAAGAAATATGGAAAGCATGATTAAAAAAATGTGTGGTGTTGATTTTAAAGGCTGTATGATTTATATTCTGTAAATATTTAGAAGTGGTGGCTGAAGGGAGCTGATGCTTTCCGTGTTTGCTTCTTCAGTAAAGAGTTACTTTTTTCCTGCATTGATCTGTTTGGTGAAAAGAGAACATCTGAACAATTGCCTCAGCAGCAAATTGCCTTGCCACCTGGGTGGAACTAAGGTGGCACGGGTTTGTGGTTACAAAAAGGTCGCTCATAACCATCTTAACATTTTAAAATACTTCTGTGTAGTTTCCTTGAAATAATTGTTTTCATTGTGCTTTAGGTGGATTTAGTAATAACTTGTCATGCTGATGTTGGTTTAGGCATTTTAGGTGCTTATCTAATTCCTCTTTCTATGTTTCACACTAATTAAAATGTTCTTAACTCCACTGAGCAGATCACAGATAGGTCACTCTAGGAAATGCTGACAGATTTTTGGAGAATGGTGCAGAGCGAATGTGTTTAGCTAGAATAACTTTTGAAGGCCTCAAATGCTTTATGTTCTTTCTCTGCTGGGTTGGTGCATGCTATATTTTCATTAAAAAGTGATCAGAGATAGTTGCATTTAAACACAACCAGATTTTCCTTAGAGACAAATAAAATGTGTGTACATTACAGAGTTAGAGGGGCAATTATGCCAGGAACAGAAGATTATCTTCTGCTCAAAGTATTTTAATAGGCAGATGGCAGCTATTAACTTATTACTGTGGGAGGAAAGAATCAAAGTCATAATCAAGGAGAATGATGTTTGCCATGTAATTAAACTATCTAACCAGTGCTGTGCACTGTTACGTGTGTATGAGAGTACTGAAGGACCAGTGAAGCCATGTAGTCTTGCAAGAGTAAATTCTTCAGTCATGTTGTGGGTTAGGTGGTGCAGAAACTTTGATAACAAAGAAAAGATGATGGTGAAGAAGGAACAATTACTTGAATAACCTGGCTGATTAAAAAAAAAAAAAAAGCTGCTGAATAATGTAATTCATGTAAACTGAATCACAATGTGGTTTTGAAGATTTAAATAAGGTCTTTGCAGAGTTAAATAACAGATATTGTCACGAAACTGGAAGTCAGATACTACAAGTAGAGGGAAAAATATGTCTCACCTTGTGGTTTTAAATTGCTTTAAAAAATAGAGAAGCATAGATAATGAGCAATATAGATGAAGTCTCCATTGAGCACAAGGAAAAAAGAAGAGTATGTAATGATAATAGTTCGTACCCATTAAATAGAGGTTCAGAGATGGGAACTAGATTTAGGCCTAGATCCAGAATTAGAAGGCTGTTCATTTGTGTTCAGGTCTGCACAGAAATACGGAGCATGAACACGTCCCGAAAGGAGAGCAGCAGTTTTCTGGTCATAGTTACGTGCTGCCCATGGGAATCAAGGACAGGAGAAGTGTAAGAGAAGATTTTAACAAGTTGAATAGGGATGAAGGTGTGGGTGGAAGTTATTAGCAGAGATGTAAGCATTGGAGTACTAGTTTATTTCAGAAAAGTATGTTGTGTTACGTCCATCCTGCAACAACATCCACAGAAAAATCATCTTACGTAAGGTAGTAGAAGAGCGAAGGAAAGATGAGGATTGTCTGGTGCTCTCTTTCTAGACCTTAAGGTACCGAAGTTACAATAGGCATGATAACGGACTGGGTGATCTGTATGGATTAGGGTAGAGGTTTGAGTGGTGTTCTTGGCACGGATTGTGACCTAATGCAACCTCCAGGGTGTAGCAACTCGTGCCATGTGCTTAGCTAAACTGCTTGCTTCTCTTACCAGTCGGCCTGCCACTACCTGTGTCCAGAGCAGCTGTCAGGGAAGCTGACCCTCTTTGGTTCAGCGCTTATCTTCCCTGTTGATCTTCAAGGAGGAAAAAACCACACTCTGCCTGTGACAGCTGGTATTTGAGGGTAAATTGGGGACCTCAAAGACTGAGACTGCACGGTGTGGCTGGAAGTGCCGGTCTCTGTCTCCTGGTCTGATCAGTAGCCTGCCCTCCTGCAGTATGGCCCTCTGTGTGACTGGGGCCGCCTGCAGAGGACTGCCTCCTGTCTGCAAACCTTACCCAGCAGATGGAGAGGCCAAGATACCTGCTTCTGTGGGAACTTCACAGATACCCGGGGCCCTAAACCCCAGATGTCTCCACCCACAGCCTCACTAAGCAAACATGTTTCTTTGTAATGGCATGCTATAAAACACCAAATGGGCAAAGCCACAGAATTAATGATGCCAAAAACTCTGAAGGCCTTAACAGGGAGCTTAACATTAAGAACAGAATAATAAGTACCTCAATTAACAGTTCAGGGTCCTGGAGGAAAAACAAATGAAACTGAGTTGAACAGGCCTGGCTAGATGGTGCTGTTCTGATTGAGAAGTCTTTTGTGTGGCCTGTGTCCAGAGAACTGGTGTCACAGGAACTCCAGATTGCAGGTTCACCAGAGCAACCCACCGCAGCAAGGACTGCCTAGCTGTATGGCAATGCGTTCACAAGAAGCGAGGTGACACAAGTTAGAGCTGCTTTTCAATATATTTACAGCATGTGTTTTAACAAATAAAAATTTGTTGTATCTTAAACAGAGGGCCTGTGCAAGGGGATACGTGGCCTTTGTCACTGGTAAAATGTACTGTTTTCAAATAATATTCATATAAATGGGCTTTATTTTTATTGGTTTTAAGTGGGAATGCAATTGTGTTGCAGGTAGATGCACCCAAGAGTAGGTCAAGTTTGTTTAGGGATGGCTGGAGGAGTTCTACACTGTCAGATGACATCCCCTTAGGAAGGCAAAAGTGCACTAGCACAAAGTAGCTAGTGTTAATTGCAAAGGGGTTAAGGGCTGTTGCAAACTGAAGCAGGTGGTGCTTGAATGTTGGGAGGGGGAGTTGAGGACACAAGACCTGCCTGCTCTGAGGGGCATGTTGATTCACTGCCTCTTCTTGGTGGCCCTGAGCTCTTACATAGTCTAACATAAACATTTATGAAAAACTCTGGGAACAGGAACTGTTCCTTTATCCCAACTTAGTGAGCGATTTATTGTTGTTAATTTATGGTTATGATGCTGCCTACAAAGCTTAGTCACAGATCATGGACCTTTTGTGCCAAGCAGTGTGCAAAAAGACAGTCCTGGTCCTTAAAAACTGTGATTTTACTCACCCCATGTGAGAGATTGAACAGATAGGGGACAATAATTTGTCCCTTCTCTCTCAAAATTCCTACATGTGTATTTTAATATATGTAACAATGCTGAGACATTTAATCTCTATTAAAGCAATAGGAAGAATGAATTTGAGCCTGAAGAGAGTAAATAATCTGTTGAGCAGCCAGTTATAATTGTTTCCTGTGTATTTTCCCTGGTAAGTTTACAGGATCAGAAGTGACACATCTGCCTTACATGTTGGGATAGCTGGTTAGGGGTGTGGGAATAGCAGGCAACCTGCTGGCTGCAGCAAGATTTTGCTTATTTTACGTTAGACTTAGAAAGATCTTGTTAGTTACGTGTTTTGTGATCTGAAGGACACAAATTACAGCTACTTGAAGAATTTATTTTTTAATTAAAAAATAGTTTATCACTTCTTGCAGCACAGATACTATGTTGGAAGTTAATTGAGGAGGCTTGTGAGCTTAATTGTACTGCACTTAGATTGCTGTCTAGTGATATTCTTTTGCACCTGGCTTTAGAAAAATACAGTAAACTGATCCTTTCTTAGAAGAGAAAGGTTATTAAATCCTGCAGTTAAGTTTCTGTGATTTTGATTCAGTGAAGCAGATGTGTGAGCTTAATTATAGAATTGATGGGATCGCAGTCACTTCTGCCAGCTAAGGATGGCACTCAAGGTGCATGTCTATTCTGAGATTAGAAAAATGTACCTTCATGTATTTTTAGTATGAAAGGGTGGGTTTAAGAAATATGACTGACAACTTCCACCTCTGACTGTCAGCATTTCCATGTCATAGTTCTTATCTTCCCCTGCATCACTTTTTCACTAGTCTGATTATATGTGCTTTATTCCTTCATTTGTTTTATGCAGTCTGCTACAGTTTGTAGAGTACCTTATTTGTAGAGAACAAGTCGCTTTTGTGACTCAGTGTCATCCCCTTTCTCATTCCCTATTATTCAATCGTGACTTCATCTTGTTTCTTTCTTTTTTTTTTCTTCTCCCTAAAGAAAGGAAAAGAGATGATAACCCTTACACTTGTGGCATCTTTTTATTACCCTTGACCTCACAGAAAGTTGTGCAGAATGATCAGTAGAATGCATAGTAAGTGGTACAATACTGTCATTACTTTCAGTATTGACATAATAGAAAGAAGCATCTGCTGACTTTCAACTGTTACATTTCACAACAATTGCTTTGTATTTCCATAGCTACAGCTTAGAAAGCAATGTTGCCCTTGTCTTCCCCAGGCAGGCAGAATTATTATTTTATACAAAGAGAGGTAGCTATTGGACAAAATGCAGAAGATCGTACCTTGCATTTCTGGACATTTGAGATAATTATTTTGTTTGGAAGATCAATTCTCAGGTTGAAGCTTGGTACCTACTTTTAGTAAATGATATTTATATTTTTTACCATGATTGCTGTTCCCGGTTTTATCCATTGCACTTCTGTCTTTGGGATGATTATCAAGCTCCTTACCAATGTGTATGGCTTCTCAGTGCAGTGGTCAGGCTGTGGAGTCTGTTTTCTGCCAGCTGTTCATGTGTAGATTGTCTCTCTTCACTGGCATAGATAGGCAACAGTGTCAGTGGCTTCTGGGGGAAAAATAACGTAGTGAGATCCTCAATGTATGATTTATTTATTTTTATTTTGCTAAAACAGAGAAGAGAATTAGCACACTATCCAGGAGCTTCAAATAAAACTGTTCCTGTGTTTGGAAACCTGCCAATGTATCTCATAGCTATGGATAGATTTGTTATTAATGACTGGTTTTGCAGGCGTTAAGAGATGGAATGGAAAGCCTTAGTAAAGTCTGTAAAGAGCTGCTCCAGGGCAGCCGGGGACACTGACTCAGAGATGGTAGACTGCATCCTAGAGCTTTTGAACACTTGAAAGCTGCACTCCCTCGCTCTCCTTGACACCCCTGACCCAAAGCCCAGTGGAGAGAGGAAATGAAGGCACTTGCCCATCCATATCTCTCTTCCAAGGAGCATACTTGGAGAAAAACCGAGATTGAGCCCCCGTGGTCACAGGAAGTAGAATCTATGGGCTTGTTTAATGTTTACACTTTTGATTTACGTGACCTGTACATCTTGAGTTCTTCCCTCTCTGAACCAAGATGAACCCAGCCTCTGGATTTATTTTCCAGCCATAGCTTCAAAATCAGCCTTCCTTCTATTGTGAGTCTAAGTCCTCTAGGAGAAAGGCAGGCTGCATGGTAATTGCTAGACTCAAACACTTCAGACTTGTCCACAGTTAGAACCAAACACAGAAGGGAAGGTCTTCCTTCAAGTAGTTTGTTTTCTGGGTGGATGAAATGAAGGCATATTTTCCTGCTTGGATCATCCCATAATAACGTCAGAGTGGAAAAGATGGTACTGGAAATCCTGGCAATTTTTAATAGCGCTTCTGATCAATTTAGTTATTTACTGTACATGCTTCTAGTCCCCCTTTTTCCCCCTTAATCTTATATCTGGCATTAAGACTACATTATAAAGAAGATCAAAGACACTAATGCAATGTCTGGGCAGTTCCTTTGTTCTACTTACCATTTCATCCCTTTGAAGACTTAATTGTGATTTAAATTTGTAAACAAGTGTTTTCCAATTTCAAATAAGAAACAGTTCTCCTGCATACCTTGCTATGCTGTTAGCTACACTATAGTGACATGGCAAAAGAAGCTGTAACATGTTATTTTGCTTACTGGAAGGGTTATATAATTAGAATATGTTTTGTCACAATTTGATATGAATGCTAGAGAACAAGGTAGGTATGCTATTTTTAATTGGTTGGGAAACAAAAAAGGTAGAGCAGTAAAAGGGCTTCAATTCTTAACTGTTTTGTTAGAATAAGGGATCATCTATGTATTTGCCTGAAATGTGTGTCAGAAAATGTACACAAGCAGACATTTGGTGATCTTCCTTTCAATTTTGCTGTCATGACGGTTAATTCAACAGAGGTCATTGTGGGCTTTTTTTTGTTGGGTTTTTGTGGTTTTGTTTTTTTTTTTCACAGTCAACATACAATAATTAGCATTTTTTTTTCTTTTGAAGTAACATGTCCAGACAATGACTACTCTGCCTGTTTGTGGAGGATAAATGAGTTACACATGCGTATATTCTTAGTGTAATTTGTTGTAGGAATATAAGGTTATGTGAGACCGTAGAGACCTTCAGATCTCGTCCCCAGCAATCTTAGGCCACAAGAAGGGAGGGAGGCTGTCTGGAAGAGATAGTGAGGGAGGTGGGCTGGATCTTGCATCTGTCTCTGTGCAGAGTCCTGTGATGGCATATCCCAGAGATTTCTGTCGATTGAGCTTCTGAATTGAGCTTGATTGCAGCTGGAAGCAGTGAAGAGAAGGGAACAGGCAATGAGGACTCCTCAGTTGACAGTGGAGAATGAGGGGTGGGAAGTTCATGAAATAGGTTCTAAGACGGCTTCTGCTCTGTTGATGCCTCTTGTGTGATTTTTCAGTGCAAGAGAATTGCTGGACACCAGGCATAGCAACTGAAATCAAATTCAGGAGAAATAGTATTAACTTAATCTGGATAAGGTGGAGGAGGAGAAGAAAACAGGTGCTAGTAAGTGGTGGTATGTGGGGTCTATCCTCATGTCCTACCTGTTAGTAGCCTGTTTGAATGAAACTTGGAAAAATGGTGCTTTAGATGACTACGTGGAGGTCAATGCCAAAAATATTGTGCTGTTAGTAAGGGACATAAGAGATACAGAACATTACCGATGCAACGGGTCCTTGTGGTGGCTGGTAATTTATTAGATGAAGCTCCTGATTAATGCTGGGAAGCTTGCAACACCTATGCTACAAAGTGAAGCAGAAGCTATTCACCTACCCAACAACTAAATTGCTGTTCTGAATGGGTGAAAAGTTAATTCCCAGTTCCACACCTGGATATTTGTATAATTCTGAAATCATAGAAGCTGTGCATCTGAGCGATTTTAATAAACATTACAGTTCCATTTTTTCCAGTTTTGACCACAGCTAGAAACAAGGCATGATCTTCAGTGTTTCTGGGAAGAACATGTGAGAGGAGCAGGGAATGCAGCTTGAGTGCGACTTCTCTATGAAGAAGCACATACGTATTGGTCAGGAAAAGGAGGAGCATTGGGAACCTCAGACCCACCTTTTTTTTTTTTTTTTCTTTTTTTCTTTCTTCTGCTACCAAAGGTTGTATGTTAATCCTGAAAACACCTCAGCTACTTGTACAACTTCCTTCCCAGAGTGACCAAACCTTCCATGGCTCATAATTAATGCCTATGCATCTTTACGCAAAAATACTGTCTCTGCCAGACCAACTGCCTTTGTGTTGTTAGGTTACGTAGCTGGGCAGGAGAGGAAAATGCCTGCCCAGGATTTTGAGACTGTATGAGAGCAGTGCTTGTAGGTGGGCTTACATGACATCCCTTAAAGTGCACTGGAGAGTGCTAGGCTGCTCCTTGGAAACCTGCCCTTTAGGGAAGGCTCTATCTTCATCAGGGACTCACCGTGCTGGCCTCCATCTGGAGACTCTAGTTGTAGGTGTGTGAGGTGACAGTATCTGGAGAGAGAAAGCAGTGACTGTAAGAAACGTTCTGCTGTCTTTGCCGTGTCGCACAGTGCAGAGACACCCACAAGCTCTGAGCCACTGGTGTACCTGTGATCCAAAGCAGAGGTCCTAGCTGAAGGCTCCGGAGCAGCGTGTTGTGTTATCAGCGTGCCTGAGCTGGTGCGCTGGGTGAGGTGGCATGGCTAACTGGCAGGGAAGGAGTTGGTACTGATGCAGCTGTAGTCGGAGTTTGAGCTGGTGGGTTCTGAGCTGTGTTGTGCTCCATTTCAAATACGGTAACGTCCTAACTGTGACTGCTCTGCTGATTGTTGCTGCTTTAGCAATGCCATTGACTATGCAGATCTTGACTTTGAGCTAGCAGGATTAAAGCATCGATATGTGTGGGTCTGGCGAGTATCAGATAGTTCTAGAATTACTGTGTGTCTCAGTGCAGTGAAGTCAGTTACTAATCGGGGATAGGAATCCTAGCAGAGTAGGTTCTTTTAGTGTCTTTACTTCCATGAGCATGCAGGTAAAACTGTTTTAGTTCCCTGCACGTAAAACCAGTTGGTAATTTGACAGTAATGTTTCTCACCACGGTTAGTACTATAGTTCTTCCTGAGGCTGTGCTGAACTCCTCTTGGGTAAGGTGCTGTAGGAACCTCACAGAAGGTGGGCTTTGACGGAGTGGATGCTGTGGTACCCAGAAGTACAGATCTGGACATTGTTTTCTGTTGTTGTAAGATAGGTTTTATGAATGACCCTTCTTCCCTGTTTGGTTTTTCTCATACCTCATGAGCTCATGTAGCATTCCCTCTCTCTGTGAAATCACTTTAAATCTTGTCTATCAGCTGACTGTTTCATAAACTTGTTTTGAGAGACCTCTAACTCTATTTGAAATCTAATACAGAACTCAGTGGTTATTAGAGGGGAAATAGGGACAGGTATTATGCAAATTTAAAAAAAAAAAAAAGACTAAGGGAAACAGAGTCCTGGGAACCTTGCCTGCATACTTTGCTGTGCAATTGCTTGAAATTGTGGATGCTAAATGCTCTAGGATATAAATCGCAGGGACAGAGTTTTATGTTTACATTCTCAATAGATGGAAAGAGTCGAGATCTCTTCTGCTTCAGGAAGCGTGTTTTCTTCCTAATGTGTTCAGTTTTTTATTCCTTCTTTTCCTCAGCTGAAGACTAAGACAGGCAAACAAGAGAAACGGTTTGTGAGAGAGTAGCCCCAGACACTGGTGAAGAGATCTTTCCAGGTCAGATTCAAGAAAGGAGTTTCTGTTGCTCAGGTGGGGAAGAGACTGGGAAGTTCAGATGACCTAGCGCTAGAAGTGAAGCATACTACCTATGCTGATAGACCTGGCCCAGGACTGAAGTGGTCAGTTTTATGTGGTGAGAGGGTACCAGTGAAGCTGTCTTCAACGAAGCAGAATGGCAGCAGAAGGTGAAGTCCAGGACTGAGAACTACTAGGTGTGGCTGGAAAAAACAAGAGTTGTGAAGGAAAGACAGAGACTGAGAACAGCAAGGGAAGAGTGAGAGAGTGGGTTACTTATGATAGTGCTGGGGTAAGGAAGTTCAGAACTGAGGCTGACTGAAGGAAGACTGCGACCCACAGTATGGTGGAGAGGTGTTCAGACTGGAGCTGTGAGGTGACTGAAGTGAAGCCTTTGTGGAGGGACAGTGACCATTGGGGAGGACTCTGGTTGTGACTGGAGCGAGAAAGTGGAGACTGAAGGATCAGACGAGGTTTTGGAGGACTTGGACGAGAAGCAAGAAATAAGAATTGGGACTGGCACTGGATGAGGTTGCAGAGGATGATGCGGAAGAAGGACGTGTGTGTGCTATTTTCGAATGGACTGTAATTTCAGTTCAATCTTGAAGTTTGAACTTGACCATTGGGTCTAGTTAAGTGTTACTCAGTTGTCCTTGGTGATATTTGACTTATGTTGGCTTCCACTTCTATCTAACCATTGATGCAACAATTCTGGCCTCTTTACCTAGCTAATCCCAAACTAATGCTGTCCCTTGAGCACAGATCTGCCTTCTAAAAAGAAGGCTCAGTTGCTTCAAGCTCGCCTCATCTCACATCTACCCCCTGAATTCCCTTAATGTTTTCAGCCTTAACCCTGTTGCCCCTGAGACTCTTCCCAGCATTTCCAGGAGCTGCCCTGGGCTGCTGCTCCTCTATCTGTGAAAAAAAAAAAGACACTGCTTTCACATCTGTGGGGACCAAGTTTATCCCGATTCCCATAGCAACACTATTAATCCTCAAACAAATACCAAACAGCAATTGTGTTTAGGGATGGAGGGTTGTTAATAAAGGCGATTTGCAAGTATTCCTGCTGAATAAATGTGCTTTTCTTTTGTTGTGACTTAGGCAATCTAGCTTTTCCTGGCAAGCTGCTTTCTGGGTAATAGCTAAGGTATCAACTACTTCTATATGCTTTCATGTTTTTTGAAAGGTTTTGTGCTTAAGGGTGGTGCTCTGTTCTTGCCTATGGTGCCAGGCAGGGGTTCAGCACCTGTGTTGCTGCTCTTTACCTTCCCACTCAGGGGAGGCTGTAATTAACAAGGGTGAGTTCACTGCATTGTGCTCTGCAGTGTAGTTGATGGTATGAATCAAATCAATGCTGTTAAATACGAGGAAATCCAGGTGCACTGGGAACTCGAGGAGGAAGAAATGACAGAAAGCTGGTGGGAGTTTTGCTTTCTGCATGGAAGTATAAAGTACTCAATTTCAAGTTGTCCAGTACTCCAGACTTGCTGCTTGTAACCTGTATTCCCTGCTGCCAAAACTTAACAAAGTTAAATTCTAAACTCTATGTAGTAGCATCTACGGGCCTTTGTGGACCTGGGAAAGAAATCGTTCTCTTCTGTATTAAGCAGCGTACAGATGGCAGGAGTCAGCCGAGATGGCTGATTAGCCTGCTAAAGAACTGAAACACAGGGAAAAATGGTCTCCCAGGTGTAGCCTGGAAGAGAATTTTCTTCCGCAACAGAAGCAGATTGAGAACTTCAAAACAAGTTCCAAAGGAGGGAGAATGTTTTCTGTTATCTCAAGTTTTGCATTGTTTAGTTTGCAGACAATGAAAAATGAGAGGCTGTTAATGGCTGGAACCCCAGCAATCATTCTTCTCTTTACTGGATGATTGGGAGATCGGTTATATTTAGTTTCCCCTGTTTATATTATACCAGGCAGGCCCAGGTCTCACAAACATTTATGTATGTGCTTATCTTGATTATTATACATGCTGATCCTGAGCTTGGACACACAGAAGAAGAAAGTAACTGACAGTCGAGTACAATTGTTCACTCTTCACAGGTTTAGACTGAGCGATCAAGGTACCTGTCTCTAACATTTAGAAAATTCAAACAGTAGGTATGGCATTTGCTTGTGCAAACTGTGTACATCTGTAAGGTTCTCAAATTGCTGCAATCAGAGGTGCTTTTAAAGCAAATTTGGCTCAGTAATATACTTCCTGTATTGCTCAGTGTACTATTGCCACTATTCACATCAGTGATACACATTAACCAGCTTTCTTATTTTGAAGAAAAAGCTTTCTTCTTCTTTATTCTCTCTTCTCC
>Ga0065711_1005910_pt1 | contig 18844 bp, 13 predicted proteins | sample Hoacrofraction12_FD_59098 | JGI IMG/M metagenome (GOLD analysis project Ga0065711, IMG submission 59098) | Hoatzin crop microbial communities from Cojedes, Venezuela - Epithelial fraction 12 v2 (version 2) | ecosystem: Host-associated > Birds > Digestive system > Esophagus > Crop | place... | reverse complement strand
ACCCCCGCTCCCTGCCGGCACCCTCCCACCTCTCACCTTCACCGCCGCTCCCGTCAGGCCGCCATGTTGCCCCCGCGGCAGCGTCACCGGGAGGCGCCCGGCGCCCTCTGATGGCCCGGCAGCGGGCGGGCCCTCTCCCGCGGCACCACGGGAGCCGTAGTCTGAGGGCGGCCACCGCCAGGCCCGGCGGGAGGCGGCGGCCTGCGGCCCCGCGCACAATCAGAGCACCGACGGCAGCACCGGGGGTAAGGGTTTAATGCGCGTTCCCTGGCCGAAACGGTACAGCTCGCGTGACAGACTCCCAGTTAATTCCAGTCACCGTACTGGGCAGAGGAAGCACACCACAAAATAAGTGAACAAAAGAAAAAAAAAAACAAACCCGTGCTGAATAAATACAGAACAGCTTTTTGACATCTCAATGATCGGCCGACTGCATCCCTCCATTTGGTAACAGATAGTTCTGGATTTCAGCCAACAAGATTTATTACCGGTTTACTTTTCAAACTGATTGTCCCTGCCTGGATTCTGGATTTTTCTCCCTTGGGCACACGTGACTGTGTAGCCTTGAAACAGACCTAAAATGCAGATGGAAAGCAGCAGAAAAAGGTCCAAGTCGCCTTCCTCAGGTCCGTTCGAATGGTATCAAGTTCCCTGTCAGAATTCACACGTCTAAAGCTATTCTGCCTGCCTTAATATGACCTGTCGTAGATGAAGGGGCTCTGTACCTGACAATCAGAAAGAAGCTGGAGACACAGAGAACTAAGAGGAAGATTTTTTTTCTACGGACAATCACGATGTGAAGCGTGCTTGTGAACATTCTAGTCTGGCAGACTCAGAGCGTAACGGGGTCTGATAAGCAGAGCAGGTATCTCACAGGCAACGGCAGAAAAGGTTTCTCCCCCTTCCCCCTCTAACCATGGGTCTAGTCTAGACAGATTTTCATACCTATCAGCTCACCACAGTCTCTCAGCACTTTCCAACCACTCATTTCTATCAGCCCTGACCCCACTGCAAAAGTGTCTGCAGTGGACTGTTTTGGTTTGGAATCTCAAATAATAGAAACACTGAATAATGATTTCCTCTATGGACCAGGGAATAGCTCTTTGATGGCCCATTCAAGTTATATGCAAAGAAAATTATCAAAACAATCACTAAGAACTGGAATGAGGCCACCAAAGACCACTGGAACCTCTGGGTTGCTATCCAGAGATTGATTAGAGCTTTTGACAATCTTAACATGGGATACAACTGAGACAATTCAGCAGTGAAGCCCTCCTGACTGATCTAGCTGTTCTCAGCCTTCCCTTAGGTTTTATCTACGCATACCAACGTGGTCTCAATTTGTCTGAGTATGCATGTTCCTTTTAGCTGCAGTAATAGAAGATAGGGAGGCTGTCTTTTATCTCTTCAGCCTAATCCCAGAGGTAAAGTATCATCAGCGGACCTTCCTTTAGCTAACAGGAAGCACCTATATTGCCACTGCTACTGCTTTGAACTTTGTGATACACTTCCAAGGACTGCAAAGAGGTAAGAAATCAGATGATCTTCAGGCTCTTATTACCGAGTTTCATCTGGTATGACATTTAACTGTTATGACTCCTGGAGCCAGCTCCCTGCTTGGTTTATACTTGGAATAGTATCCAGGAATTATTGTCCAGTCCCATATATGCTGTGGATGAAAATGGGCTTCCAGCTACTTGGAGAGAGAGCTTGTGACTTGCCTCCAAAAAGCTGGATTTCCAGTCCAAGAAAGCATTTTTGTAAAGCCAACCAATCAGTGAAGGTTCAAGTAAATCACATTTCCAAGAAACAGCGGATGAGGAGCAGAATCAAAAATGAAGGCACAAAATCTCCTTCCAAATTCTACAGCAATATTCCTAGATATTACCTGCAGTATCAGAGAGGGAGATCTTCCAGTAGTGGAGTCTTAAAATATTGTTAAAAATCAATATCCAAATAGCTTTGATCAATGCCTTAGAAACTCTCAGTAGCATTCCCTGTTTCCACTCAAAGTCAGCAGTGAGCAGGGCCAGGAAAAGGTCCTTCCTGTGAAGCATGGCTCTAAGGGTCAAGAAAGGACACTGCGATATAACGGGTTCCTTTGGTGGTTGGAAGGCCTTCATGATAATGAGTCAGGCGTCCTGGATGCATAAGGGTCCACCCTTTCCGTGGAGCTCGAATGGAGCAATTGTAGCGCAGGAACCGGCAGCCTCCTCCCTGATGGAAACAAAACGAGAGACACATCAGCTTGATAAAAGCACCTCTTAGGAGGAAAGGGTCCCTGACCCTGCTTCTCCTGGCAGCCCTTCTGAAAGGGTGAGAAAGTGCTTGGGGAATCTCCTGTGTCCTGATGCGGTCAAAAATGTTCTACTCTAGCCCAATCATCAAGCACAATCCTTAGTGCGAAGAAGCCAGATATAGGGAAGGGAAGGGTTTTCAGCTGCCCGGACTGCTCAGGAGGCTGTATTGCATTCTTGACGCACTGGCACACACTCACCTCATAGTCTATTCCAACTCGGTTCAAAGCAATGTTAATGGTAAAGGTGGAAGCGTCATGATGGGGCATTAAAGAGGGCTGCTCGTCAGGTTTGTAGCGAACTACAAAGGCCAGCTCAAACTGAGTCTGCAGGAGAGAAGAACAAAGTGCACACCTGTTACAGGGCTATGGTAGTCCATGGCTACTGACCTGCAGAGCAGGGTGTAATATTTAAATTGCATCCCATCGCTAAGAGAGAACGACAACAGTAAGGCAGGAGAACACCACTGGGAAACTGTTATTTCCTGATGCATATACTTAACCACATACTCCAGGGTCAGTTCCTCCACACTGGAAAATAGTATGCAAATTGCTAGGGGATTCTAACAGTCTTTTCACAAACTTGCAACTGGAGGAGGTGCTGAGCTGACCACAAGTTTTGATGCTAAGGTATACGTACCTTGGTATAGTATCCTGGGTACAGTTTCTCTGTGATGGGTGCAATATACTCCAGAAGAAACTTATACCATTCTCTTTCAAAGCCGATTTGGTTCATGTGTATGTCAATAGTCGGGACGTTCTCATACCCTCCTTGTATTCTGCTGTCCTGAAATAGAATCATGAAAATACCCATGAGGATGGGAACCTTGGACCTCAGGAATGAAAGCACTTGTTTCTGGTAACTACAAATAAATATAGCATTTATTTATCAAAATTTCCAGTATGGAAAACTCATTTCGAACAACAAGTAAACCCTAATGTTTGAATATTACCATCAGAAAGGCTGAACATTGTACCTCCAGAGGACATTAAAGAGGACTCAGAAAAACTAATCCATATTTAAGAACATGGACAGAATCACAGAGTTAATCTGGAACAAAAATAAAAGTATTGCCTCCAGTTTGCTGATTTAACTGTGGGGTCTAACGCCTTCTTACACGAGGCACTGCTGCCACCAAATATGCACGGATAATGGTGTGACCCAGAAACCAAAAAGCTCCTGCTTTTTCTTACCTTGTTGTCACCTGTGGACCACTGGCCATAATGTTCCATTTCTTCCACCAGCTCATCACAGGCAGTGTCAGTGAATATGGGGAACCAGTAAACATCTGGGCAGGGCTGCAGAAAGTATACAGGTGAGAATAGCAGAAACAAGGACAGGTGCTTGAGGCAAAAGGAACAAGACTAAACTGACTGTACATTGAGTCAGTTTAAGTGGAAAGGAACTAAAATATTGAGGATATAAATTTGTCTTCTCATTTATGTGCTCCACTTCCACTTAAGATATCTGGAGATGTACCTCCAGAAGAACGACTTGGCTCTAAAAATACTTTCAAGGTCATGTTTCCTCTGGATTTGAAAGACTACAAGGTCGTGTTGAACTGCGTATTCCCGAGAATGACAACAGTGATGATACACGCATTGTCCTGATGCTAATCTCCTATTCTGATGGATAAGAGCAACATATTCTTACCGTTTCTACCAATTTCCCTTTCAGAGCTGCAGTGTAGTTTTCATGGATGTACTTTTCTCTCCAGTCCTGCAGTCAAAAGATAAGCAAAGCAGTCATTTCTGTGGGGCCTAGTTAAAGAGGCAATGAAAGCCCAGGCACTGCTGCAGCAGTAGTCACAGGCTTTGAAGATCCAGATGTTACGAATCACATAAACACCCTCTCTTTAAATTCTGTGACTACGCTCCTCATCCCACTCGAGAGACATTGTTCTTACAAAGCCTGGACCTTCCTTACTGGTGCAGTTAGACATCAGATCTTCGCATGCCACACTGCTAAGCCTGCTGTGCATGCAGGTTATCTCACCTCAGGATTGCTGAATATTTGCCAGAGGTCATTGTGGAGGTGAGTTGTCTGATAATTCTCCAGGGACAGTATGTGTCCAAACTGATGCCGATTTGTCAGGTACATAAAGACTCCCTGTAGGACAGAGGGAAACAATNAAGCTTTGTTTCCAGGCCTCACATTTCTGTGACCCACTATGAAATATAGGCACCGGACAGTTCCCCAGTGATGATGGACCTGCCCAAGCTGTTCATTTACTCATTCTTTCTCCTGTCGGCCTTCAGTCTAATCACCACCCTGGATGTGAGGAACTTTGAAAGGTTATAGCCAGAGCCAGTTATTCTGTGCCTCTTGTCAGCCAGGGTTGGAAGCACAGCAGAGCAGTTGCTGTGAGATTAGGTTCTTCCTTCTTGCCCTGTCAACCCCATTTAGAACAGCCCGGAATAGGCCCAAGAACAAAAATGTTACCCGCATTTAATGGTCTCTGGCTCTGTATGGCTTTACAGCAAAACAGAAATCCCCCACTGTTCCAAGCCTGCACAGGACTGAGTAATGCCAGTTCATCCAGCCTCATGCCCTGGCAGAGCTGAATGCCCTGAAACTACTTAATCTTGTCCCCTCCACCCTGGCATGCAGTTCTTCCCTGCCAGCCTCTCTCCTCGACTGACCTGATTCCGAACGTTGTGGCAGAAAGCCATGTCAGCATCCAGCTTGCCACTGTGGAAGAGATCTTCCTGGTCAAGCTCCGATCGCAAAGCCTTGGCTTTAACCATGTAAACGCTGCTGATGTAGGGAACATTCCAAAGCCCACTGAAACACAGGGGTAAAAGAGCAAGACTTGAAATACCACTAAGACGGAAATTGCTGGACTTGACGGGATGGCAGGCAGCACTGCAGTGTCAGCCAGGCTTGCCCAAATAAGCCAACTCAGAACAGTAAGAAGAAACCATACCAACAGGAATTGTAATTCCAGAAAAAAGCACTTTTATCTTCCAGAGCTTTTAAACTGCACAAATGCTAGTCCACTGTGAAAGCAATTAGTTGCTACTGCGTCTTTTTGCTAGGGATGTAATTAATGGCTTGAATCTCTTCCCAGAGAGATCAACATATTTTTTTCCAGTGATTTATAAACCAACCCAGCCAAAAGTATATAAGCTGATTTCCAGCATTTATTGCACATTTAATGGCCTAAAAAGAGAGGGCCTCTCAAGAATACGAATAAACCAACAATTATATTTTGTGTGTCTTCCATTCAAGGATCACCTGGTATTTTATGAAGATTATCTGATAAAGATTAAACAGCACTTTACAGGATTTTAAGGATCACACTAACTATAATCCACAGGTGGGAAAACATGACATAGAATCATAGAACCATAGGTTGGAAAAGACCTCTAAGACCATCAAGTCCAACCATCACCCCAACACCATACATGCCTACTAAACCATATCCTGTAGTGCCACATCTACACGTTTTTTGAACGCCTCCAGGGATGGCAACTCAACCACTTCCCTGCGCAGCCTAATCCAATGCCTGACCACTCTTTCAGTAAATAAATTTTTCTGAAAGAGTGGTCAGGCATTGGAATAGGCTGCGCAGGGAAGTGGTTGAGTCGCCATCATGATTAAGATGTCAACACTATGAGTAAGATGAAGTGATTTCAGCAGAGTCAGGACTCTCAAACTCTTACTCTGATCATAAGAAAATCTGCCCAAAATACATGAGGGTCTCGGCTCAGGGGAGAACACAGAGCAGCTTCCAAATGGGAGAACAGACTTCTTTCCCTTTTCTATACACAAAGACAGTTGTGCGCTCTGGTATTTTGACATTAGCTGGTTTGATGTTAATGTGCTGCAGCAAGCTTTACATTTGAGGGATTATATCAGTAAGAAGCGCTCTTTGCATACTCACACCCTCCGCCTTTGAACAATATCCACATAATCTTCTGAGCGGGCATAGTATCCATCAGGGCTCAACGCTCCCCAGAAATTTGACCACAACTTCTCATGACGGCTTACCAATGGGGCAATCACCAGCCTGTCAGCACAAAAGAAAATGGAATTGCAGGACAGGATGTTACCACAGGAAGAAAAGGAAGAGATTTACAAACCACGGGACTGTAAGAGTTAGACTCTCCCTCACTTACAGAGTTGCTGCTTCTGTTGACTCTTGGAATAAAACTCCACATAAGAAAGGGCAAATATGGTCACAATGTTCTAACTGCACCCTGCAGCAGGTCTCTTAGAATCTGATTTGTTCTAGCGCCTACATAAAGACAAAAACTAGGGACGATTTACATCCACTGCCTAAAATCCAGGGATTACAGTTACAGTAAAAAAAAGACCAAATAAGAGGTGTTTGTGTAACATTCCATCTCTGACACAGCTCTCCTAACGCCTTACACATCTCAGTGATATAAGAGCTCACTGTATTCCTCATGTGAAAGATGACTGGTAAGGATTGCTCAGACCAAAGAACTCACTTGTTCTGTTCGATCAGGATCCTTAGAGTCTCTGTGTTCTTCAGAACTATCTCAGCATCCAGGCTAAAGTAATAGTCACAGTCAGGATCTTTTCTGCACAAATCCCTGTAGCCAGAGAACAAGAAAAGCCACATCAAAATCTTCCTGGAACAGAGCAAGATAAGGGACAGAACACCAGGAATTCCCTCACCTTGTAGTCTAAAGGTTTTTTCTGGGTGCTCAGAGAAGTTCAGTTTAACGTAACAACCCAGAAGGCTAGCACACCAGATCCAATATCCAATAGCACACACTGAGACATCACCAAAATCACAGCCAAAATTTTGCAGACTGGTTCCCCAGTACAAACTGAAGCGGTTTCCATTTACAGGTGGCCCAAATCCAGACCTGAGCTCAAGCTCACACCTCCTGATCACAGACACAAAGATACTCTGCCACTAGCTCTCAGTTCTACTACTAGCCTCCTTCTCTTCAGAGATACAGGGGCATATTCTTTGTGATCTATAACTGGGCACAGAGACTGCTTGATGATGGTGGGAGATACAGGGCTATCATTCTAACAGAGCAAAGGACCACTGAGAATTTGGTTTCTGAAACTGGAGAAAGGGAGCTGGTATTAGGGATGATTTTTTTCCAATATATAATGAGCATGGAGAGTTAATGCTAGGAAAATTGAACAAAGAGGGTGACTGAAAGAAGAGAAGCATCTACTTGATAGTGATGATACTCAGAACTGGACTGCCTGAGTGTGGAGACAGGCTGACTCTGCTAGCCATCATGTACAGCCACTTCACTTACATGCCCAAGTTACGCGCCTCAGCATTCTCCACCTCATCATCTGGTCCAATCACTTTGATGGCGAGATATTCTTTGCCATGCTCTTTAACGAAAGAGTCCACCTGCATCAAGTGATGTTGCTCCTACGTCAAAGGAAAAATAAGGAAAAACAGATGAGATGGGCTCGTCCCAGGCTGCTCAGCCTCCTGTTCCTGAAAATGCCAAACCAGATAAGCACCAGTTATTCCTACTTCCACATCTTTACAGCTGGATAGAGCTATCTTACAGGTGCCACTGCAGATAAGTACTGGGATTACAGAGCATGGAAGTCTAGTCAAAGGTTGCACAGGTGCCTAGAGTACAGGAGGAGGTATACATTTTCCCCACATTTGCTAAGGCCATCACAGGCCAGCTTTACTTACATGATTGTGAATGAAGAGCTGGATTCGTTGCTTTGGGTAATGCAGGTTACGAAGCCGCAAGAAAAACTGGGAGAGGAATGGGGTGGGCTGCTCGATGAAAATGCCAATCAGAATCATTGGCAATGCCTCATCCTGTATTCAGTGAGAAGAGAAGTGGTGGCTCAGGTACCACATCAGACACATGAGATCCCACTGTAATTGTAAGACTTGTCTTGAGAGCTTTGAATAGACATTAGCCTTACCTTAAACCCTGTGAGGCTTCGCAGACCTTCATCACACACAGTGCAGCCAGTCTCAAATGTCCATATTTGAGGAATGTAGTTTCCCAGGTAGTTCAGCTGCAGCTGCAAAACGCAATTTGCCACGTTACGCATTACAGGGCAGGGGAATTTCTTTGCATCCACCACCAGTGTAAGATCATGTTTCATCAGAACTTCACTTACCTTCTTGGACTAAAGAATCTGAAAAGCATGACAGCCTGAGGGTCCAGTTATACACTGACCCTTGAATCAGACCCATCTTGCTGCTATGGACCTGGACCACTTGCTGTTTCTCAAATATAAATGCACACAGGGAAAGTCAATATACGGGAAGACAGTAACCTGATACACTCGAGCCTAAAGGGTCGCTTTGCAACAACTACATACTAAATCTTTCTCTTGGGATGCCCACTTACCTTGGTGGGTCCATTTCCATGAATCACCACAGGCAGAGTGTCGTATAACAAGTTTCTTGCTCTCACTTGTGAGTTTTCAAACTTCAGAACTACCTCATCTGGAAATGACATTGCCATCATGTTATCAGAGGAAGGCTTTTACTGATTTATATCAACAGCACAATACCTCATTTCTACCAAACAACTGCTGAAAAATGAAAGCATGGATGTGGATAAGCATGCACAAGTAGTTAAAGGGCTACAGACCACAGCCAGAAAGGAGCAAAAATGTTCAGAATGATCCTGTAAGGTAACAGGAGGATGGCTGGGATGTTGGACAAAGAATGGAGCTTGCTGTGCTGGGCTGACAAATACGCCTTCTACTTGGAATTGTCAGAAGGCACACTGACACAGTCTTTCAGAACTGACATTGACAAATTGTGCATGCAGTGAGGAACAGCTATTGATGGCCAGGGAGGACTCAGGCCCTTCTCACCTAAGCATTCTATGCACCTGCCATCTCTCTTTTCCACCCGTGATAAAAGCCAACCCTCCTCGGAGAGATCATCCAACATGTCTCCTCAACACAACCACACAAAATCCTTTGCAACACAGATCAGAAGACAGACTAGCTCCAGCCTATCATTGTTATAATGAGCACAGGGGCCAAAAAACTACATCGCCATTATCACTTTTTACCTGACTGGAATAAAGATGGATTGGTGCAAAATTATAAACTGAAAACATTAGGCAGCAGTGTCAGGAGAGTAAGTGAATCACTTCTGCCAGAACTAGCAAAATCAATCAATCAGCATATCAGGTCAGACGCCCGGTATGGTTGGTGAGCGCTCACAGGCAGCGTCTGGCTGCACCTCACCTTCTATGGCATTCCAGACACAGTTCTGAAACGGAAAGACAGGCAAGCCCTAGGCAGGGTGGTGTGTTATTACTTGCACTGAAGCCCCTCCCAGTTTCAGTCCCCAAGGCTAATGCAATCCGACATGCCTGGAGATCAAAGGGGCAAGGAGGTGTAAGATGGAAAACCTGACCTGCATTCCCTGAGGTGAAGAGGGAATTGCCATGAGAACCTAGTTGGTCGCAGTGGAATTGCAAATAAGTGCCAGAGCTCTGGCAGAGGCTTTTTACTTAGCTTATTCTCCAGGGACAGGAATTTCTGAAATTTAATCCCTTCAGCTACAACTTTATTTCTGGTATCAATACGCAGTTGCATTCCAAGAAGAAATGAGCTTCCTCCTTCCATCTCACCTAATGCTCCATTTAGGTTTTGGAAGATCCGGCTTCTTTGGTCTAGACTGATGTTGATGCTTTCCTTTAAAAGAATGAGATAAATAAACTTAATTAGAACAAAAGTGGGCATCCATTCTTTACATGTGAGAGACCCTATGCTGAGCAAAGATATATCACATTCCTATAATCATTTCCATACTCTCCAAGCTCTGAAGCCTAAAATGCTCCCAGCTAATTATCATTGTCACTGGAATCTGGGACAATTTGACCTTTTCTAAAACAATTTAAACATATTGTATTAGGCAAAACCACGCAAACAAACACTTTAAAGCTGCTGTGGGTGTGCCAATAATAATACGCAGCATATTAATGAAGTACACTTGCAGCACAGTCATATAAAACCCATGTATAATAGGTGGGAATGCCAAGATAGCAAAAACATCTGCTGTGAAGAGTTTCTTGCCATCTATCCACATGGCAAGCATTACCCCAAGTGTTGCCCCAGGCACCAGTGTCAAACCAGAACACAGTAAGGATGCAAGGCCAGCTTGCGCAATCTTTGCTTTTACTCCCTGCTGCAAGTCACACTCTGACTGGATTTTTATCAGACTAAAATCCAGCTCTGACTTAACAGAGTCATTGTCCCTCCAGGCATCTATAAAGATTGATCACTGGAAAGGACAGCAGGGTGCTAACATCCGCTGTCTGAACGCCAAGTCAGTGGAATTACTCAGCCTTTGTGTGGCACAGGGCCAGAACTGCATATGAGAACACTAAAGGAACTGTTCATATTAAAATATCATGGGCCATATGCAGATTGGGGGAAGTAAAAAAGTGCAGCTGTTCTGAATTTTTTACCAGCCCAGCTGGAAAAAAGTACAACTCCTTCTCTAACCAGTCTGAAAGCAGTTTCCTATTTCCACTGTTTCCTCTTGACTTTGCAGTTACAGTTCGCCTTCTTAGTTCCCATGCATTTGTGGTGTCCCCCAGAGACAGACTGCACTAGTGCATAACACAGAACTGGGCAGGCACAACACAAGCTGAGTCATCCTGCGGGTTGGACGATTCGACCAGTGCACCACACGGTGCTGGAATGGCGATGATGCTTCCAGGGTCCACTCCAGGCTTCTGCATGACGTTATGTGGCATGCTACATAGGCTGACGCAGACTGTCTCGGTCAGGATCTGGGGGTGTTTGCTGAAGGCAGTGGCTGCCTCTTTGTCCAGCAGAGCTACACACTGTGATGCCTACGGTCCCTGTCCGGCGGCACAACAAAGGCTGTGAGCCTTTGTTCCGTTCATCACCTCATATCTTCTCAGGGCCCACCTGTCCCTTTACCTACAATGTACTTCAGTGCTAGGTTGGAGATTTCTAAGTCGGCACTGCACTCTGCAGGGACGATACACACCTGCAGCCTGGGTCTCACATCCCCTGAGAGGAGACTGGTTAGTTCTGCCACACTCAGCAGCTTTAAACATCAGCACACACAGATACTGGTTTCCAGTAAGACTTGCTTTAAGTCACCTATCTTCCCATTCATATTCGAAGCGTAAATATAAAAACTGCTAATAACAGAACAAGGGTGTAGTGCCTAGAATGCAAATTTTCAGCAGGGAAATGAGTAAGTGGACATACTATGGGCCTTTTCCATGTCAGGATGCCAGAACAGTAATTAAGAGTCAATATGTATGTGATTAACTTCTTTTACTGTCAACAGAGATGCTGCACAGAGGATTAACAGCAATGCTTCTCACATAACTCCTCCTAAGACCAAAATCTAGCTATACCCACTCTTTTTTCTGGATCCAAGAAGACATTTGTATAGAAGAGCTGGTCACTGTCATCATCCTGCCCTTTCCACTCCTCCACAAGCTTCTTCAGGTTTGGAGCATAACCTATGAAGCCTGTGGGAATAAGTATGAAGAGGTGTTGCAACTCAGACAGCCAAAAAAGGAATGTTCTCCTGTACACACATCCTCTCACTTCTTTCACACAAAGTCTCACTCCACTCTGCGGTGCCGCACAGATACACTAGCTTTCAGCAAAAGCATGTGCAGACCACAATTCCCAACATGGAATGACATGAGCATGGAACCTGTTAATCTTCAGCATCAGAAAAATTGAGATACCCACACCCTGAACGACCATTCTCACTGAAAAGGGAGAAGGGATAGGGAGCAGGTTCCTGTCCTCTACATGCAATTCATAGCTATGGTCCCTCTGCAGGTAAAAGACAGGAGCATTGTTAGTCTTTCCATTATGGCCAGCTATGCACAGGGCTTCAGCTTGCACCATCTTCTACAAAGGCGGTTTCCACACGTGGTCCCTTGCTACTTCTCCCAAAAGCCTTCTAATAGGAGGAAAAAGCTGACAGAGGTTCTCAGCTGAAAGAAGATTCTGCGTCTTACCTCCAGAACCCAGGAAGCGCTTTCCATCTCGCACCTGAGGGTACTTGGCTTCCAGCCTTCTGTCAGGATAGATGTAGTTCTCTGCTGAGAAGACCACCTTGCTCTTGGCTTGTCTGAACTTCTTCAGCAGTTCTGTGGGGCCCGAAGCAAAGAGTACATCATAGCTAAAGACAGACAAGAAAGGGACAGAAAGGAAGGGAGTCAGCAAAACATGTCAGCATGAAAAGTTTCTGGAAACAGCCAGTTCTTTAGGAATCCCTTTCTTTTAGTTCTGCTTCACAGTTTTACATGTTTTTGTCATAATTATAGCTAATTAAAGTGTAATCTTATTCATAAAGTGGAAGATGTTACTTTCCACTGCAGAGGATTCCACACTGGATTGGGGCAACTTGTGCCCATTCTTGCTTTTACAAAGTTTCACTGATGATAAAACCAAATCTTCCAAGCTGCGAAACTTGCTGATCTCTTCTTGCTTTTCCCTGACTTGGAACTGTGAAGCCTTGGTGCCCTCGCTGTTTGTAACAACTTTTTACTTTTTGGAGGAAGAAGTACTCTGCCCTTCCTTTCTACATTAAACAAACCCATAGGTCATGCTTTTTACATCCTTTGGCATCCTGTCACACTCCACTGAGCACCCTACAAATCTTCAGGAGAAACCTATACTGGACACCACTCACTGGATGCTGCACTCCAGCCGCTATCTCTTCAGTACTGGGTAGAACTCACTTACTCCCATGCCACACTCTCAGAATGAGACTTGTATTTTCTCCAAGAGGATTTGCACACTTCAAAGTCATTTTGGTGAGTGAAAAAGTTGCTCATTACAGAGATTAATCATTCCCAACTTCTCTGAACACACACAGACATTCAGAGCTGCAAAAGATGCTCCCTCTGCCACAGGAGCTAGAGACAGACACAGGGATCCCAGCCCTGCCTGCTGCTGGGCATATGAAAAGACAATGAGACTCCAAATTGTCCTTCTCCCTCTTCACATTTCTCTGGCAGGCTAATTGTTGGCTCTTGGGATTGTATAACAGCCTGCCTCACCTTATAAAACAAATAATTCTGGTAAGAAAGGCCTGCCTAGATCCACAGAAATCATCTGTTCATTCTCTGCAGACAGAGGCAGCCAAATTCCACCCTGGCAGAAACGGGTATAATGCTATCAACTTATGCATGAGTTGGAATCAGCCTGTTCTGGTCTGACCCTCCCAGCTGCCACGGATGCAGCTCTGAGCAACTCTCAGGCCACTGCAGAGAATTTGGGGAGGGGGGGGTGGAGGGAATGGAGGAGGTCTGGACACACCTTCCAAAAGCAACCTACTTCACAGTTAATTTCTTAGTAAGAACGTGTCCAAACAGCCTTATGATTCAGTTCATGGCAAATACTTTCCAACTCATTACCTTTCTACGAAAAGGATGATCAACTCTTCCTTATCCGCATGCTGCTTCAAAGCTGATTTCAAGAGACGGACCTTTTGCCCACCTCCTGCTGGCTTCTCGTCGTCTCCACCCTGCCATTCCTCATCCAGCCCCAGCACCTACAGAACAACAGGCACAGGGTCTACTGAACAGGTCACTTTCCCAGCAAGACTCACAGGCAAGGACCAGAACTCACAACCTTCCTAGTCCTGGTAACTCCCAGTGCAAATCACAACAGAAAAAACAGCACCAGGACAGACGGATACCAGCCTTTGAACCATTCTCTGGGACGGACAGTAACACAGAGCACAGTAACAAAGCACTCTGAGCAACAGGGACAGGAGCACACTCTGTACTGTGTGTTTTGGCATTACAATGGAAAAGTGCCACAGGGCTCCCTTAAGCAGGACTTATGGATCTCACCTCAAGCCAATACTCAGGATGGAATAAGAGTCTGCTGCAAAAATGCCCCAGTCACAGTATTTTTCAGCCAGCTGCATAAGTGTGCTCTCTTTAGCTTTTATTTAATTACTTTGTGGCCAAGTCTTATCCATTCCACACTTCAAAATTCCCTTTGACCAACCACCACTGAGGCTGCTAGCCATCACCTGGACTTCGTAGTTGAAGAATTGGGCTGATCTTCTGAAGCGTTGGAATCCCTCGGTTTGCTTAGTGGCAACAGTAAGAACCAGCAGGTTTTCTGCATACAGGAGAAAGCACAAGAGACACATTCAACTTGCGTTGTTTCCACAACCATCTGTTTGAAGAGGCTTTCCTATCAGATACTGAGCCAAGGTAGGGATCAATAGTCTTAAAGGTACTTGACAGATTTGACAAAAGGGAAGCCAAAATCCAACCACTGAGAAGCAAAGTGACTTTCCCAGTACATTAAGTCGATCGTGAAACCAGCAATAGAATCCAGGAGTCCCAACTTTTGCGCAGTCACTGCTGTTCACAGACACAGGTTATGGTTGTCCTATGTGCCATCGACAGATGTGCAGGTTCATTTTAAATCAGGAAAGGGAGGTAGTCTCACTGTGGAGCTATCCTATCCTGCTGAGAAGAAAACAGCTTGCTTACACCTCACCCAATTATCTCTACAATGTACAATGTTAAGGACTGCAGGTGTTCTCACTGCCCACAGGGCTTCAACCTCAGCAAGGAAACCAGCTTCAGACCCTACTTATCTGCTGCCTGGATTTTCTTGGCAACAACTCATCAAAGATTCGTAGAGAGGAAAAAAAGAAAGCATGGATGTAGCCAGTGTTTTAATGGAGGAACTAACTATTACAGGGAACAGAACTTAGAAAAGGTGCCCTCAAATTTCAGTGTTTAATTGAATAACCCAAAACTAATTGCAGCACAAGCAAGACTGCTCCTTTGCAGTGGAGATTAGAACTTAGTCCTGGGTCATGAACTTAGTCTTGTAAAGACACAATTTAATTGCCCCAGTTATGAGCTAGAAAAGGAAAATATAATGTATTAAGTGTTTTTTTGCCGTGCTATTGAAAGCTACAATTCTCTCACACAGAGTATGAAGGAAATTAAACTTGAAGATAAAAAATAGAACTACTACAAATTGCCCATTTGGAAGTCATCATTTAGTGCAGTTGGCTTCCTGTTCCCCACAGAGCTGCTTTTTTGTCACTCAGCATTGACTGGGTGAAGAGAAGACCAAAATTAGGCTTAATGTTATTATTCCCCCTCTATGGCTGCTCCAGTTTTCTACTGCATTACTGAGGTGTTTTCCAGATTTTTTCATACATACACAATGTGAATTTAATTCTGCCATAACTATCATTTACGTTCTCCTCCCAAACTTGCTTTTCATTTCCAGTCCCTTAAAAATTACAAAGCTAAATCCCGAAGTTCTCTTTCAGAAGTTTCTCTGTAGTACCACCGGAATATAGTTTTTTTGTGGAAGCTCTGGTTTCTTCATAGTAATGATTAAATGCTATACTTCATATTAACATTTTTGCTTAAGTAGCAATTTGTATAGGCTCTGGCAACAGTGCTTAAATGCAAATCCTGGCCATCCGATTTTAACATCAGAAAATACCAGGAAAAACTGAAAGCACATTTTCTTGGCTTGAGCAGCTTCTTTTGGAACAATCATTTTTTTTCAATGGATATACCAGATGCATCTTCCTAGTGTACCCAACTGATACTCTGTCTGATCTTAGAGAGGAAGGATCTAGGAGCTGGAGTCCTAGATAGACCTGGCAAAGGCAGCAAAAGTAAAAAACAAGCGTAAGACTCCAAGCTAGGGAGAAAGCGGATCTTCCCAAGGAAATTCCTAAAATCCTTTACCTGCATCAGAATAAAAAGAGATTGAGAACAGTCAGTGGAAGGTCAGTTCTAATTGTATTTTGTTAGACATTCACACAGACAGATAAAGGGAGTGACAAACAAAAGAATGTGAATCCTGCATTTGTGCAGTTTTTAAAGGCAGATTTTTAGACCTGTGAAGTGCATTCCTAATCCAGCTCCTCTAGCATACTAAAGTTCCTCCTGTCCTGTCCAGTCACAGAGGGCAACAAATGAGTAAAATATGTATCTCCTCAGGGAGCATGTTAAAGCCATTAAAGTTTCTAGCCATACGATGGCATGCAGAAAACCGTGGCAGCTTTATCAGATAGCTCTGAGCTCATGGTTTCTGAGAAGGTGAAGATCATACTGCCAATGAAGAGGGGGGCAAATGCAGGCTTGCCAGAGAGGAACGTAAAGACAAACACCAAATCCCAGCACCTGAAAGGAGAGGAGAAAGCATATGATAATGATAAAAGAAGGAAAGAAAGAAAAGAGCCTGGCTGCTATGCAATTATTCCAGCCTGAATTCTCAGATGTCTCACATTAAATAAATCACTAATTTATTTTCATGCTGTCACCCCAAGAAAGCAAGAAACTGTTTATGATATGAATGCCAGAAGTTTGCTGGACGCGACGCAAGAGCTAAAGGCTCACACGGATGAACAGGAAGTGGTGTCCTATTCCTAAGACAGAAAAGGTTTCACCATGCAGTGCGTGAACTCGCTGGAGCATGAAAAAGCCAGCAGAGACAACTAACCTCCCGAGCAGAATCCCAAGTCAGACTCCCTTCTCATTACTGGTCTGTGGGGCAGGACTCTGAGAGACATTAAGCTTGGTTTATGTCCTGAGAAATCTCTGCAGTAGCGAGAGCTTTCCATCCCAAGAGACATTCCTCCAGTCCAGCACTAGAAGCTTGTGCTGAGCTATGCTGCCTCTGCTCCTTCTCCTTTAACCCTTTTTTCTCTTTCTCAAAGATTTTGCTGAACACTGGTGCAGCTGATAGGTATTTCCGGAGGCAGACCAGTAAACCCTTTTAATTTCAGTATCACACACAGGCATTTTGAAACCTCCAAAACCAGATTTATGCTTCCCTATTTTCCAAGTCACAGTTACTTTTTGTACATAGAAATGGTAGCCTGTTTTGTTAAGCTGTGCCTCCCGGGCCCAGAGACTCCTTGGGCCACGCTGACAATAAGAAATCATATAAATACATTTAATAATGCTATGGCTGCAAAATATGAACACAGTGTGGCTAACAAAGCAACCAATGGACTTGGAACCAGGGGAGCTGGACTGTACTGCTAGCTCTGCTATGCAACAAGCAGCCAGTCTTTCTATCCCTGTGTTCTTCCATCTGTAGAATGGTAATAGTGGACATTTACCAATTTTGTGAGGTTTTTTTGAGCACTATAGATTAAAAGGATTCTGCAGGGACAAAGCATTGGAACAGGAACTCTGATGTCAACATCACAGTGAAATGACTGGGTAGGCTTCTGAGTTTTTACTGAGAGCAAACATCAGTGACAAGATGAGTTCAGTAACAAAAAATTTCAGAGTTATTTACTTCTGCGCTGACTCTACAGGGAAAGCACAGCTGCAGCTGCATTTTAGGACAAGGAATGAATTTATCCCTAGGCTGTGCTTTGGGAAATCTTACTATGCCACTTCCTGTTAAGACTGTCCAAGAAAATATCATTAATTCGGGGATCAAAGAGAAAAAAAAAAATCAGTGCACAAGTGGATAATATAATCTCTATACTAGATTTACATTTATGAAAGCTTTTTTTAAAAGATCCAATCAGCTACAAATAACTATGCTTAGAGCTTTTGCGGAGATCTAAAAGAACACACAAGAGCGGAGACAGGTATCCTTGTTCTCATATTACTCTGGGGAAGCTGAGGCACAGAAAAGGTAAGGCATTTTTGCTTTGAACCAAGCCAGAAGCGACGGGTTCAGAAAGCAGTTAATTCCAAATCCCCCTTGCTAACCAACAAACCTCATTCTCTTTTACCAGCACCCAATTTGATACCTCTAGTGTGCTCTAAAACCTTACTAAAAACATGGAAGATGTGAGGTGTGTAAGCAAGACAGGACAACACAGAGATTAATTTCTTACTTACATTTGTCTAATACCTATCCTAAATGATAATGATTTTGCTTTAGCTATGCCACTATAGCTAAAGAAGTCCCCTTCCAACACTCCTATGAATACACATTAACCGTATTATTAAGTAATATATACAGTAAAGGTAAATACAGCAGAATCACGTATTGTGAAGGGATATATTCTAGGTAAGAAGAGGAAATCGCCTCTTAATTGCCACTTCTCTAATGAAGACAGAGATAATTCTCCAAACTTCTTGGCAGAGTGACAGCGTGTGAAACTCTCTGTCAGTCTGGCTGACATTCCGCAGCTGCCCTAATCCTCCAGTGTTCCACCAACCACTCTTCCGAGCATCTACCAACTCGTTATGTGGGGACAGACTGATGGTTCTTAGGAGCATCCCGGATCTCAGGTCACAGCGTGGCCAGTCTGAGATCCTGTGCTCTCTGTTGCCCAACTCTTGAACTGTCTAAGTTCAGAAGGGGGAAGGGCTGACCCAGGCGGGATGCAGCCCGAGGGCCTGTGAGGACTTTACTGGGATGAAGTGGTGCGCAAGGCTCGCCTCACGCAGCCCGGAGCTGTGAGCGCCCGCCTGCTCCCCGAGGCCCTCCAGAGGCATGTGCGCAGCCCACCCACGCCAGTCTCCGGGCGGGCAGCAGGCTGCGGGTGCCGCCCGGGGGCTCGGGCTCTGCGGCGGGCACTGCTCTCGGCTCGGGCGGTGGCAGCAGCCCGGCCGCCAGCCCCC
>Ga0065711_1038368_pt1 | contig 18845 bp, 10 predicted proteins | sample Hoacrofraction12_FD_59098 | JGI IMG/M metagenome (GOLD analysis project Ga0065711, IMG submission 59098) | Hoatzin crop microbial communities from Cojedes, Venezuela - Epithelial fraction 12 v2 (version 2) | ecosystem: Host-associated > Birds > Digestive system > Esophagus > Crop | place... | reverse complement strand
AAGAACTTCTTCCCTCTGAGGGTGACGGAGCCCTGGAACAGGCTGCCCAGGGAGGTTGTGGAGTCTCCTTCTCTGGAGATATTCAAGACCCGCCTGGACGCGGTCCTGTGCAGCTTACTGTAGGTGACCCTGCTTTGGCAAGAGGGTTGGACTAGATGACCCACAGAGGTCCCTTCCAACCCCTACCATTCTGTGATTCTGTAAACCATTTATGAAAATGGGGAACTGGTAGAGCATGCTGTATTTTTTAACCAGTAATTGTTTCAAAAGACTGCAGCGTCACTGCTGTGATACTGTCCTTGCGAGAGCAGGCTGGAGATTTTGAGTTACAGTCCAGGAGGTTTTTGAGAATTTCAGGTAAACTGAAGATTATAATTAAAGACAGAATAGTACATTTGTGTAGTTTGATGCGGTGAAGGTATCAGAGTTCCTCTAAGGAAGATGGTGCTTTTTGAGCCTACCGGAGCTCTTTGGAAATAAAGTGGGTAAAATACATAAAGGTTACCTGTCAGACATAATGTTCTAGGATTTTCATAAAGCCTTTGATAGAATTCTTCATAGTAGGCTGCAAAGATGGATAGCGACAGAGGAAGGAATGTAACTTAGGTATGGTTTAAGAACTGATTATGCTGAAAACAATTGTAGACGTAGTCTGTTTCTGAAATAGCATTAGGACCAGAGTTAATGAACACTACTGATTTTGATGAAGAGGGCTGCACAAGGGCAAAACTTCCTCATATGTGTAACCTGATTAGGAACAGCTGTTCAGAACTATGTGAAACTCCAAATTATAAATGTGACAGTCAGATGCACCTGTATTTGGGTAACTAGCTTAATGGGGAAGGGTTTTTGGACAGGAGGCCATCATTTGCTGTGGATATTTAGCACAGGATGAAGCACTAAGGGACCAACTGTGTTTATGTGACTAAGTGCTAACAGAAAAGAATTATAACATATTGTCAGAATATTTTACTTGGTAAGGATAACATATGAAAATATATTAATTCTACCAGGAGCAATTGGTGTGTTTAGTCATTTCACTTTTAAGAACCAGTGAAGTAAAATGCAGTTAACCATGACCTAAATACTCATTTGTGACACATGACTGACAAACCCCTGTACTTTACAGGAAGATTAAAGAATCATAGAATAGCCCAGGTTGGAAGGGACCTTGAAAAATTATCTGGCCTAACCTTTTGTGAGAAAGGGAACCTGTATGAGATTATCTCACACCCTGTCCAATTACTCTTGAAAACTTTCAGTGATGGGGACTCTGCTATGTCCCTGGGATGTTGTCCCAGTGGTTTAAGACATGCTTTAGTGAGATATTTAGGAAAATTAATTGATTGTATCTTCTTACCCTTTCCAAAAAATAATAAAACAAGCAGACAGTTGTAAAATTGGGAGTGCGTTAAAAGCCTATAAAATGAAATAATTATGCACTATATTTATCCCGTGAAACTAATTACAGGGCAATTAATCAAAAACTGAGGCTCGACTTTCATTTTCTGTAAGGACTGCATACCTAACAACAAATAAATCAAGATGACTTTCCATTTCAGAGTGCTTTATATATTCTTTTAAATCTGTGTAAGGTTGGTGGGAAAAAATGCTATGAGATCAGGAAAATAGTATTTTATTGTTCCTTTTCTCAGGTGGAAAGGACTAAACAATTTAATGATCAATGGAAATTCTGCATCTGTTCACAAGTTTGAGTAGGGACTTCTAAACTGCTAGTCATTCAATGCTTTGGAGAAGTGTTGAGTTCAGTCGGTCATTTCAGTGGGAACGATCGGATGCTGGAATGCTCCTAAAAGTTGACTCTGTATGTCCATGTTTACCTTGTCTTTGTAGGTCATGAAAGGATCTGGTCATTTTATAATCCAGAAGTCCCACATTGTTGCTGCAAAGGAACATAAGGAGATGGTTATTCCCCTGTACCTGTGCATATATATGAATACTAACACAAGGTCTAATGCCTAACTAAATTCACATAGTTTGAGTGCACTGTTGTGGATTTTGTGGAACAGACTGATGACTGTACTGCAGATTTTGTGGAACAGACTGACAGAGTGCACTGGATCATGTTTACCTTGCGTACTGGCAGAGACATGAGTCTTGAATGGAAGGATCTGAAACCTCTTCAATTTAAAGTGAAGTGGAATGCATATCTGCTAAGGAGCCTGTGTAGGATGTGGAAAAGTGGTGAGGGAATCAAAGAGTGCACATTCTGAAATCCCCTCCCTGTTCTTTCTGCCATGCACAAAGGCTGTATCTGTAGTAGTAAATGAAACAGGACCAGGACTCGGGCACAGGGACTGGCACTTTTGCCCACTATGTTAAATTTGTGGGATATTTCCTGACTTGGTTTTGGGTCAGTCTGACTGGAGTTCTCCCAGACAATGCCTGGGCATCGTTCAGAGTTTAGCTCAGGCTGGGCACTGTTCAAGACAGGCATTTGCTCTGGTTAGACAAGTTCATGCAAACAGATGTGAGTTGTATGTGACAGCTGGTCTCGAGCTAGAGGAAGATTGTTTGCCCTATTGTATTTAGTTAGTAGGTGTAAACTGAGATGTTGATAATGTCAAATCTCTTTCGTTTGTTCTTTCTCCTGCTGTCAGGTTTGTACAGCTCCACATCATGATACTACATCCCTCATCGTACGCTTTCCCTCTTCATTCTCCACAAAACAGCTTTCATACTATAGTCATGATTTTTTTCTGCTTTTGCTCTTGAATGCATTTTAGGTGATTCTTTCCACCCTATTTACCTAAGCTGCCATGTTTGCTGCTCCCTCCTTAAACCCCCAGTTATTCTATGTTGTTTAATAAATGATTCAGAGCTGCTACAATTTGAACGAATGGTTTAAAAAGCAAAGTACATACGATCTGTCTCCTAGTTTCCTAATTTTCTGCACTCTTCCCTTACATGCACACACTCCAGCATGGTTTTACTTTTGCTGTATTTTAGGTTCTAACTCCTTAGGCAGAAAGCATCTGTGCCTTGTTCTGTACTCTTTTCATGAGTAATGGGAAATGGTGATAGGGACATCTTGCTTTCCAGAAGCTTCTGCTAATCTTTCTAAAGACTTAATACTACTGATGGCCACAGCGTTGTCCATACATAACTACAATGAGCTAAGGTCAGTTTTGTGTTGGAATTAGGTAACAGAGAAATGAGATGTTAGAGAAGATCTTCAAAAGGTACTATATGCAGAAAACAGTCTTGCTACTTCCAATTTACTCTTCCTCTGAAAAGATCAAAGTTCTACTATTTATTGCAGAAAATAAAGGTTGAAAATAATGGAAAAGAAAAAAATTAGAGGTAATTTTGCTTTAAATTACATCTTCAGAATCATGAAGTCATAGGATGCTTGTAACAGCATGCTTGTCTCCATTGACTGCCTGCAAACTGTTAACACAAGTTAAAAGCCAATCTCAAACTTCCTTGTGGACAGTGGCTCAAGAGAAAGCCTGTTTTGTTGGGTGTTATCACGGTGGTTGTAGAATACTAACGGGAGAGTGAAGGAAGCTCACCATTTTATATTGTTTGAGTTTCCTGGATTGTGAACACAGGGTTAATCTCACTGTTAGCACATCAAAGGAATAGGCCAGAAGCTGTGGAGTTTATGCTTGCTTAAAGCTGCTGATGTTGTATTGGAGATTTGAAATTTCAAACTGTTCAATGTGATGATGGGCAATATGTGCAAGATACAGTGCTGTCCACAGTGTGTTTTTTTAGCAGTGCTTGTCCATGTACCGGAAGGGCTGGGATGGCAGGATTTAAAGGAGTTAAAGGCCTCTGAAACAGAAACAAACCAAGGAGAATACACACGGCAGCACAAGGCAACAGAAAATTCACTAAACTTAGCTATTGAAATACATGCTTTTTTCTTAATATTCTTAGGTCTGTTGAAACATATATGCATAACATAGGTTTATATAAGGAGTTGTCAACATTGCATCTGCCCATGCTAAGAGATTCTTAAAAATTATTTCTTCTAAAGTCAGCTTTTGGCTCAGCACAGGAACTGCTCAATTCTGAACCCAGCATCTATCAATATTTGGTTTGGTCACAGTATTCAGGTGAAGTCAAGTGCGATGCCCAACATTTGGTAACTTGTACCACTTAAAAAAGTCATCCCAGAAGAACAGATTTCTGAAAATACAGTTATCCACTTTTGTTTACATGCTAAAGTTTGTTAATTATTGTTTAAAAACAGTATTAAACACTCAAAATTGGAAAAATACAGCCTAACTTTCTGTGAATATATTTCTGCAGATATAATTGTATTATGCGGTACACTGTCTGCTGCCTGGTAATATTTTTTATGTTGGGATTTGTATAGCATCTGGAAGACTAAGCATGGCACAAGCACTTAATTTGTATCTGCCTGAACTGACTAGAATACTGACAACTCTGTATACGAACCACTCCCAGGGTGTTTAAGGAGAGGGACACACTTTTCAGATGTCTGTGCTGCATGTGATAATGGATCCAGAAAAGTGTTGTGAGAACTGAACAGCTGCTTGGGTGGTTTTGTCCTGGCAATGAGTGGGTGTGGTGTCCATACACCCCTCTCTGCGTAGTTATCGATTCCTACATTCACTTTGGAGCCAAAGTTGTGTTCCAAGGAGATTTTTTAATTTGAAACGAATTACTAGAACACCCTGACTAGACTGAAAACTGAAGCTTTGAATAAAATCTTCCTGATGACAGTACCTGAAAGATAGAACAGGAAGTCCTAAAAATTGTTGGATAATTTGAACAGGCTGCTGTAAAAGCTCTCAGTAATCAGTAGTGCTCTGAGAAGACGAAAAGGAGTTAAAAGGAGATAGATTTTGCCAAGGACTGTTAATTCTTTAGGTAACAAATGTCTTTTCTTTTTGTTTAAGATGAGAAAACAAATGTAAAAATTTTATTTTTATTTAAATATATTTGTTTTTGTTTTCTGTAATCACTGTGAGCTTGCCAGTTTGTCAGGTAGGGGTGGGAAGAAAATTACATTTAATTTGCAGTGTGTTGCTAAAATTAAGAACAGGCATATTTTATAAGTCTTTCATAGATTGGCCAATCTGTCTTTGAGTATATTAAAAAAGATCTGTGGTGATAATTTTTGTTCAAGTCAAGGTAATGGACAAGAAAAAAATGCAGTACATTACATTATGATTGATAATTGAAAAATATATGAAGAGGTATTTCCCACCTCAAAATGTCTGTCTGACAGTTGGCTGGCTTGGATGTTTCCCAAGCTGCTTGAAGTCAGACTGTGCCCTGTATCTGTTGTTTGTATCTGGAGTGGTTGGCTTTTCTCTCTCCAGAACAGTAAAAGTGCTGAAGACAGGTAACTCCAGTTCTGTGCTGCCACAGTCCTATTAAAATGTGATTAATTTTGAGTGTCTAGGAGACTGAGGAATGGCAATGAAGGTATTCTGAGGCACTAAGTTAGCCTGGAGAACACACTGCTGCCAGAAACACATCTTTGCTTAGAAGAAAATGGTGTCGTGTTTCTCCGTAGTGCAAAGGTAAAGTAAGGTTCTTTTCTCTGTAAGTTGAACAGGGAAATGTATATTTTTGCCTCTTCTATTATGAAGACTACAAAGACTGTATTAAAACTGCTTTATCTTGGGCTATGAAACATAATTCAGAGCACTGGAAGGAAATGCTTAACTGGGAAGAGTTCATCTCATGCTCAATATAGTTTAAGTTCCTTGCCCCTGAAACAAAGATAAGAAATTTCTGAATCTAATGGTTCCCATCTAAGGACTGGAACTCAGGTGCCATCCAAAGTTCTCATCTTGTATACACAGGGGATGTAGTTCTCTAATGTAATTTGGGAATGAAAAATGAAATGAAATTAAATGATCATGCTCTCAGGGACATACTGTTGCTGTACAGAAGAGTACTTAGAAGAACCGCCCTGCAATATATCTCAAGATTAATTGAAATACTAGGAAACTGAGTGGGAAGTTGTCTACGGGTATTAATATCCCAAAGTAAATGTTACTAACCAAAAGCTTCAGCTTGATTATGAGGACTTTCTAGATGAGAGAATTTTGAAACCCTGAGCAGAACTCGGGCTGAAAATAGTAACGTTGGAAAGGCATCTTCCTTCTGAAATATACTTTATCTTATATCACTAAAGAAATGTGGTATTATTTTTTGAATCAGCAAAGTATTTAAATAGGTTGTTAAAACTTGTTTAGTAACGGATAACTCAAACAGGTAACTAACGGACCATCATTTTCATCAAACTCTGAATTATGCCACTAGATCCATGTGCCATAACCCCTCTCTTATAATACATTTAAAAGGCCATTTCCTGCTGAATTAGGTGGCAGGCAGTGTCTGTCAATACAGCATGGCCTTTCCAGAGTGTGCCTGCCTCTTGTTCAATTCCAAAATTATCCTGTATACTTGGTAATACTACATGTGAATATAAGGAAGTATGGGTTGGTCTTTTTTAATAAATACCACATGTGACTTGAGTTCCTATTTGTTACTGGATACAGTAAGTATTAAGTGAGAAACTAGCAGGAAAGAAAACAGTGGAAAAGATAAAATTCCCAGGATAAACAGCTTCAAATAAATTAAGATAGCAGTGTCTGCAGTATCATTTCAGAAGTAATTACTCATTTGGCTCTCTCCAAGCTGGCATGCTTTATTATTTCCAGGGTCTGGCAGCCTAGAAACAAAGGGGATTGTAAACCTTAAAGTGATATCTTAGGTAAACAGAAGAGTTGGTGTATTAAAACAGTCAAAGTAACTGGCTTGTGTAAATAGAGTGCCTTGGCAGGACAGGGTGGCTGTCCTTACGGCAATAGTCAGCTGCCTTACACTGTTTGTAGGAAGTTTAAGAATAAGAAAGGAAGCATGCATTGAAGTGTTTTGTTGCCCTGTTCTCTCAGTCTTTTCTTCCTGGACATTAAGTCTTTGGGTAAAACAATATTTTCTCATTTTCTGTTGTTGAAGGTTCTATGGATAAGTTCTAATGAAAGATGTATTTGGGTCATGAGTAAAATTGTTAGCTAGTAATTTTATTATTTAGTGAAATTATTAAAATTAGTTTCAGAAAAAGCAAATTTATGGCACTATGAAGTAATTAACTGCAGGATAACCACAAGCTTTTTAACATTCAAGTACAAGAACAAAATTTACTAGCTGACTGCTTTTGTAGTGTAATAGTTTAAACTTGAAACTTGAATTTCTGTGTTGGAAGATTTCTTTTTTAAATGCTGCATAAAACTAAGCGTATTCATGCATGTATTCAAACTGTGCATGATAATATCTGTCCATTTTATTAAGTTTCATTGTTGAAGGTTCTGAAAGTTTTGAAATTGGCCATCAGAGTGATGAAACCATCTGTAGTGCTAGATTGAAGCTTTATAATTACGATCTACACTGAAGTCTTGTGGAAAAAATGAGGTTCAATGCCGAAACAAGTCCATCAACTGAGCATTGTATCCATGTGGTATCAGCAGCTTTGTTAAACTTACTAATAAATTGTCGTTACTCAGTTGCATTTCTGCTAGTTCAAATGGTAATGGAAGAGAAATCTTCATTAACATTCTCTTCTTCAGCCAGTTCCTGGCCTGTGTTTCAGAAATACATATTAATCTTCAAAATCACCTTTGAAATGCATTCATCCTTTTTTTCCCCTCTGTGTAAGAGCCATTGTACTATGAAAAAAGATGGCTCTCATACAGGGGAAGAAAACCCCAACATTGTGCCCAGTAAGTCTCCTGAAATTCATCATGAAACGTAATGTGGCATAACGTGTAATTTAAGTCTTACACTTTCGTCTTGCTTTGATGTTGATCAATCTGGGTAAGATGACAACTTCATTGAACAGTTGAATTTAAGGCTAGTATCACGATGTACGTGATGATGTATATTTCAGAAATATTTGGATGTGCTTATTGGAGACCAAGGAGGGAAGATTAGTGGTGGGAAGCTGTGATGCCAAGACTGGAATGACAGAGGAGGGAACAGGTCAGAGACAATTGAGTTTTTGATTGCATGAAGTTTGGAGTAGAGGCTGGAAGGAAGCAGGACCCCCAACATGGAGTAGCAGCAAAGCCTCTGCCCAGGAACTTGTTGAACTGCCAGTCTTGCGCAGGGTGTTCATCATCATTTTTTTTTTAAGTGACACCTCTTTTCTGTTCCTCCTGAGTTCTGGTTGACTCAGGTGTTCTGGTATCCAAACACAGTCAGCAGTGCTTACTGCAAATGGTTTTGTGAGGTTTTTTCATGATGCTCAGTGTGTTACCACTAAAATTTATAAAGCAAATTTCTTAAGCTGGTCATCATAAAACAAAAATACCAGCTGTATGTATACAAAGCAGTTCAGGTCTTAATCTCATTGGAATTATTGGGAAGATAAGAGGACATAAACTTTGTTGACACCTCTTCATAGCGCCTATGAGGTTTACAAAGGGTGAAATGAAAAAAGATACACATGAAAAAGAATTGTGGAGATGCACAGAATGATTACAGTGAATTTGGTGTTCTGATATTGTTGACAGGTGTTTACTACTTTGTCATCGATATAATATAAAGCAGTATTAAGCTTTTTAATAAGATTAAAAGTAGGCATGGATAAGCCTTATTGAAATTCATAGCTGGATCTAGTAATTTTTTTTAACTAATAATGAGAATGGAGATTAAATTCGGATTTTAATTTCTGCAAGGAAAACAGTTAAGGAGTCTAAATTATTTCATTGCTATCTGGACACCAAAGAGGCCTAGCCTCTTCATAAGATTGTGCATATATTTTGAGCTCTTTTTGAGCCTGACTTTCACATACTCTGAAATCCACAGAAATACTAGAAAGGACAGATAAGTGAAAATAGCCATACTTGGTCTGCCAATCTGTTATTACCGGGCTAAGAGTCTAAACCGAATCTTTTGTGGGGCTAAGTGTAAATCTAATATTTTAATTGAGATTGAATTATGGAAATCTTTTTTTATCTTTGTTTTTGATGTCAAGAAATAGACCTGAAACATTTAGGGCAAGCTTTTATCTCAAAATAGAGGGGATTCTTCTCAACCCTTGACTTAACCATTAACATTCATTGCTGCTATTTTGGTAAACTTCCCTAGTGGCACTGAAAGACCACAGTAATGAATGTAGGACAGACTTTACAGAAGTATATGTTATTAAAATTTGTTAGCATAAAAGATAATACAAATGGAATATATTCCAGTAAATAAAATGCAGTTGTAATTGGCAGATGTTTAATAGTGGTCACGACAGAAGTGAAAATTGATTTATAACCACATATTGATTAACTTCTTGGGGGTCAAGAAGTTCATTTGTATTTAATCTATAAGGAGAAGCATTGAAGAATTTGTGTAAAATATTGAGCCAGTCACTGACTCCTCAGGTAAAGGCTCTCAGCATCTGCTTCTATTAAATCAAGTTTTCTAAAAGGTAGATGGTACATACTGCTGAGACTTATTGCCTGTTGTTGACACATTTAACAAGCGTATCAATATATGTAATTCAGTGTTTCCAAATACCTCTAAATGTACCATAATTTTTCTTTAGCCTTCTTAATACCACTGATACACTGAAATAGTGCTCAGATTTAACTTCGATATGTTGCACAAGACTGCTTTATATTATTTAAATTTCTTGAATCCTATTAGTGTCAAGACAAAATGCCTCAGAGTCAATTCAGTTTTCAGTGCAAACAAAATGCAGGCATCCTACTCAGAACAAATTACCTGGTCAATGTTTATCATTATGAAGATCGATTACAAGAAAGGTGTAATTTTTCAGAGTTTTATGGGAAAGAATGGGAAGAAACTGAGCTGGCCGTAAGATGATAGCAATTGCATATCTGTCTTCTACTTCGTAAGAGTTACTGCTTTGGGAGAAATATTAGTGGCTTGGTCACGGACACTTAAGAATTAATAGTTGACTTAAAGAAATTATGGTAATAATTGTAGGTTTTTCTGGGAAAAGAGATTGCTGCTTAAATAGAAAAATGGAAACATCTTGATGTTACTTACTTTGTCATAGAAAAATGGTACTGTTACTACGAACACGTTCATCTTTATACTAAGAATATCGGACCTTAAAGCAGTTACCAAATCTAGAAGTAGCATAACATGAATGGCACCATGTAACGTACACAAACATTGGGTTTGTCCCTCTGACGTATCCTCTTCCCCGTTCACTTGAACTTACATATTGAAATAAATTGCATTCTCAGGTCCGTAATGCTGTTAACACATTCTAAGCCTGTTATATTTCCATGGGACTGTGGCATCTGAATATAGGATTGTGCAATCTTGTTGTTTTCAATGAGGAGAAAGAGTAAAACACGAGGAGGAACCTGACGTTTCAGGTTTTCTCTTCATTTCAGATAGAGGAGGGAGGGGAAAGAGATACATTAAAGTATATTGCACCTGGGAGGTTTAGATTGGATATTAGAAAATATTTCTTCACCAAAAAGGTTATCAAGCACTGGAACAGGCTGCCCGAGGAAGTGATTGAGTCACCATCCCTGGAGGTATTTAAAAGACGCGTAGATGCGGTGCTTAGGGACAAGGTTTAGTGGTGGACTTGGCAGTGTTAGGTTTACGGTGGGACTTGATGATCTTACGGGTCTTTTCTAACCAAAATGATTCTATGATTAGGGCAACTTGCTTTTATTTGATGTGTGCTTAATCACAGCTATCTTACCCCTTTAGGCTTTATGTTTTAAAGGATATAGATGTCAATAGTTTTAGCTCTATCAGTCACCATCATCAACTTGTCTGTACTGTGCATCTCATCAAATATATATGTATCAATTACCATTCATTCAGAAGGGTTACTGAATTCCCTTCACTCAACCTCAGTGTTTCTGAGAGATTCCCAAACTCTTTAATAGTCCTGTTGGTGTTGTTTAAAAGGCAATTTTTCATTGTGGAATGCAATTTGGAAAAACTACATTAATTAAATTTTTTTATTAGTCTTCTTAGTTGAAGAGGTTGATAGATGGGCCTTAGTCCTCTGAGGCTGTGTGTATGCGTAAGTTCATGAATTGGAATAGTGAGTTAGTTACAAAAAAGAATCTAAAATTGCTGTTTGTCCCTAAGTTCTGACAACTCAGTCACAAAACTTTAGTACGGAAAAGGTGCCTGACGGGCTGAAGGTGATCTGTGATCACAGGGAATCTTGAGCAATTAGTAATTTCTGTGATGGAAGGATACTGAATGTGCACTTTAGATTAGGTAGTCTGTTCATTCCTTTCTTCATTACCTGATGTGAGCTACTGGATAGGTAAGCTCTCCATTTCTTTCCTTCCCTGAGAGATTTAATATTTCTAATACAGAAAACAGGTTTCGTTGATGTAGTAATCTTGTTTATTTCAATCAACCTGTTGTTCAGCCAGCTGAAATTTTGGGGAATTATTTAGTGCTGAAAAAGTCAGAAATACTTGCTTTCCTTCTGGCTAAGAGGATATGAATCCCTCAGGGAAATACTTTTTGATTTTCGTTAACCCTGTAATTCATGCAGAGTGATCTAGTTTAACATATTTTAGGTAATTAGTAGAGATATCAATTAGTGATAGGCATCATAGTCTTTCGACAATCATTTTTAAGTTGAGGATTGAGAAATCAACCTGTGTTAGAACTGTAACATAGTCTGTTTTTACATTGACTGGTTTCTATTTTCTGGTTTTTTTCTTAATGTCGTTGCACAGTGTGGAAAGCAACTGTAAATTGTCACATTGCAGAAAGATAAAATATATTCTGTGATAACCTTTCTCACTGGGCTGACTTTAATTTTAGTTGCGGTCTTGGAATCCATCATTAAACCCTGCTTTTATGTAGAATGTGGTGGTGCTCTAGTACAACAGCTTATGTGTGCCATGGTTGCAGTAGCCTGGGTTGGACTGTAATTCCTGTGTATGTTGCGCGAGTTGTTTGGCCTCTGCTGCTTTACTCACTGTAGGTAACACTGACCAGTTATGCCAAAGGCTTTTTGTGTAAACAAACTCACAAAGAAATCCTTTTTTAATGAGACAGTGAGATGTTTATGTATGGGCTAAGCATGAATAGTATATGATGGAGCTATCATTTAACATTCCTTGCAAAGTTAAATAAACATACAGAAAACTATGAGTAGATTTGGGAGTAATTTGTTTGGAGTGACTTTTGTGGTTAAGTGTGAGTCAGAACAATTTCAAAAGAGAATATTTGTTTTTTTCACTTTATTGAGTATGTTGCAGTTTTTATAGACATTTCATTCTATGCTCTAGCTCTAGCTGACTTGCACATCCTCAATTAGGGGAGAAATGTTTAAAAACCAGTGCCTACTAGGTCTGTATTGTGTTTTGCATTATTTCAGATTGACTATTGCCAGAGGACATGTTTAAATTACAGCTACATTTAACAAAACTTCAAAATTACCTGTGTATAGTGTGTAGTACAGTAATACAATAGTTCTAGTAATAGTATAGTTCTAGTGTTATAATAGATCTCCTCATTACAAGAAATGATACAAGGTTGGTTTTTATTTTGAAATTCCATGGTGTGAGTTTGAGGTACCTGGATGTCTAATATACAGCAAATGTAATTTAGTAATTTTAAATACAGGGAGAATAGCTCTTTATGATGGCATGATTATGGAGCTCTAACCAAGAAAGCTCTCAAGTCCTTATTCTTTTTACTGATCTCTTTATTTTCCCTTACATGCTCATTATAGTGGTGGGGTTTTTTTAGTAAAAAAAGCTTTTGAGGAAAAAAACCCAAACAAACTAATTGTCAGGACTTTTAGAAAGGATTCACCGTTTTGCCTCTTCCCTGAAATGCATTTCATGCCATACTGTTTATATAATCACCATAAGCAATCCCTCTGCGGTTGACCAGACTGCAAAGAATAGTGCTGCTCGTCCTTCATTTAGAGAGAAATTACACAAAGCTGTGCAGTGACTTCAGCAGAAGACATTGAGAAACACCTTCTGCCGTTCCAAAGTAGCCTCTTCTCAGAAATGGTAGATGTATGTTGGTATCCCTTCAGACTGAAGGGGAAGTTCATCAGCGAATGAGGCTGGCTGCCTGAAAACCTCAGTTCACCTCCTTTCCTAGCGCTGCCTGACTGTGGCACAGGGTGCTTCCCTGCTGAGTCTGAAAGCTTTCTGCCAGCGTTACTCTGCTCATCCATAAAGGCTCAGAAAAATTGCGTTAAAGATGGTTACCACTGCTATCATACCTCAGAATTATATCCCGTGGGGGTGCATGTAGTTAGCGTTAGTTCCTTGGATGCTCAGTAGGGCACAGTGGGCACTGAAATTCAGTGGATCAGATTCTGTCTTGCTCTAGGCAGTGTATGAATAGAAAAAGAGGGCTGTCTCCCTTGTGTGTACTACCCATCTTTGCAAGTATTCCATCACACGTGCTGCTTTCCACTGACTAGAGAGGAGACTCAGGTGCCTGTTCTAGGACATTCGCTTCCAAGCCTACTTGACCCAAAGCTTAGACAAAGCAGGGCAGCCTGTATCTGCAGAATTGGATCCTATTTCATGATTCCTAGAAGTTACACAAGTGCTGTAATTACTGAGATGTTGAGCTAGAAGAACAGCGATTACTTTTACTGCACGTGCTTTCTTTTGCGTATCTAGCCATCAGCAACTGTGAAGAGTTAATTCACATCCATATTTCAGTGTCAGTTTTGGAATGTGTAGGTCTTTGACTTTTACTTATGTGGTTAATGAAGTGCTTTAATGTCTTCATAGTGTAAAAGCTACTACTTTCTCCAGGGTGGACAGCTGAAGAAAAGTTGACTTCAGGGCATTGCTTTGTGGTAATTTTGCATTCATAATAGTGCAGTAATTAGTAAAGCTGCTAATGCCTGCAGAGCTAATTCTAGGTTTGGTAATAGCATTACCAGAGCCTGAAACACTGAACCAGGCTACCTCACAATTTTATCTAACGCAGCCAAAGAGTGCTGCATAGTTATTGCTGCACTTCATCTGATTAAGTACAAAATAATGATAATAATAACCACAGAAAATATAGGAAAATAACTACTACTTCTAGACTTTTGGGAGAAAAATTAACATCTAAACCTTTCATAACTGCATTGCGATTAGTCTTCTATGCTTAAATCCATTTGCCTTTATTAAATTTCCATGAACACTTTATATTTTTTTAGTTGTGCATCGTGAGAAATACTTTTGTTTCTTGATTGCTCTTCTTTGTCTGTTACTTTGCCACTCAGGAAGTGATAGTACTAGATTCACTGTATTTTAATCTTTTTTCTTCGGAAGGTGTTTTTGTGTGCTGTAAATACAGGTTTGTGATTTTTAAAGAAATGCGAAGAAGCTTCCAGCATACCTGTGTTGTTACAAGGTGAGCCCTGGAGGTAGCTGAGCGTGAGGACTGCCTACGGGCATAGCTCCTGGAGGAGAGACCATGGTGGTAGGGGCAGCTGGGGCTAGAAGCTCAGGATCCGAGAGGGGGCAGTTCCTTGACATGGTGTATTGCTTCCAAAAGTTTGGCAGCCACTATTACGTCAGCCTGTTAAGCTCTTAAAGTTGCTTTGCCCCTCTAAATGAGCACCCAAAGCTACTGATTTATTGTTCAGCTTTTACTGCGTTGTTAGATGTGCCAAATGTCTACCAAGTTCTGCGTTTTTGCCGATCGAGCAGTTGACTTGAATCTTCATACACATTAATGTTTCAAGTTGATATTTCTCGAATGCATAGTTTATCAATGTGTTGATTTATCAGAGATATGTAAACCAGTGTTAACTTATTTCCAGTCCAGTGATGGTACATGCAATATATTATAGCAAGCACCATCCAAATTTTGGATAAATAAAAATGTCTCAGCAGCCTAAAATACTAAAATTATATTGAATTACAGAAAAATAAGGCTCTCTGAAAAGTTGCATCTTCTGTATCAGCAAGCCCTAAAGTGAATCAGCTGTGTTGTTGTAAGATTCCTCTGTCCTGATTGATCTGGAAAATGCCAGGTGATGGACATTGTACAACTCGTTTCCCTGGATACTCTGTCACTGCTCTATTGGGGAAGTGTTTATTCTCCTGTGGCAGCCTTTTTTGCAGATACCTTTTCTATAGCTTAAACTACTGTCGTTTCTTCATTCAGTTATTGCTTGTTAGCTCTGCACCTTTGATTCCTTACCTTCAGCTCTCTCTGTGCAGCGTGGAGAGCAGTTCAGTAAATGAGTTCTGCGAACTCTGGGTGTGTACTTGTCAGTTTAGTAGTCGGTTTTTCCAGCTTTATATGGGATAATGGGTATGTACTTTATGTATGTATCGTACACTCTGCTGTGAACTCGTTAAAGATGGTTGGGCACATGTATTTCACATTTGAATATCTGCTGATGAAAATATTCTATTGCAAACATCAGTCAAAAGTGATGTGGCTTAGGGACACTCCTGGGAGGATTTTATATCCATAAAATAAATTGATACTTTGTGATCTATATGATCTTTCTACCATAAGTTTTAGATAATTTGAGTTTCCAATTAACTGCAACATGATGAAATTCCAGTGTGGTGTGTATAAAAATGAACTTGACAGCATCCTTGATAATTCAGACCAACACTGTTTCTGATCAGTGATACCTCAAATGCTTTTTAGATGATGAGAGTCTCAACAGGAGCTGGTGCAGCAGAGATGTGGATGTGTGCATCTGCATGAGTGATCCATAAACCCAGTGGGAAGAGGAAGGACTACACAGAACAAGAACAATGTACGTTTTTCATTATCCAGGTGATCCTAACTGTCCAAGTTTCGGCTGAGATAGAGTTAGTTTTGTTTCCAGTAGCTGCTGTGTTTTGGATTTAGTATGAGAAGACTGTTGATAACACTGGTGTTTTTAATTGTTGCTGAGATATCAAGGACTTTTTTCTGTTTCTCATATTCAGCTAACAAGCAGGTGTATAGGAGCTGGGAGGGAGCACAGCCAGGCAGCCAGCCCAAGGTGGCCAATGGAAATATTCTATACCATAGGCATCATGCTCAGTTTATGAATGGGGGCTGGCATGGAGGCAGGAATCCTTTGTTTTTATTCTCTTTTTCATGAGTTTGAATACTCTCTTTTCCAAAAGTTTGATCTTTTCTTATTCCCCATGAGCTTTGGCCAGTTATGTGAAATTCACGAGTTTGGTGAAATCTGTGGAATTCGTGAGCTGCATGAAACCAGCAGGTTCCGCGATCACTGCTCAGGGACTGGCTATGCAATAGGTTGTCAGGCAGTGAGAAAAGTTGTATTGTGTATAGATTGTTTTGCATATTCATTATTATTGTTATTATTATCATTAGTAGTAGTATTATTTGCTTTGTTGTCCTATTAAACTGTCTTTATCTCAACCCACGAATTTTCACTTATGTCCATTTCTCCTCCCTATTCTGCTGCGGGAGGCGTGAGCGAGCGGCTGTCCAGTGCCTAGTTGCCGGCCACTGGGTTAAACCATGACACTAACAAAATGAGAATATTTAGTCATTACAAATCAGAAGACAGAAAATGGCTTTCACCGTGTAAATGTCTTTGTGCCTGTCCCCCATGTGTTGGTTTTGACACCTGGCCTTAGCCTGGCAACGTGCACGTGGCTGCAGTCATGGGGAAAGCCAGGGCAGTGGCTGTGCGAGCCGCTGTGTGGGTGCTGGGCACTCCCTGCCGCCATGGGTCATCACTGCCCGGGGCGCTCCGGCGTGCCGTGGTGCCAGCTCCGGCGTGTGCGCGGGCTCTCTCTGTGCCTGGTGAAGGAGGGAAATGGCACTTGGAAGGATTTTATTGAGGGTTACAAAGTTGTGAAGGTGGGCTGTCCGTGTGATAAAACTGAACCTACTTCTGACCATCATGCAGCAAACTCTTTGTGTGCCTAGTTAATAATTTCTGTTTCTCACCTTAAATTTTGCCACGTTATTCCACTGTTGTAACAGTAGCATGCTCTTTCAAACATCTGAAAAGCAGCCATTTAGAATTTCTTTTTATTTCTTCCATACAGTGCTCCTTCATATGTTTTAGCACTTGTCATTTTGTTCTCGGTCTCCTGGAGGAAACACAAAGATCCTCTCCTATTTACATAATTTCACACAGGTAACCAAAAATAACACACTGTGTAGGAGGATCAAAGAATTAGAATTTATTGTAGCTTTAATTAATGCTTTAACTGGCTAATCAAAGTATAACAACTACTGGTTTTTACTCCAGTGGTAACAATGCTAACACCATCAAAATAGTACCATTTCTATTGAGATTCATTAGTAATACAATGAAATAAATAGCTGCAAGTATTGACTCCTCTCTTCTGACTTCTCACGTCTCTGATCATCCATAGTCCTTGGTCAAGGGCAGGATGGTTTAGTGAGTTGTCAGCATCCCAGTCCTTTTTCATTAGAACTAATAAAACATCTCTTCAGAGTCTTCCATCATATCCGTATGAGCTTGTGACTTTTTCCACAGGCTGCCACTCCCTTTTGTGTCATCCCTATGTGTCTTTTTAGTGTCAGGGAAGCCGAAGAGTGAAGAATGAGGGGGGAGCACGAGCGAGTCAGAAGAGAGTGGGGACAACTTGAGTAGGAATGTGAAAAGAGCCACAAGCACGTGTTGGTTGAAGCTGGAAGATGAGAGGTGGATAGAAATGGCCAAGAGACTTGCTCCAGGGTGCTGACCCTCTGGCTGTGTTCCCCTTCCAGTCTTACCAGCCAGCTCCCATCTGTGCCATTCGATCCCTGTGTTGCTGTCCTCCCTCTCACGTCTTTCTGCTGCCTCGCCTGCCTCCTGGCTTTTGTAGCAAGCCGACTTGTAACTGTGCCCTGTGGAGCCACGATAAGCATGTCATGAGTAACGTGAGAACAAATGTCTTAAAAAGCGGCTTCCATTTGAGGTGGCAGATGCTTTATTCATTAATTGTGTCAGTGTTTCATGATGTCGTTCAAAGATGGAGAACCTCGATAGTGCATTTCTGTAATTCGTATTGAAGGCTTCACATCTAAGATTCACTTTAGAAGTATTCCTCTAAGCCTGTTTGAGTGCTGATGTTTGTTAACAATGACCATATGGCTGTCACCTCTATTATTCTAAATTTACTGAAAATTCTTAGAATTTTCCTATCTCCTGTCATTGCGTTTTGATATCTTTTTATCTTTATTGTGGCACGTGTCCACATTTAATTCACTTCATCAAATAATTTTTCTCCTTGTTAATAAATGTCTCACTAGTTATTCTGCTCATTTTACTCTGTTTACTTTAAGGTCCTGTATTTTTTCACTTGAGTCTTTCTTCAGAACTCTTCCTATCAGTGAAAGACATGCTCAAACACATTAAGGTGTTTTTGGTTGCATATTTAAGCAATCTATGTAAAGATTTGCTGGTAAATCCTGAAGAATTGATTTAAAATCAGTGAGATGACACATTTCTGTACTGCTCAGTGACTTACATAATGATATATACACCTGAGATGATCAAATTCCTAATTTTCCAAGGAGTAATTGGGCAGAGTTGTTGGCAAGAGGAATTGTTGGGCAGAGAGGAACCTGATGAGGTTCAACAAGGGCAAGTGCAGGGTCCTGCATCTGGAGAGGAGCAACCCCATGCATCAGTACAGGCTTGGGGTGGACCTGCTGGAGAGCAGCTCTGCGGAGAGGGACCTGGGAGTGCTGGTGGATGACAGGTTAACCACGAGCCAGCAGTGTGGCCTGGCTGCCAAGAACTCCAATGGGATCCTGGGGTGCATTAAGAGGAGTGTGGCCAGCAGGACGAGGGAGTTTCTCCTTCCCCTCTACACTGCCCTGGTGAGGCCTCATCTGGAGTACTGTGTCCAGTTCTGGGCTCCCCAGTTCAAGAAAGATGAAGAGCTACTGGAGAGAGTCCA
>Ga0065711_1038367_pt1 | contig 18845 bp, 14 predicted proteins | sample Hoacrofraction12_FD_59098 | JGI IMG/M metagenome (GOLD analysis project Ga0065711, IMG submission 59098) | Hoatzin crop microbial communities from Cojedes, Venezuela - Epithelial fraction 12 v2 (version 2) | ecosystem: Host-associated > Birds > Digestive system > Esophagus > Crop | place... | reverse complement strand
CCCCCGACCCTGAGGAGGCGGGAGCGAGCGCGCAGGCGCGTCGCCCAGCCGGCGCAGGGTGCGCATGCGCGGTAGCCTTAGCGGCCCGGCGGCGGACTGAGGGGAGCCACAGCGGCAGCCGCCGAGCCGGGGCGGGGCAGAGGGCGCTCACCGTTTTCTTTCTCCTGTGCCTGCGAGTGGTCAAGGTCTTCCTCAGCCTTTCCACCTGGCCAGGGTCCTCGTCCAGGAGCTCCTCCTTGGAGAGAGACGGAGAGCTGCGCCGCGGGGCAGAGGCTGGCCTTGTCCCCAGCCCCGCGGAGAGAAGCTCCGGCCTGTCGGCACACCCGGCTGAAGCGCTGTCTGTGGGTATCTGTGTTCCGCTGATGGCACTGGCAGGCTGCGGGCCGGGCACTGGCTGAAGTTAGCACATGCTGCTATTTGTTAGCAAGATTAAAGCCCACTGACAGCTCGAAAGCATCTTGCCTTATCTCTACAGTTTATCTCCTCGTACCACGAGGAGGGTTGTTCTGTGGTGTTTTTTTCCTGTTGTGACATTTTGTTGACATTGTGCCGGGCACGGCTTAAACGTGAGGAATTCAAAAGCATTTTTTACTGATGAGAAAACAGGGCAACTTTCTGGTTCCGCAGCCTACTCAAGACTCAATACATTTAACCAATAATTTGAAGATAATCAATTAAGTGTTGGATCAATTTGAAATAGAATAAAAAGAGAGATTAAAGGTGTCTGTTTCACATCATATGGTATCTATGGTTGCAGTGTATTTGCACAGAAATGAATAATTATGCAGACCTGCATTATCGAGAATGGTACTGACTGATGCAGGGTTGACAAGAGCTTACCAGACACTCGACTTACTTATTTCACTTTTCGCAGTTACATATATAAAAGATTCCTATTGCACTCAGTGAAAAACAGTTATACACCATTTTTGTCTGAGCTAACTGGACACTCACCTCCATGATTATCATCTGGGATTCTTCACCGCGGTTCATCTGGTCAGTGGCTGACACCTGGCTGTCACAAGCAACGCAGGAATTACTCAGGGGAGATAAGCTTTAATGTGTGAATAATGATCATGAGCTACATTCCATGTAACCTTGGCACCCTGAACACTCAAATGACATACCATTTAACATACAACCTTAGTACTTTAAAAACCCCTTATTTTTTAACAATGGAATGGTTAAAAACATCTATGTATCCATTTACTTAATTATTCCATATAATTAATTATAGTTACATAATTATATTTAATAATGTGGTCCTGTACACAGTGTATGAAGACTCTTGTTGTTTTTTTTTTTAATAAACAACCCAGTTACAGTCCATAGAGTCAGCTACAAGATTCAGATCACAGAGGCATGTTCAATCCCTTTTTTCCCCCACTTTCATCACTGGGTTTGGCAGACCTGACAGATGAAGTAACTCGCAATGGCATAATTTATTCTGGATTTCAAAATCCCCATGAAGCAACTCACGGGAGTAAAGCATGGGGCCTTTTCCCATACCTAGCTACATCTCCTCTAGCAGGAGGGCTAGCTGAGGCCTGCACAGGTCAGCATTTGTTTCCCCATCGCTTCTTTGTACTGGGTATGTACAGGCTTGTGCACACTCGCCTGAAAGAGTGCTTCCAGCCCAGGCTAGAATATGTAGAGTGATCATCTATGTCTTAGGTGATGCTTAATAAAAACGCAGAAGGAGCAGAGGAGGAGCAATGTGGTTATCTCCCGCCTGAGGCTTAGCCCTTACCAGCTACTACCCCCAAGGATTTTCAGGTTTCTAAATAAGTCTCAGCTGGCACAAGGAGCTGTACTTGCCCTAAGCAAGTAGTTCCCTTAGACAAATGGGACTATCTCCCGAACCACCTGTGCATTCGCCTCAGCACCAATTCCCTCAGTATGTCGCACCAGGGCTGAGGGTGACATACCCAAAAATGGCAACATTGCCTTGCTGCAGGCAAGGTTCATCAAACACCCTCTTCGTGGCACAAAAAATACAGCACTGCTAGAAGCAGCACCATTTTTATTACTTGGGACATAAACCTTTTTCTATCAAGCTTTTCATCTCAAATTTAAACAGACTTTCGTAAAGGCACATGTAAATGGAGGATGCTGGCAACAGAGCCGAAGGGCCTTATGGCCCCTTTCTTTAACAATTTTCTAGTATTTATTGAAGTTACGTACTATAGCAGGCACTTTAAAATGTAATAAACGACTCAATGCTAGAACTATAAAGCTCTCCATTAGCTCAAAAACTGTTTCCAAAGAACTTAAAACTGACAACAGAAACACAGTGAAGTTTCTCTCACTCCTCTTTAAAAAACTAATTACAAAAAAAATACCTAAAAAATAATTTTGAGGATATTGGAATCTTAAATCTGTCTAATTCATTAAAGCATTCAGAATGCAGTGATATTGAAAGAGATCTAAAGGAAAATGTTTGTTTCCTACCTGGGTTTTGTTACACAGCAGCTTCAGAACACACACAGAAACCAAACACGACGCTCCCCCTAGCAACAGAGCCTCAGCTTTGCTTCTTAAAGAGCTAGAGTCCGATTCTCCTCCTCCTTAAGCCACTAAAACTGTCCCGGAAGACTTCTTTTTTATAAACAGTTTCTTTTACAGTGAAAGAGAAAATCATTAAGAAAGTATGGGGAGGATGATGCAATTGCAGCTCCTGGAGACAGCAAGGCATTTCAGTTATTGCAGTGACTTGGGGAAAAAAAAATCTGTGGTATATTTTTGCGGGACCAAGGATGGTTATTTCAGATTGAAATACAATAAAGATAGTCACTACTCCTGACTTCAAGCACCTAACATTGCTGAATTATCCAACTTAATTTCTGTGTACTACTTGTATAACTAGAAGAGAGGCACAGACTCTTCTTGGGATGTGTATGATTCAGAGCAGTGATTCCCAAATATCAATCGTTTGCAGAAGAGTCTGTCTCACTCTGTTGACTAAAGGGAGATGTTAAACCTCTAATTCATACTACATGCCAACATTCCAGCAAGTAAAAAAAAATTTTTTAGATTAATTTCACTCTGAAAAAAATCCCTGACATCAGTCACGTAGGGATAAATCCTTGAAGTGGACGGTTAGTAGCCAGTTGTTCTCCAACTGATGTCTCCCTTTTCCAAGGCATTAAAGCACCTGCGGCATTAACTGAAGCTGTATCAAGGGGACAATGATACATTATTCTGTACAGATAACCTTTACAAATCAGCATAAGCCTCAGCAAACTTCTTAGCCAAAACTTGTAAAATCGAATGAAAACAGAAGCAAAACTCCAAATCTTGCAGCCATGTAAAACATTTACAAAATAAGTGTATGTGTGGCTGTGTTCTTAGAATAGGAACATCAAATACTATGTGCAAGTCTACAGTGATCTTGGTTTCATGGACGTTACAAACAAGGGAGAACAAACTCTGCTTATCTTGATGATTTTAAACTGATGGCACCTTATTCCAACATGACAAAAATCACAAATAAATTTTCCTGAAAATTGTCACAGGTGAAGAAGAAATCCAAGTTTGTGTACCAGAACATCTGACAGAGTGTGAGTAAATGCAGGTGGTGCATGGAAGGGACATCAGCATCAGTGGTAGGCAAGTTTTCAGATAATTAAAGAGACTTGGTAGGGAATGAAATAAGCTCTTGCCAGCTTTATATATTTTTGCCTACCCCAAAAGTACATAAATGATATTAGGTAGATTTAAAAAGATTTGAAGATTGTAGATAATGTTCTCAGTACTGATACCATTAGTAACTATTTCATCTATATTGTCTGAGCATTGTAAAAAATTCTTTAGGACCTGTTGCTCCTGAAGAAATTGTATGAAAGTCTAAACCATATGGACATGAATACCAGTAGTGAGGAAGGTGAAGGTATTTGTTGAAGGTAACATACTCATATCAATTTGAAGATGGAGTTCAATGTTAATTAGTAATCTAGGTTAAAAATATTCAGCAATGGAACACGAGACTGACTTCTTCCTTGCTGTCGCTCTACCAGGTATAAAGAAAGTCTGAAAGAGTAAAAGATTCTGGGGGGCTATTTTGTTTCAAATAACTTTATTTTTACCTATGTATATTTACATACATATATCCCAAGTAAATATATTCATTTCTTATTTATGAATCTCAGGAACACTAATCTTCTTAACATTGAAGGTTTCCTGGTGGTCTCAGGTTTATATGAGTTCTTGCAGCCTCGATTAGGAAGCCCAAAAGTTGCTGCTGCAGCAAGGACACGCTTCCTCCTGCAAGTTTCTCCTGGTGGTAAGAATTTCTCTCTACTGACTATAGGCAAAGTCTAGATGACTCTCTTGATCTGGATGCCTAGTTTTACATAGCACTCTGGCATGTGTAAAATGCCATATATATTGTATAGAAATCTTTGATTAATTTCAAATTTAATCCCAAAGAGGTTTTGCTTTTTGTTATACTACAACATCTTGAAACAAAACCAGAGCTCCCCATCTACTGATGTAAATAGTGGCAAGACTTCAGCCCAAGATGTTTTCCATATAAATTCAAATATAGACAGATGAATACCCCTAAGGAATTGTCACGTCATCAAAGTTGATCTATTTTCAAGTAAAATAATAGCAATAGCAATGATTTACTTTAGGGTAAGGTCTTGAGATCCTGAATTATGTCAGGAAACCATGCTACCATGCTACTTGTATATATATGTTGCCCATACATGTAGTAAAAAGATTCTTCTTGCTAAAGCCTGTAGGAATAATTCAACAGAATTACTAATTTTTAACAGTTCATGCCAAAATATTAAACTGTTCAAGTAACTACAGAACCCAAGCGGGAAAACTTACAGAAGCTGAAATGAGTTTTCTTGGTTATACAAACATAAATCTAAAATTATTAAGCAAAGGGAAGCAATAATTCTTGGTTTACTTATTCCTATGACGTCATTTTCAACATAGGTGTGGTTAAAATACCACTTTTATATTTCATTCATTTTTACAAGATGTTACGTGGAAGCAGTTTGCTTTTAGTTAGAAGTGCATCCAGGAACATTTCACCATGAAGCCCTATTTTTTCTCTGTTCAGTTGAGAAAAATTAGTTTTGTTTGACAATTTCCAGGTTTATTATAACTACCAAATATGTTTCTGTAGAGTCTGGAGAAAACTGGTCTTACTCTTTTCTTAAGTTTGGCTTTATAGGAGATTTTCTAACTCTAAGAAAAATCAACTTGCTAGTCCTAACACAAACTTTCTATTGATTCAAATGTCGTAAACCTATTTCTATATTTTTTTAAATAAACATGAGATTAAACACTTTTATTTGTTGCTTTTGCTGCAAAATACATATTATGGGTCCAATCTTGCATCTGTTGAATGGAAGTCATGGGCCTGTTACAATTCTCTGTCTGTCCTGTGGATTCCAGTGCAGGCAGCACTGAGCAATGCCGACAGTCTTTGTGCCTTGTGTAGGCTCTGTTGGCTGTGAAGCACTGGCATCAATCATTGTTGTAAATGATGATTGGGCTGCATTTTGCACTTATATTTTGCTTAATTTGCAGATGTCTAAGTGATTGTACAGCACAGTGATAAACGGAATCTGTAAGTGTTCGCTTCCACATTTTTCAAAGGAAGCAGCCCTTGTATAACACTAATAAATCAGATGTCTAGTTAGAAAAACAATCCACTTCTGTCTTCTACCACACATCTCTCACTGTCAAATAAAATAAGGGTTGTAGAGGCATTGCCAGTTTGATTTGTGGACAGGACTTTGCACCTGTTCACTGCATAAAGCAGCAATCATGGACTCAAAGACAGGCGTGTTAATGCATGGGGAAATGAGGGCACAGGTACAGGGTGCATAGATTGATGTTCCATACACAACTGTAGTGCTCATTTTGCAATCTCAGAGGTATTTTTGTGTAATTTCATTTGGTTGTAATTTTCTTAATTAAACCCGGTACATAGGAAAAACCCAGAAATATCCCTCTGCCTTGGTCATAAATAAAGTGGGATCAGGAGTTATGGAACGCAGCCCACTAGCATTTGAAACTGTCTGAATAACTGTTAGAAACAGCAGATTTCTGTAAATCTGGGGTGAATAAGATAAGATTGTAAATTCTTGGAAAGAGCACCCAAATGAAGATTACCAGTCTTGACTTAAAGGTGTTGAATGCTGGAGAACTCAGGATGTTTCTAGGTATTTTTACAATGATTGATTACTGCCACGGGTAAAATGAGTTCCTCGTTTCCAGTGGGAATTCGTACAGTTTCTCACCGGTGGGTCTTGCTCTGCTCCTATCTGATGGAAGGAAGTGCCAGCTCCTACTAGAAATTTTATGTCCGGAAAGGTACTTGCAGACTGTGATCAAATCACCTCTTAACCTCATTAATAAAGAAAATAAATTGACCTTGTTGCATCTTTTGTGTAATCGCATGGGTAGAATTAAAAGCATTATTTTTTTAATTTTTGAGTAAGTTTTTGAAATGTTGACAGAAGTATCAACTTCATAAGTAATTATGCTTTACTCCCACTTGTAATTCCATTTATCATACATCTAAAGCGTAGTAATGACAGCCTACTCTGATGACTCATATTTAGCTGGTTATCAATGAGGTTCCGTGTACCTTTAACAAGTTCACTGATGTCCTGAATGCAGATTTTCATCTCGTGTGTGACCTACATCTATTTTATCACATTTGGCCATATTGGAATGTAAGAAAGTCTGCTTTAATGATGTGACTCAGTTTGGTCCATATAATTTATTCTCATTAGTGATTACTCTTCTATCATTTTTTTGGCATCCATAGTTTTCTTCAGCAAAAAGTTTATATTTTCTTCCACAATTCTCATAGAAATACTGTACAGCATTGAAAGAATGGCAAACCTACTTGGAATTATACTGAAAATACCCGCATTGAATACTGATTGTCTATCTCCAAGTTTTCAGATCTCCCAGTTTTTAATTATATTATTTGTTTAATACCTTTGTTCTGTTCTTTTATGACTGTCATTGGGCAGTCCTCAGCTTGTACAAATCTTCATGTATTTATTATTTAGTTAATTATGAATATCATTTGTTGGTGTAAATATCCGATGGGGCTGTCATTGTGACAGTCAGCTGCATCCCAAAGCAGACATTCGTATTTTATTCCTCTCCTTTTCTAAAATCAATGTTTTCTCTGTTTTTAATGTATTTCCTGTCTTAAAATGACCAAAGATGATATTGCCGTCAATTGTTCATTTTTGCTTTAATGTCATATACAAAATATCCATTCTACATTGCAACTTAATATATTTTATATAAAATCCAATGTACAGTATCGTAAATTTGTTTAAATAGTATTATAAACATAACTTTCAGAAGGAGTCAGTCCTGGAGTGGTGCAGTCTTTTGTTATTTACAGTTCCTTTTAGCATCCCTGCTGCTCAGTAAAAAATCCAGCTTGGAATCTAGAGAGATCCTTATGAACACAGATTTGATTCCTGACAAAGCAAAAATAAACTCCCAGATTATTTTTTTTTCCAACTTTGTTTCCCCGACATGGCTAGATAAAATCCTGTGCTGGGGTGTCCAGTTTGGATGTCATTTGACATCATCTGCTTCAGAGCTCATCTTCATCCGATAAAGCGTCGAGGTAATCTGTATCAACATATAAGAGAAATCCAGAAAACAAACTGTCGGCCCACGTGGGATCAGAAAAGAGACCGTTTTGGTCAGTGTAGAAGATCTCAAGCCATACTTCATCTTCTGGCTGAAGGTAGATCACTGTGGATCCAGAAGCTACATCGTGGTTGCCTGTGTTCGCATCGAATGTCTTTATCCGGTACTTCCCATTGTGAACCAGCCCAATCGCAAGATGCTTGTTTGCTAAGGTGATATCATAAGAAAAATAATAAATCCCTGGGATGGCACAAATAAACTTCCCTGTGGAAGGGTTGTAATGCTCCCCCTCATTGAAGAGGACTTTATTGAATACAATTGGTAATCTTTCCTCTGGGTAGCTGGTGGTGATGCCAACAGAAAAGGCAGATTTCAGAACTATCTTTCCACACTTACACAACCCTGGTGCACCTGGCTCTCCTCGGTCTCCTTTATCTCCTTTTGGTCCAGGTGGTCCAGCTGGACCTACTTCACCTTTGGCACCAGTCAATCCTCCAGGTCCTTTTTTACCAGACTGACCTTGGTCTCCTTTCTCTCCCACTGGTCCTGATGGCCCAGTCTTTCCTCTTAGACCTTCAAAAACATTTTAAGTTAGTTAATTGTTGCACATATCATCTCAATAAAGGATTGTGTGGGCTAATGGTTGTGCCTGAACAAACAAGAAAAACATGGTCAGAATTTCAAAATCCCCCCAAAATACTTTCAAAATCTGCTAGAAAGTTTGCAAAAGGAATGGAAGGTTGGAACAGAAGACCGGATCCACAGCCTGGGGGTCCTTTGTTTCTGTATTCCTACTTTTCTTCATACATCTTGATTACACGTTGAAGAATTTTATACGTAATCAGTCTGTTGCTGACTGAACTACAGGCACTGCTGATGGGAGGGGCAGCAGCATGTCTACCTATATGATACCTGTGCACTACATATTTCTTACTATTTAAGCATTTTTAGTGTGTACCTAAATACTTGCTAATCTTTTATTCCTGTTTAGTTGTTGATTCCTATCTTTTATTTGTGCTAATGGCACAATAAAACTATTTGTTTGACAACGCACATGCTTCATTTTTCCCAAACTTTTTCTTAGCATCTATGCACGGGAAGGCTATGTATTTACATTTATTTGCACAGATTTCAGTATATGAGTATTAGGCATATCTAAAATGTATCTGCATATTTTCTTTCTCTCGCTATGTTTACACGCATCACACTTAAACCCACACAGGCACATACACACATTCATCATATAAATATATAAATATGTAACAGTAATGATGAAAGGTCTTACTTTGTTGTACTACTGTGTTAGGTTACACAAATATTCAATACCTGTGCTCCCTTTTTCACCTTTTTCTCCCTTCCTGCCATCTCTACCATCTCTTCCTGGAAGACCAATGCGTCCATGTGGCCCCGGGGATCCGCCAGCTCCAGGGGGACCTGCAGGGCCTGGCAAACCAGGGATGCTACAGATGTATCTGGTGTAGTAATTTTCTCCTTTGAACTGGCTTTGAAGAGGTTGTTCACTTGTGTAGATGGCAAAACTTGTAATGTAAAGAAGCACAAACATCCTCGGATCTGGAAAAAAATAAATGCATAGAAGACTATGTGTATTATGGCACTGTAGTCACATGGAGATGGCTCTGAATATGCTAAAGAAGTGTGACACTGCGGTGCGTTATGCACAGGTACACGTACAGAGATCAGCCTGGGATTTCTGCATTACCAGAATCCATGTAGGAGGCAAGGATGAAAGTCTGTCAGGTTGAACATTTTTCTGGTCACTGTATATGCTGCTCTATGTCTTTCAAGTAGCCTGTAGACTGCTGTAGTCTAACTGGTGAATACCAGCATTTTCGGACCACATTTTAACACGCTAAAAAAAAATCTGGATTTTTCTATGCAAAATCCTTTGCTGGAATAATTTATTTTGTCTTTGGGACCTGTATAAGCTTAATGGAGAAGAGCCCTCTTGCTGGAAGGAGTTATATCTGCTGTAGGAGGATGTGCCTGTAGGAGCAGCCTTTTCTAGTGAGGACAAAGCTTATACCTTCATTTCATTTTGAAATTTGCCCTTAGGGTTGCAAATGAATCTCCAACCTGAATAACCGCAGCAGAAAGTTGCTGAGCCTGCAGAAAGGATGCCAGTAACACAGCTACATCTTCAGTGCCTGGTTGGAAACCCTGATGACCACATCCCAAATAACCACTTCACCGTGATCGGTCAGGTCAAATCAGGCAGCTGTCCTACCAGGAACGGATGGGGTGTGAATGGGCTGCTTGCAGGAAAATTCTTTAGAGCATTATATATGGTAGTTGGGTGTTTTCATAAATGAATGTAAATTGGATTTCTGTGTTCCACTATATACTGTAAGACTAAAGAAAAAACACTGCACAAACAGCAACACGCTGAGGAGCAGTAGTACCTGATGTACAAAGGTGTCTTAAATTAGTGTTGCAGTAGCAGAGAGTCAGTCATGGGTCAGGTGAGATTTTGCAAGTCAAGCTTTTTTCTAGTTCCCTTGCTGGCTTCTCAGAAGACTTGTGTGGGTTTTTTTGTGGGAGTTGTCCATTCCTTCAGAGCTAGTTTACAGCGTTCAAGGAAATCGGTGTCCACTGGTTTCTGTGGGGAGAAAAAGAAGAAATGGAGTGGGGAATTCAGAAACATATCTGTGTGAAATACCATCTACCTTTTTTTACAGTGAAACTCAGATTCATTCTCAAACTCAGAATTAAAGAAGTTTCAAACTGAATTAATCTAGAAACTGCTGTCCCCACTCCCTTCTCGGTGATACTGGTTGGCATTGCTGATTGATTAAAAACCCCAAATCATTACATTTATTTGCAGTTCATGATATTTCAACTGGTATATGGCATGGTTGAATCCATTCAGCAGGAAAAACACCAGGATATATCCATACACATACACAGTCTTTATGAGGAATCTTTTCTGTTTTACAGAATAGAAAATTAGAAACTGTCTTGGTATCAATGTCAATGCAGAAAAAAGCATGAAAATATTGTAGCTGCAGAGAAGTAAGCAATGCTCCAAAATTATCTTCAGTGATGTATATTCTGCTTTTCATATTAAGCATCTTGTATCAAGTGGGCAGAAACCAAACTATTAATTTTGCTGTCATTTGATAAAGCCTTACAGTACTGTCTGGTACAACAGCCTCCAAGAGTGGATTAACATATGAATGCTTAACATTACAGCAGAGCAGCAAATGATGACTCCAAGACAGCAGTTAGCTACAAGCACAAACTTCACAGTGATGTTTGCTCTGATGTGCTGCTGAGTGTACCCAAATAAAGCTTGTGGATTTTCGTATGAAAATCAGGGACAACAAAGCGCTCTGCAGAGCAGGCGGCTTTAAGCACTTCGCCAGGAGGGAGCAGCTGGAAGGGAGTTCATACCTAAAGACTGTATATGCACTTTACACAAAGCTGATGGAGAAGAAGCAGGCACGAGCTAAGGATCAAGGACTGGAACAAAACCTGCCCTTTGCCAGACGAAGGACTGAATCAGTAGGCTAGATATTCCCACACTGTGTTGCACGTAAGCCAAGCAAAAACGATATGAACAACTGCTGGTTTTGCCTATGTCCAGGATCTTTTACAAATCAGAATAAGTGCCTTCACACAGCTGCTCCTGTCACAGGCTGGCCAGTAACTTTAATGATGCGTGAAGCTGTCTTCAGCTCCCAGACCTCCCCTGCTGTTCTTCTCATGTGCCTACAGGAAATTAATTAGTCTGGGACATGTGTTCTGCTAAGGCCGTGGGAAAAACGTCATTTGGGGAAGTTGAGGGCGACAGGCTTGTTGAGATAGGATGTGCCTGAGCTGGCTCGGGCGTTGGGGTTGGAAAACCAGTTTGGGAAGGGGAAGGCATGTAGGATTTGGAAAATGAACTTGGTGGAGCTTTCAGTTATGGGTTGGGGGTTTTAAGGAGTGATGGGGCTGTGGAGCACAATGGTGGGACTGCAGGAAGGGGAACAGAGCTGAGATCGGGAGGAAATGGTGATAATGTTCCGGTGATGATGTTTACGGTCCTGAATTTAGGCTTACAGGGGATACAGAAGGCTGCTTCCAACAGTGGAACCCCCTTTTGGGAAACCACGCCTTGGGACACAGAATCAGGACTTCTCTGGCCCATGACTTCAGACTCTTGCATTTCTTCCTGCGTAATGATCCAATTTTGAAAGGAGGGGTGGAAGGTTCCTCGCTTCGTTGCTGCAGCTGTTTCTTGGAAAGCGTGAATCTCCTCAGACCAAGGAAGGATGTACAGTGTTGAACACATGCCTCCCGCTACCTGGGCTGTGCTCTATAAAGGTGAACGATAACATGTGGCCATGCTTTTGAAATTTCAGACTGAATTAGAGGCCAAAATCAGAGATTTCAGTTCACCAGGGCTTATGGAGTTAAAGGGTGGAATAGACCTCCCAGATCACTTTCTCAGGAGTCACCTATGTTATGATGAAGTACGTATCACAGAGAGTTAACTGGTCAACAGAAAGCGTGTCATACATTAGACTTCACTCGTCATTTCTCGCTGTCCTTTTCAAAGATACTCGCTTTTGTCCATAAACCAAAGTAGGAAACAGTGTCATTTATCTATGCCAAATATTTTTTCTTCAGGGAAAAAGCACACTTGAGGAGTTCATTCTTTTGTCCAAATCTTGAAACCTGGAATAAGCACATGGTATTCTTGTTCACAACAATAACAATCATCTTCATCAAAACCATCACCAAAAATAATAATAGTAATAATAATGATGAGAATGATATGGACACAGGATTAAAACAATGTTATTCCAAGTTTAGAAAGCAGCATTTCAGTAGATACCAAGTCCACTAGGTGAGCAAGAGTGCACACCAACCTATTCACTGGAAGACAATAGACATGCTCATCGCTTCTAACGTGCAGTGATTTCTGGAACATCTTTTCTAAGTGACAGTGACAGATTCATTTGTTCTGTCACCATTCAGATTTCACAAGCAGCATAATCACTGCCCTTGTGCATAAACCCAAAATATCATCTGATTTGTTTGATATTGGAAAAATATTTAAAAAGCTTTTCTGGACCTAATACGTTGTTGCAATCTGTTAACGTGACAGATCTACCTTGAAAAGATGCTCTATGCATTATATTTCCATGAAAGCTAGGTGCTGGGTAGAGGCTGTTTAACATCAAACCTTTAGGGAATCTCACTTCGTTATTGCTATAATCAGACTATGTCATTAACATTTTTTTTAAATTTAGGAATTAAGGGATTATAGCAGATTCTCAGTTTTGAGACTTCCCAATCTTCCTCCCTTGTCCAGCTATGCATGTCTTAATTCTAAAATGTACTAATTGGAAATGTTTGGAAACAAACATAGAAGATTTCCCATGAATCTGTCATAAACAAAAACTGGGTCAAAAGCCAGTAATTATTAGTCACGAGATATGATGGCTGTGTTCCTACTTGTGTCTTTCCTTGCTAGCTTTGAATTCACTTCCAATACATACGCACAACTATTGGAGGAGGAGAAGAAGATGTGTTTTAACTTCCTTGTGCAAAATGATGTAGATGAGAAGTATTAATGCTCCTGGGCCTTTTCTGTCTGTAGCACTGGCAATGGCTTAGTGCTGCAGAACAAGATAGTCTGTACGTGTTCTGTCTCTTCAATAGCAAAGGCCCGTAATGCCTCACATCGCTGCCTTGCATCCTCACTGTGGGATGTACAGAGATGAGAAACAGGGAGAGATACCCTAGCCAGAAACCTCACTAGCTATGCCTGTCTTTTCCCTCTCAAAACATGATCCACAAAAATCAGCTGTGTCCACACGCCTGAAGGATCCAAACCTACTGTTTGCCAAATCTTCAGTTTGCCATCACCACTGACCTTTCTACAAAGCCTCAGAAATGCTGGCTCACAGTTTGGCACACCAAGCTCTGCAGTTTCTTTACGCTGTATGTTTTTTATGCTATTTAAAATACAAGCCTTAGTTATGGGTTTTTTTGCAGGTATTTTACACTGATCATTCACCTTCCGTTGGGCACAGGTTCATGCATCTGCCAGCCTGTTTTGTGTTATGAGGACCTTGCTGGACTTCCAGAGTCCACCTGTAAGACCATGCGTTACTCCAGAGAAGCAAGACCACAGCTGGCCACTGCCACACTCCTTGGGTTAGCTACACAATCCATCAATCTTCACGTGGCTTGACACTGTCTTGAATTCCGTTGCATAAGAAGGAGAGAGTGACCTGACGCTTTCTGAGCAGTCTGAACTTTTGATTCCCAGTCCTAGAGCAGCTGATGGTGTCCAAAGGGATCTATCAGTCAGTGGGAAGGAACATCAGATAAATATTTCTGAGAAAACAATCTTTAAAGGCCTTATTAGCAATGCTGACATGTAACGGTCTCACTCACTTAAGTTTGCACTCAGTCATGTTTGAACAGTCTCCTTCACAACTCCATTAAATGCAGTCAGATTCTTCAACAACGTCTCAAGCCTTCATGAAAAATAGAGTGCTTATAATCAAGACCAGAAGTTCAATGTGTTTGGTTTTCAAAATATCAGTGGAATGGGAGTAATTTTATTTCTAAGTATCTGACTTGAAGCGTAGTCTCCCTTTCTGGTTCCAGCCATTCCCATTATTTGGAAGATTGTTTTTACTAAAAATGCCCTAGAATCTGGTCAAGGCATGTATTGGTGAGGTAACTGGAATCAGCTAGGGGGAATTTTAGCAGAAGGTCTGGCAGGCGAAACAGTTTCACTGCCAGCTGTACCAGAACACAGAAGTAAATGAAACCTGACAGAATTTGTCTTGACAGAGAGCCGAGGAGCTAGGCCAGTTGCTTACAGTTGGCAGTTAACATGGAGACAAAAGTATGTTTGCTCGTGTTGTAGTAAAAAATGGCCAGGTTTTAACACTGTAAGAGTCAGGATGCAAGTGTCCCTATGCCTTGGGTACAGGCTTCTTTAAAAGTCTTTCTCTGTTTCCTTAAAATAAAATAAAAAAGAGATGTGAGCCATAAATCCCAAGTTGTCTTCAAGGATGACCTGTAATTTGCAGGGTTCCTTATGAATCTGAACTGGAGTCAAGCGTTTGGAAGTGTGTAGGCATCTGAAGATGTGGATAGATGCCTAGAGCAGCGTGCCCATCTCCCACGGAGTGCCTTTCAGGTCAGGCAGGCTTCCTCTTCTTGGTTCCTCCCCAGCCTTTGATGAACATTTCCATCTCCTATCTTACATCATTCTGCTTTACCAACCTTGTGATGATACAAAAGAACAGGAGAACAGGCTGGGAAAACCATTTTGGATGGCATAGAAAGACGAAAAACAGAGGGTGAGAAATGAAAATGTCAGACTGCAAGGCAGAAGAGGACAAACATGAATAGAAGTTGTTGATTATTGCCATGGGTCATAGGGGATGGACTTCCACTGCCTTGTGGCTTGTGCTCACTTGTGTTCGCACCCAGACTTTGTGAGTGGAAGTCCAGAAAGAGCTCCCATTTTGAGAGCACATCCCTTTGCACAGGGATGAATGAGGGACCAACCAGCAAAGCGAGTTCTGGGCGCACACAGCAAGAACAACTTTGGGAACTTTGCTGGATTTCTGGCTGTATATGTTCTAGTCCCTGGGCATGACTCAATTCTCATCTCCACAAGGTAAATGTCATTTGTTAGATCACGGACACCTCTGAAAATAGATTCTCCTTCATGCAGCTACTCCCTTTGTACCAAAGAACAGTGTTCATCATTTAAAAAGATAATCATGCAGAGAAGAAAGCTCCCAGGCCCTGAAAGGGACACTGCTCCCCCAGCACATTGTTTTCTCCTGGAAGTTCATCAAATTATATCACCCAGGCACTGTGCCTTTCTGGGAACTCTGCGGAAAAGTAGGCATCTGTCCAGGGACTACATTCTACATCAAACTAGGCAAGGACCAAAGGAGCAATTTAAATGTTTGGGCAGGACTAAGCTGGTTGATTTGCCCAAAGCAAGTTGGGGAAGGCTCCCATAAACTTCTCTGCCAGAGGACCAGTGGAGGCTGTGACTTGGGGCAGGGAGCAGCTGTGTTCACCTGAGTGCAAACCTCTTGTCCCTGTTCTGCTGTACATGGAAGGGAACTTCTGTCTGGGGCTTGATACAAGTAAATTTTTTCACACTGCAAACAGTCATGTTTAAGTTAGCCATATTTTTAAGTGTACAAAGGATTTCTCTGTACTGCAAGCTATCAGCTTTTCCAGGAGGGGAACTAGAATTTTTGCCTACATGGGCAAATCCCCAGATAGAAATGGCTTGCTAAACACTGTGGTCCCTTCAATCCAGGTGATATTGTAAACAGTCCTTAGCATATGGGGGAGTGCAAAGGTAGGATAACATATAAATTTTCTAACTTCAAAATTTGGGTGTGTATTCATGTCTGACAAGACTGTGGATGACTAATTGGTTTTTATTTATATGACACTTAGAAGAAGAAAGGGATTGTAAAAGCCCTATAGTATGACTTTAATTATCTTAAGCCACTCTGAATTTTATTACTGGGACTTTATATGTTGCAGCATAAAAGCAAGAATTTCTGAAGTGATCCGTGCTAGCCAAGCTGTGCTCCCAGGAATGGCACAACTGCACAAAAGAGCTCAGATAATACCAGTTCTGAAAAAAACTCGCTACAGCTCCCCAGTTCCTGCTTGAGAACTTTCAAAAGATAATTGCACAATTGTGCATTTGGAAACAGACTTAGAAAATCAGCGTTCTGGAATTAAATATTCCCGGGTAAGAAATAACTTCGTGGTGCTAAGACCTTTGGGTGGAATTTACAAAATATCCTCTAAATTCCAACTTTTACATGTGATGTTCACACATCTTGGTGGGAACTGGGTACCTAAGTCCAAGCGAATGAGCCATAAAGCCTGTGACGTACCAACTGGAGTGTGAGAGGCTGCCTTAGCCTGGAGTTTTTGAAGAGGGTCTCTTCAGGCACATCTGCAGGAACAATGCTGGGCAACACAGATACTCAGGACAGCAAGGTGAGACCCAGGCTGTGCACGCCTGGCATGGCTCAATGCTCAGGCAACCTGTAGCCATGCAAATACTGCCAGCTTTCATGCAGGACTACGTCCACAGGGCACTGCACTATCCAGTGCCCAGAGTTAGCTGCAAGGTCTCCATCTTCTGACCCTTGGTGCACTGTTGGCATGTTCAGGAGCACCAAAGAGAGAGCCTCAACATGAAATCAAAGAGTCAAAGTTAAAGGAGAGGCTGTGGCTGTGAAGCTGAATCTCAGAGAGATGAGAGTCTTAGGAGGCTGTGTCTCATTGGCGCAAGCGATTAATGCATTTAAAAGCTTAAGCTTTACTATAAGTCAGTGGGGCTTGAGCTTCTGAAAGGCTAAGGCATTTTGAAAATGACATGAGACCTTTGAAGCCTTACGTGGTTTCAAAAATGCCACCCATGTTAATGTAGGTCCCCAGCATCTGGAACTGCCAGGCTCTCATGTCAACCCCGGTGGTCTCCACCATGCTGGTGCTCTAACTTGTCAGTACAGGAGATAAAAATCTGGCCTTAAAATCAGCATAATTCCTGACTGTGGCTGTTCTGAGAAAAATCCTGTTCTCGTGGACTGAGTCTACTTCAAAGCTATTACTTCAACAGTATTACTTCTATATTTATACTGGAATAGAAAAAGGAGAATTTGGACTGGTTTAGTCACATGTGTGATTGTTGTGGTTAATGTCAGATTCAGGAGATAGGAGCCAGGAAGTTATAAAAATAGAATGAAATTTATGTAATGTCTGCTTTTGGGTAATAGCACATTTTGTAAGTATGCTTCTTCCTGATTACATCAAACCTTTAAATAACAACTTGATGTTCATGAGGTTGACCTCTTCGTGAGACTGAAGGGCATGCACATTAGAAAGACAGCTCTAAACAGTTTGGAGCTGTAAAATAAAATTCCGTTTACATTCTGTGTGGTATGGTATTTTCTTATTGAAACAAAGACTTGTGTTTCTGTAGAAGAGCAGAAAGGACAATGCATCCTGCCTCCCATCAGGATTCACAGGAACACCGGTTACACCCTCTGGCAACCCCGGTGGTACCCAGCCAGCGCTCACACAGGACCCATGTTTCTAGTTGCTGCACCTGATGTTCTACAACTTCACATCTTGTGAAGGTGTTTGTGTGGGGCAAGGGCTGGCTGCTTCCTGGGGCTGGGAGTGGTGGGACCCCCACAGGGCAACAGGGCAGGGTCTTGCCAGGCAGAGCCCATTCCATCACCCCAGCATGGACCAGGGCAGCCTGGAGGCAGCCCCGGGCACCCTCAGCATCTGATCCCATCGGATGTCAGCCTGTGGGTAGGGGTCAACTGAGCTGAAGTGGGGTCCTGGGCCATGGGCAGGGTGGTGGGATGCCCCCAGGAGAGGCTGGCAGGGACAGTCAGGGGTGTCAGTGCCCTCATGGCTTGGACAATTTGTACTTGTGTGAAGAGGAAAAAAGCCTTGTGACCCCAGTCTGGCAGCATGAGTCCACTCTATGCATAGGGAAATAACAATTGTCAGCACAAGGCATTCAAAGGTCTGTTTAATTCCTCCCCATGGCAGCATTCGCTGAGCCACATAGCCAACTCATGTCCTGCAGGATTTGCTCTTGCTGTCATCAGTCTCCTGATGAGAAACATTTCTGTGGTGGACTGTTTGGATTTGCAGGGTTTCAGTCTGAGTTGTTTGGGGTTTTTTAATACATAAACTGCTATGAGTTGTGAAGGCGTAAGTGTCAAGCTTGCTTATTTGAAGAAATGTTTGGATTGTTCTTACAACACATTGAAAAATCTGTAATTTATTATAAGAGCTTTTTCTTATTGAAGTAACACTGACACTAATCTTTTTTCCTCTGTGTTTCTGACTTGGATGTTTCAGGCAGGCAGCTATAAATCTTCCAGAAAAAAAGCTTATGAAGAACAAAAGTATTGTCTCATTTGATGGTTTTCTAATTCATACAAACCTTGAAAGTAAAAAAAATCCTCAGGTTGTTGTATAGAGCTCTGGAGTCTATCGATCTGTTTTGCTAACTACTATAGCTTACTGTATATCTTAATTGCAATATGTCCTAACAGGTCTTTATAAAGAGTTCAACAAGCATAAGATACTGAGAAGTGGAGCGGTGAGGGTAGGCAAGGTGAGGCAAGGAGATGAGATGAGATGAGATG
>Ga0065711_1038366_pt1 | contig 18846 bp, 10 predicted proteins | sample Hoacrofraction12_FD_59098 | JGI IMG/M metagenome (GOLD analysis project Ga0065711, IMG submission 59098) | Hoatzin crop microbial communities from Cojedes, Venezuela - Epithelial fraction 12 v2 (version 2) | ecosystem: Host-associated > Birds > Digestive system > Esophagus > Crop | place... | reverse complement strand
GACCAAGTCATAGCCGTCCTGCTGTATAATGGCTTCCAGCTCCTCCTGTTTATTGCCCATGCTACGTGCGTTGGTGTAGACACACTTGAGCTGGGCTGTCAATCTCACCACTGACCCTGGCACACCAAGCCTGGGCTCATCCCTAGTGAGCTGGGCGATATCCCCTTCCCCCTTCAAACCTAGTTTAAAGCCCTCTCAATGAGTCCCGCTCATTGTATTGGAACATGTTTGTCTATAAACCTGGGATTAGAAAAGGGATCCCTACCATCTCTTTTCTTGTCAAGATGTAAGGAATTGGCTATTTCTTTTGATTTGTGGCTTGCAAGGAAGTTCTTTGTCTCTCTGAAGATTTGGGACAAAGAAAGCATTGAGAAGTTTTTTGAGTGGGACATTGAGACAATCCTTGGTACTCTGAGATGTTCTGGACAAAATGGACATTGGACTACTTTGTACCAGATTTTTTGAGCCCACAACAATGTGTTGCAGGAAGTAACTTGTTTAAGGACTTGTTTCATGATAGCAAATGTAACTTTCTACTGATATATGGAATGTTCCTCACCCAGACCTACTTCAGCAAAAGAACAGTCTGAAAACTATCACCAGGAATTGGAATAGTCTAACAGTGGTAAGCAGCAGGGCATGAAACTCTTTCCTCATCAGGTAATATATACCAGCCAGTCTGGTCTTGAACTACCATGTTGTCTTTTTCAGTCGTACACTGATGTGTGTATCATACACTCCTTGGTCACACACCAACACAAAGAACAGCTCTCTATATCTGCAGCAAATCTGAGGATGCTACGTCAGCTAGTCTGTTGATATAGACTGCACACTGATGACTCTGAAGTGACTGCATGGTAAAATGTGAAGATTGCCTTTGAAATAGTCTTTCAATATTTTGTAACTTGTGTCATCTTTCTTGTGACCTCTTTCCCTGTCTCTCGACTTCTGGTATATTTTGCCCTGTCACCATTGTATTGGGTTTTGCTTGCTCATGTTTCCATTTACTGAGTGTTGCATAGATTTTCTTTAGGTTTTGGTGGTATAAATGATGATACGTTATTATTTTTCTCCATACTCGTGAAATGGCACAGAAGTTGTGAACTACAGCTGTAGCTGACTTGATTAAGAAAAGCCAAGCAAATGGGGGAAAGGGCAGGAAGGTTATGCTGGAACTATCGAACTCTGATGTTTTGTTCCACGTTCCTTCGTCTGGAGAGTTTATGCAATGACTCTGCAGGAGTGGACCTGATAGGATTAGTGATACAGTAAAGTAAGCAGTGAAGCTTAACCGAGGAAGTGCTATCACAAAGATGATTTTATGACACCTTATTAGTCAGAGCAGGGTGGTGTCAAACTCATATCACAGTTTCTTAACCCAGCATATGATGTCATTAACCCAGATGGAAAAGCTGTTCCGATTTTGAACAGTTTTGAGTGCATGAAGCTATAACTATAAAGTAACCGAAGAATAAGGAAGGAAACAAAGTATTATTAGGGACCTCTGTTGCATGTGAGAAATAGTAGAGAAAGCAGTAAAAAAATGTTATGAGTGTCTAGTCACAGAGATAGGCTTGGAGTAGCAGAAGCAGAAATAGGTTTGGAGTATGACTGCACATATATGGAAGAATGTGCTTAAGCTGCCTGAGCTGCCACTTAGCTGTCAGCCTCTCTAGAGTACCAATACCAGAGTATGCTTTGAGTCCACCATTAATTCTGACAGGAAATCTGAAGGAGAAAGCTGATGGGCGGCCATGTGAGAAGCCTTCATGTGTGAAGAGCAGCAGAGAGCACAGGCTGAAAAATCATCATCAACTCACAAAGTTCTTTTAGACTGAAGCTGAAGTTAAAAAAAAGAAATGGAGGTCTGGCTCACTTTCTGAGAAGAGCTGAGCTTATGCCCAGAGGAGCAGCCAGGGGGCGTTTTGGTAGATGAGGGGCAGCTCTTCCCACTCTTCCTTCCTTTTACATTCAACCTCAGTCAAAAAATGTGACTTCTTGATTTTAGGGGGTATAATACCACTTATCTGAAGACATGTAAGTAGTGATGCTTGTTGGAATCCCACTTCAAGACAACAATGGTACTTTTGGGAGTTTCTTGATATGTCTGCTCTCAGGATGAAGACATCCAGGAACAGCATAAATAAAATGCAGCTATCTCAAATTATTATAAAGAGAGCATTTTTAACTTGACATTTTATAGGGATGAATTTATTCATTGGTCGCTCCCATGTTATTTTTTTTCAGGGTAGATACCATTTCTTCCATGTACCTTTTTTTGTCTAATACCCTAGCATACTTAGCAATGCAATGTTACAATTAAGTTGCAATTATTAAAATAACGGATTCATCTGCGATATGAATGTTCCTAGAGAAGAAATTGTAATCAAGCAGCACCATATGGACAACAGAGATTTGGATCAAACAGAAAAGAGAAAGTGACTAGAAAGAAGTGATGAGTATAAGTTATTGTTATGCTGGAAAGTAGATAGAAATTTAGTCCTGTGTCTAAAGATGTTGAAACTGGGGAACTTTCAGCACAAAAAAAATTAATTAATAACACAGAAATAATTACAGGACTCACATTTCTCTAAACTTATGCAAACACAGGCCAAAAGCAGTAACATTTCTACCTTTTACATCTCAGAGCTTTAATTTTTGCTGTTTAAAGGGTCAATACTGTTTTTAGAATTTATTACAAAATGTTAGACATTGAAAACCTAGTGGTGAAATCAGCAGCATGAAGGTAGATTGTTGCTTTAGTATTAATAAACAAAAATGCATTTAGGTTGTGTTATAGGAGTTGATGCAGCCTTAGGGCAGCTGCCAATCAAGTCATGTTTTATGTCTCAGTTCTTTGCTATTAAAACAATCAAGGTTACCATGGAAACTGCAATTTTATCACATGGTACTTTTGCAGTCTTTCAGCTGGAGAACATGCTATTAAAGAAATATTTCTGAGTGCTGTGTACTTTTGCATTTCTTAATATTTTGAATGAATATATTTTTAACTCACATTCAAACTGTGCCTATTAGGTGTATTTTATTTTTGCTTTTAGGAATATCCAATAAAGACCATATTAATGAACATATAAGACCTTATTCAATCCTGAAATCTTCCACTGCAGAAAATAAAATTTAAAAAAATCCTCACCCTTTATAGTTGTGATAATAATATAACTATTTTAGTTCACAACATGTAAAATTATTACACTTCAAGTATATTTCTACTTTTTCTTCCATTTCATTCTCCTCCAAATATATGGATAATAGTTTAAATTATAATGACCTTTACGATTATATTTTTTAAAAGAATGCTATATGTTTATTCAAATTCATTATTACTATATATTTCACTCATGTTCATGGTTATACTTTTTTCAGGCAAATAAAAGCTGAAAGAGTTTTACTCTTTGGATTCATGTTTGGGAAAATCATTGCTGTTCCTGATAATGAGAATGTATATTTACAAATGTATGAAACATTGTTACAGCTTGATTCTTTCATGTATATAAAGTATACATAAAGATATATAAACCTCATTAATGTCAGGGTTTTACAGTTATTTGGCAGAATGAGTAATCTAGCCAAAATCCAAATTGCTACTCCAGCTAGGATGCACAATCTTGAGAAAACACCCAGTACAACAAATTAATAACCTGTCCAACAAAGGCAACAGCAGTATTTTTCCTAGCCAACTTATTGTTATGTTTTGTCATGAGAGTCTATCAGAGTCAATTTTAACATTGATGGAAGAAATTAAGCTTATAAGCATAGGTTTATAAATCTGGTGTGGTATTTGTTTTGGAATAGATGTTCATCTAGAAGTATGTTTACAAAAGTAAGAGAATATAATGATTTTTTTTACTTTAGATCCAGTGAGTTTATTAATTTGTTGAAGGAGCAAGCAGGTGCTTTTGTGACTTAACTCTCAGGTTCTTCCAACCACAAGAAAAAAAAGAAACAAAAATAATTAAAATTAAGCAGGTGGGCCAAGCATATAGAAGTAAGCTATGAAAGGAAAGAAATTTTAAAGTAGCATTGGCACAATAAATGCGAATTCTGGCCAAACCTTGCAATGCCATACTTTTTAAATTTGCAGGCATCCTGTCACTTTTCCCTCCGTGGAGATTACATTCTTATTCTCCAGCCTACTGTATACAACAATGTGTCCCATAGGAGAGCATAGTCTTCTCATAAACACATCATTTATATTTCAGTGGGAATGACTTTTATTTCAATTACAGTTCTACTTTTATTATTAGTGATAGTTATTTATTGGATGGCAGTATTAAATAAAGGGCAGTAAAAAGTGCATAGCATTAGTGATTCTATTTGAGACAATGTTTTAAGTGCTTGCATTTATTTGTATACATTGCAGTTGTGGTGACTGACTAGTGATAAATAACAATAAACTACAAACTCAAATTAACACCTACAGTGTCATGGAGTGAATGATCCTTTTACATAGCTGAGAAATGCTGAGACAGACTAAATAGTCTACCTTGTTCATTTCAAAGATGTTAGACACCTTAATGTGCAAAGGAAACCACACCGGATCACATAATTCTTTCCTCTTAGATTCTGAAATGCTGGATAATGATCAGATAAGGCACATTCAGAGAAAGTCTCCATTTCTAAATTGTTAATTGCAAGGCAGGCAAGGCTTGTATAAGTCAGGAAAAACAGTTTTTCACACAGATATGCCTAAGCTGGTTCACTGTGTCATTCTCTATGACACTGGAAGCTCACGTATCCGACTTCAAATAGCTTCTGCTATCAGACCCAAAGAGGACGGAAACCAACACAGACTTGTTAGTGCATATGCTCTTTATGGGGAGCCCAGGGCTGGTGCTGACTTTCCCCATCCTTGCTTGCTTAGGAGGCCCAGAGCATTGCAAACAGGCAGTTCTAACAGAGCCCAACAGAAATATTTTTCATGATACTCTAACTGCTGATTATTTTCATAAGTTAGTCAGCTGATCAGTTTTTGACAGTTTCTCCATTACTGTGTAGAGTGTAATCTGGTCCCTAACAACAGCTGGGTGCCCCTCCTGAGGCCTGGCTGTTTCTCGCCAGCTTGCGTTGCGTGCTGAGTAGCGCCTGGCGCAGCTCCCTGCAACTGCACTGCCCTAGCCACAGCTACGGGCAATGCAATCAGCCGAGAAAATTTAGCTGAAGTGTTTTCTTTTCCAAAGCACTGTCTTACTCTCTCTTTCCTGCCTCACCTCCACGCTTGCTTAATATACTCCTCCTCCGTCTTTATGCTGTGCAGCTTTTTTACTAACATTGCATAGGTATTGTTTAAATGGGTTCAGCAAGTAGTTGTTTTCGTGGGGCTACCTTTGCTGACACATTTTCTACAAGAGCAGCAGACTGCATTGCTGCTGCCACTGCTCGAATCTGAGAAACAATTTCACAGTGAGGATTTGCTGCTTTTTCTCTACAGGCTGCTTGACAGTGATGCATGAGGAGGCTGCTGTGAGCAAGTGTTGGCCTCCTCCCTCTCCCTCCCTGACACAGCTATTACTTCTAGCTTTGTCACAGCTTATAGAAGATCACACCAGAGCTGAGGATTTTGCTCTGGTGACCTCTGTTTCTCTCTGATACTCTGCTCTAAATGGAATCATTGAACCCTAATTTCCTATGGTAGCATCATGCCTTTCTTTCAGTTTTCTCATAAATAACCATTCCATCATCTGCTTGGATGATTACGTACATGAGGTCTAAATAAGGAGAAACAGAGGAAAAGCAGAAACACAAGCATCTTACCCTGAAAACTAGAGAACAGCCTGTTCTTCAGACACTTTGCCTATCTTATGACAAGTAACATTCTGCTTTAACTTGTAGTTAAGCAAGAAATAGGTTTTTAGTCTGATAAAAATCATAATCATGAAGTCTTTGTGGGAGTATGGGCAAAAATACCTGAGGTTACAATTGTTCTTCATTTAAAGGTAACACTAAGCCAGGAGAAGATTACCAATAGAAATACAATCAATAAAAATAAGGACAAGAAAATAAATTTACCAAACTTGGGACTGGGAAAATGCCTTTTCTTGATGGTTCTGCCTCATGATTCCTGTCTGACACTGGGCAAGTCACTCACAGAGAAATCAGCTACAATAGCTACAAGCTGATATGGCATCATATGGCAATAAACTCAATTTTTTGGTCCAGATCTCATGATTTTCCTCTCTCTTCCCTCATTTTTATCTATTCCCCCTCCCTTCCTATCTTTGACCTCTAGGCTCAAGACCTCCTGACCACCCCTGGACAGGGAAGAAGTTTTCTTGCCTCTCACATGGCAGTAAGATAAAGAATGGATAATGAATATGAGGGTGACATTTTTATAGAGAAAGAGATGAGAGAGTACTTACTGGCTCTAGCACTTGAGAATTTAGCTTTGATTTGTAGTATCCCACAGGTCTTTGTACACCTTATCTATGTACATCAAGTGAGACTTCAGGCAGAAGATCTACATTACAGTTATGGAGATTCTGTGCAAAAAAGATGGCAGAAAATGACAGACAAATAGCAACTAAGTTGAGGTATCTAACTCCCTTAAACTCCTTTAAAACCCATCTGTGAGTTAAATACACATTTAGAGATTATGCAGACAGACAGATACTGCTGCTTTGTCATTACTGCTTATTTAGCCTTTGACCTTTGATAATGGACATGACTGTTTGAGAAAATGGAGTATATCAGACAAAAAAAGTGATTCTATATTTGAGTACATCCACGATCAAGACAAAATATGTTGAATAGCATAATATAAACCACCCAGTACTTTCATTGTCAGAGTAATAGCATTTTATTTTTCTCCAAGCATCTGCTGCATCTGCACACAAAACTGTAGTAGTTCTACGGTTTAGCCAAGAGTAAATCCCAATGAATTTCTTTATGCTTGGTAAATGCATACCAATATCACTATGTAAACCAAAAAACAGCAAGCAAGAAGCAAAGTCCAGAGTAGAGTCCAATATTTGACAGCCGTTGGGCAGCAATACTTAGTCCAGCTCACTCAGTCACATAACTGAGTTTTAACTCTTTTAATCCTCTCTCAAGGTGAATCACAGTTTTGTCCCTCAAAGAGAGTGTTTTTTTTTATTATGACTATGGGTCAGAGAGCGCTGACCTGAAGCAAAAAGCTTTGGGAAACACTGAATGGATCAGAATGGATCAGAGGCTTTAAGGGCTTAGCAATCCACGGACAAGACGTTTCTGAAAACATTTGAAACATTGGCTAAGGAATGGTGCAAGGAATCATCTGGAAATCTTTGGCACTGGAAAAGAAAAAATTCACACATGACAATACTTCCTTAAAAAAGCACAAGCAATTTTTGAGGTGTAGAACTCTGAGGCAATCTTTACTCAGACCACTGTCCCCAAATGCCCCACACAAAGCAGGATAAAATATCACAAAATCTCTTCTGCTTTCTCCTTCTCTTTAAAACAAACAAGCAAACAGACCCATCTGTTGCCTTTTGTTGATGGTGAAGGACCCTTAAGCCAGCTGAGAGTGGAATATTTGCCTTCATCATTGGGTAGGATTCTATTCAAATATTTACAGTGCAGTCAAAATTAAATACAAGAATGCAAAAGGAGTCCTAGCCAGCTTGAATTTCATCTACATAAGAGGGTGTAAAAGTGGTACTTGAAAGAGCAGTACTGTAGGGAGGCTGAAACTGGAAAGTTCTCCACGAATATAAGTGAGTAGGTTTACTGTACCCATCAAGCATGCCGGCAACGAGGACCACCTGCCAGAATAATCTCTCTCTGAGACTCACTTACAGAACTAAATCACCTGCTTAAAGTTTTATTTAAGTGAAATGGCCCAGAAAAGCAAACACAGTGTAGCTAGTCAGCAGGTCCTCAAGGGAGGGGACATTTGTTGCTTGCCCAACTCACCAGACAATGAGCACTACATTTTCACTTAGACTGAATGATTGAATTTTGTGTTGAGCAATAATCCACCCCCCCTACACATACACACACAGAGTGTTTTATAAGGCATGCCAAAAATTTATGATTTTGGTCATAGATATATATAGTACGGGAAAACAGCCACTGTCATGATAACTATCCATGCACCTAAAGGTACCTCTAGACCATAAAAGTAAGTGAAGCACAAGTATTCTGATGGTTTTGTGGTTTGGTTTAGTTTTGTCCTCTCTTGAATGACCTTTACACAGAACACTGTTTTAACATTACTGTACTTATAACAGTATTGTTTACGTACTCCAGGCAGTAGCTTCACTCAGTCAGGAACTGGTACATAATATAGAACAGTTCCTTTTTTTGAAAAGTCAGGTAGGGAATGAGGCATTATAAAAAAGTATGATTTGTTTAATTTTACAGGTAGAAAACTGAAGATTGAAACTTCAGTGTCTCACCTAAATCAACATAACAAGTCATAGCCCTGCTAGGACATGGTCATTTTTAATTCCGCTCCAATACCTTCTAGAAAGATTACTCATTCTCTAAACTGTGACTGTGGTAGGAAGATAGCTGACTTTCAGCATTAATCTGAGACCATGTAAAAAAGTCTGCAGTCTTTCAGAAATTGTTAAAAAATGTAACTGATTTCTTTTTATTCTGTGTATGCGCTCACATCATAAGACATTTGGGGTGCAGAATCCCTGTACTGTGATGTGCCTTAAAACTTCACAGTCCTCATTCCACGTTCTTGGATTGAAAATGTTTTGTATCACTTGACACCTCTATTAAGAGCCCACTGAAGAAAGGCTTCAAGCAGTGCATTATGTCTTCTGTGGCCCTACTTACAAGTATTCCATTCTAAGCACCAGATTCTGTCATTCTCACAGTGAATTTTCACTTTACTCCATGAGTTGCTCTATTGGTTCTCATGTGGTTTTGCATGCATTGAGATAAAAGGTTGAAAGAAAGAGAATTAAGCTCCGTATCTTTTGCATTAATTCCAGGAATGTTCAAAGTACCATTATTGTCTTCTCCTTCCATCACTCTGTCTGGCTCAAAGCAGACAGCCATTAGGGAAAAGCCATTCTTTTTTTCTAGAATTTATTTATCAATACAGTGATATTTGAGGCACGCATATGTCTTGATTGAATTTTCTCTGTTTATCTGATCCCTGTTGTCATGGTTTAACCCCAGCTGGCAACTGAACACCACACAGCTGCTCGCTTACTCCCCCCACCCCCGCAGTGGGATGAGGGAGAGAATTGGAAGTGTAAAAGTGAGAAAACTCGTGGGTTGAGGTAAGAACAGTTTAATAATCAAAAAAAAAAAGAAAACAAAATGAAATAATAATAACAGTAATAATAGTAATGAAAATGAAAACAACAAAAATAGAGAGAGAAATAAATCCCAAGAAAGACAAATGATGCAAATGCAAAACAACTGCTCATCACCAACCAACCGATGCCCAGCCTGTCCCTGAGCAGCAGCCCACCCCCAGCCAGCCTTCACCCAGCTTTATATGCTGAACATGATGTGATATGGTATGGGATATCCCTTTGGCCAGTTGGGGTCAGATGTCCTGGTTGTGTCCCCTCCTAGCTTCTTATGCACCCCCAGCCTCCTCTCTGGCAGGGCAGTGTGAGAAGCTGAAAAGTCCTTAGTGTAAACACTGCTTAGCAACAACTAAAACATCGGTGAGTTATCAACATTATACTCATCCCAAATTCAAAACACAGCATTATACCAGCTACTAAGATGAAAATTAACTCTATCCCAGCCAAAACCAGGACACCTGTGTCTGGGGGCATTGATTAGTCAGGAAAGGAAGGATTTGAAGTTAAGACAAGTCTTTTGCTTAAAATATGTTGTCTTCTATGTCACAGAGGTTGGTAGAATAGAAGACTTTTATTTTTTAATGACATCTTTAAAAAGCCATCACTGTTTTCTTTGGGTTTTTTCCACTTAATCTTCCCTCAAAATGAAATCAAATAAATAAGCAGCCTCCATTAAAATTGCATTTACTGACTGAAATGAGAAAAACATTGTGATGTAACATGTTATTTAGAAAGACTTCTGGATGGTCACAGCAGAATTGCAATGTAACAACCAATTAAAACTAAATCCTGTATACCATCTGAAAAAAAAAAGGAAAAAAAAGAGGTCAGACAATTAGTTCTAACAAGGCTTTCAGCATTGTAAGGCTAGATGGTATATATAAAAATAATGGTACAGTGCCAAACACATTTAGACTCTAAGAATACATACAGAAGGCTATTCTGATATTTTTAAGTTCCTGTTTTTAAAGTGTAACTTCCATAATTTGTTGCTAGCTTGAAGTTCATAGCTCATGACAGATAGACAGACTTATCCCTAAGAGAAAGAAAACTACATGCAGAGTACATAAGTATGCGCATGGACATGTATATATCACAGAGAAGACAAAAAAATAAAACAATTCCTCCTCTGGCCCTGGCTAAAATTGACAGCACTGTGCAGCCTCTTTAACGCCTAGAGGAATTATTCCTGGAGTAACTCAGCGAGCGGTGATAGTTTGTATGCAGTGATCTTCAGAAAACAAGGGACAATATTACTCATTTTTCCAGAAAAGTCCAGAATCTTCTGAAAAAAAAAATTTGGTGTCATTAATGTGAAAAGTGTAAAATGACCACTAAGCCAATTTTTTTGGATGAGTGAGTGCTGTGATGTTTCAAAGCCCTATGAATGAAAACTACACCAAAATAACAAAATGTGAGACATGATTTTCTGAAGTAGAAATTACCCAGAACTTGTGGCCAAGTCAGAGGGAGCTGACAGTGTTCAGAGCTTGGGAAAATCCATGCTTTTCTTTGACTGCTGATGCCTCAGTACTAGAAATTCACTGTATAAAGTCATGGATGATACTGATCACATCTATTTTATAGTTTGATTTTGTACATCACGTTGAAAAGTAAGAGAAAAATCTAAATAAATGTTCCAGTTTCTTTTTTTTTTATTTGTTATGCAGGATTATCTTTAAAATTACAAGGCTTATGCCTCAGACATCTGCTGGAACAATGACTGTTAAGGTGATAGAAAAGGAAAATTTCCCATTTATATTCCCTACAGACAAAGTGATGGCACAAAAGATATGCACTATAAAATTCTTAGGGCCCCTAGGTGGCAGTCAATAGAGGGATTAGAAATGGTTTGTCCCTTCAGCTTGAGAAAACGATTATCAGGGATACCTCTGCGAATACCTCTTGGGACACTATGCTAGTGATTCCTTAATTCCATGTCTTCAGAGTAGTTTATTTTCTTCACTTTGCTGCGTATTTTTGTGAATACCTGCCTGGCTGTTACCACTATGATCGTCTGTATATGTCTGCATGATAAAATGCATGTTTACTGTTATACCAGAATGTACATCTCTAAATGAAGTAACTGCAGCAAATGAAATTGGATGATTCAAAGGAATTGATGTTGCACAGGACTGTTCATGTTTGCCATGTTCTGCAAAATGCAGCTCACACAGAAGGTGTGCACGGAAGCACAGACAGTAGATTTATGTGAATGTACTGGCGAGATCCTTCTGAGAAGGACGAGGTCCCTGGGCCTGCTGAGACGTCCAAGATGCAGGGACTCTGACAGAACTGCACTAACTGCCAGCACTTATAGAAGGGCCTTTCTCTCCATCGCAGCCCTCAGACCTAGATAATTCTTACTCCCTTTACTCTAAATCTGCACTGGGGTCAGGTTTCCCTCTTTCTGAATAAGTGTGGAAATAATTTCAGGTCCTGTACATTCTTATCAGAGATGTGAATTCCACCTTAAGTATGCATAACTAAGCAGCATGTTTATAGCCCTGATATGGATTTTTAGGGCCACTGTAGAAAGAAATGCAGAGTTCAGTGATCTTTATTCACTCCTATTCATATGCATAAAGAAATTTCTTTGTCCCATAAAACTTAATCTTTAGCTAAAGGACTGAATCTGAATTATTTAAATTGGACTTTGTTATAAAGCATTTTAGAGTATAGGAGCTAGTGCCTTCGTCTCATGTCTTTTATAATAAATGAGCTATTGTGATCAAGTTCTAACTTCTTCTAAACATAAAATGTGATACGATATTTAAACTGAGTAACACCAATTTAATTTTCAGAGTTTGGGAATGCAAAGATTCCAACGAGTTCAGGGTATTCTGTGAGTTATCAGAAAAACCTACTTTTTAAATTAATATCTTTGCTTGGGATCTGAAAAGAATCCCTTTCATTTATTAGTTTGGATGAAAATTAGTTTGACTCTTTTGTTTAACTTCTGGCCTGTTGGACTGAATGTCTTGCATTAAGCTTGAATATCCTTGAGCCAGATGCCAAGGTCCTCATCAAAAATCCAGCTCTAAATATTTCAGTCAGTTGGGTACTTCTAAACTGCAACAGTGGAAATTTGCGAGAGTTAAGATCCAGTGAAAATGGGAGGAATTTACCCTGCTGGGTTCAGTCCTGCTCCTATGCAGAAATAATTGATTCAACTGGGAGCAGGACTGAATAACTGTTAAAAGCTAACAGTACAACAAGGCTCTTACAGTTAAAAGAAGAAATGATGGATTTTCTTTAACAAGAGAAAGAAATAAAAAGCATGTAGTTCTCTTATTTCATCAACTGTATTTGGTTTATTTGCTGTAAGGAAGATACTATAGTTCAGTGTATCTAAACTTTTCCCAGGTAGATTTGCTTTTGAGTACCTCTTCTGTGCACTGTTTTTGATATCTTATAGATAAGTACAGGCCATTATTAGAGTTAGTTCAAATGTATCTCACTGTGGTCCATATTCAGGGAGAAACACTGACCTTCATGTCTGTACTCTTAAATGCCATGATGTACTCAGATGATTTTCTGGAGAAAGGTCTAGCTTTTGATACAGTCTTTCAAAAGATCTCTTTCCTAATCAGGTGAAAAAGTAATTACCATACTATAATTCTTTTTCCCTATATAGATCTGTATGATTTCTCTTATAAAGTCTGCAGAGAAAATGGTACGGCTATTAGATTGCCAGTTCTGGCCTGAAGAGGTCCATTTTAATTTCCCTAATTATAACTATATTTTCACTGCTATTCTAGGCAGGGGTCTGTTGTCCAGAAACCATCGCAGGTTCTTTCATCCTATTGTCATCTATTGATTTTATGAGGAATTAAATACCTTACAGCTCTTGGGTTCATTTTTTCTGGGAGAGTTTCATATACTGTCAGCCATCTTGTAAGGCATCTAATCTGAATTGACTAATTTAGATCTGGGCTTCTTCTAGTCTACTGAGACACAGAGGAAAGACCTTCCAGAAGCTCATTATCCACAAATAAGTATTTAGAATAGTGAAAATAAACTATCCTCTGGAAGTAACATCTTTCTATCTTGATTTACTACAGAGGAAGTCTAAATGATCAGTTCAGACTCAGTGGTTAACTATTCAACAATTAGCTACCTGTGGTGAATCGAACCAGATCTATCCCAATATCCATTTATCAAATAGGAACAGTACCTAAAAATCTCACTGAGCATTTAAGATTTGTCTCTCACTGCTGAAAACTTTTCTAGTAAAGACCTCACGCAGCAGATTAAATTTTTGAGACATACCAGCAGAAGGAAAAGAATTCTTTTCAAGGGTCAAAGTCTGATCCTCTGATCACTTTATAGAATACTTCATTCTTCTTTCCTGGCAGGTAAAATCACATTGAAATAACATAAAGATATTGACATTTAGTGACCTGTTTGGCTGTCTTTTCTGGCTTAATAAAAAAAGCTTTCTTTTTATTTTTTTATTCTTTAATCTGAAAGACTGTTTACCCCATGCTAAAATGCATAATGGTTTTTTATCTCATGCTGAAAGCTACATATTAATAAAATGTCATTAGTAGCTAAAGTAACAAAATGAGGTATAAAAGATTCTAATGGCAGAATTATTATCTAGCCACTTTTCTTCTTAAACCTCAAGGCCCATAACAAATATAAAATCTATCTCCAAAACTTTACAATTATTTCTCAGACCCAGTGGAATAAGTCCTCACTCTAAAACAGATAAAACCATCTGTGAGTGAAAAGATACATTTACACATTCCAGTGTTATAACTAGTAACACTGCTTTTAAGCACTGAGCAGAGTACTGATACTGATAATGAAAGCAATATGGACACTCTTGCAACATTCTGCTGAAGACTTCTATAGCAATTGTTATTCCTAATGACCAGGTACTTTTATTGTAACTTTTTCTACAATTTTCAGCATGTAGGGTAAGTTCAGATTCTACTACTATGTCTTGTATTGCTTCATATTGCAGTACATTGAATGATTTTTTCTAAAAACAGAACAAAACAGAACAAAAACTATTCCACTTACATAAGCTTGTCAGCCATTATAAAGAAAAAGCAAAAAGTCCTTGAATGTTTTAAAATTCAAATGTTGACGGGTTATGTGATAAAACTTTATAAAATATAAGTTGGAGTCGAATTAAAAGATGTAGCTTCAACAAAGTATTCTATGTTTTTGACGAATTATAAAATTTACTTATAAACTAAACAAGAGGAAATTAAATGTAAAATTTTCTTTCATATGCCAATTAAGATAGCCTGCCTTTTAACAAAGCATTAAAAAATATGGCTGGAAGACTTGAGTATAGTTATTTTCATTAAATTACCCAGGCCTTTCTTAAAATCGATTAAGTAATCTGCAGTCCCTTATCAGCAATTCTATTTTGTCTGTATTGTTCCCTCCTAATTCTGAGCTGCCTACAACTCCATTAATGGTCATACCTGATTTTCTTACAAGATTAAATATAATCCTTTCAAAAATTATGCTGTCTGTCTTTACTGTTGTTCTTATCAACATTGGTACCTTCTAGTTGCTGTTTTCCTTCCTTGATGGTACTGCTTTATTTATTTCTGTATTCACCTTTATCTAAGTTTTTTTTTCTTGCTAAAACTCAAAGTAGCTAGTACACTAAACTTTCACAACTTCTTTCTCTCCATTCCTTAGTTTAAAGTTGTTCTCATCTCAGTTTCCCAAACTTTAGCTCAGAAACCTCGACTTCACAAGCACTCAGAGGCACAGCAGTAAGAGTCTTCATTCCATAAATGGGAGGATCAGACATGCTCCAGTTTTTGCGTTGTAGCAGTTCTGTGTCTTCAATGCACCCCTCCCACCACCACCACCACCCCCCCCTCAGCAGGCCTGTTGCAAAGGAAATCTATATTCCCCCTCAAAAATATATTAATGCAATGCACTATGGCCTCTGTGTGTTGAAAGTAGGTCTGAGATCAAATTCCTCTGTGAAACCACCTCCAACCTAGGGTAGGGAAAATAGCAGCTCAGTGTTAAGTATGCTGCAGCAGTTTAGGTTGCTCCAGAAGTGGAGGTTGGAAGCCCACAGGCGGTCACTGTAAGAATCCTTATAGCCTTGTAAGAATAAAGACAGCAGCTGTCAGATTGTGAGAATAAAAGGATTTAATGGTTTGAACTGACTTATTGGTTTCTCCAGACTTCTTGTCTCCCATGTTAGAGGTTAGCTAGATTTGCTGAGCTGATAGGGCTCTTTGAATTCTCACTGGTCCATCTGAATTTTGGGGGTTTGTCTCTCTACGTCAGTACAAGGCTTCTTTTCATGTCAAAGAAACTGAATCAAGACCATAGAGAGAATATTCTTTATCAATCCAGAAATTGTTATAAGGACCTGCAATAGATTCAACAGTCCAGTGGAACAGAGTAGAAAGTCAAGCAGATGAAAAAGCAAGGAAGCCATGAATGGAGGAGCAGATTGTGCTGGCAAGAAAATCATTGATACAAAACCAAAGGGCAGTCAGTGGAGGAGAGAGTTTTGATTGAATATCTACTTGGCAATTTTGAGTTGATATGTAGATTTTGAGACAGATAGCAATATGCTGAAGGTGGCTCGAAACTGTACTGTTATCCTCCTGCCTTCTAGAGCAGACAATCTGAATTAATTAATACCAATCTACTTTTAATAGAGTGTTTCTGAGCCACATTTCAGTAACAAATGTTACACACCAGGAGATAAAACATAGCCCTATCTGATATATGTGGAGCCCCAGCTGTACATATTTGACCCCTATTTTACACAGTTGCGGCTCATTGATTCTCTCTTTTAAACTCCTGGACTGAGCACTCAGCAATCACTGGACCATCCATACATCTTCTGAGCTGATTTAGTCTATGAACTGTAACCCTGCTACAGGGCTGTAATGTTTCTGGCACCTACAATGCTGGCTGCTTGTCATTATGACATATAACCTAGAAGATGTACTTAAGAACAAATAACCTCAGAAGCGTTAACATGCCATCAGTCTTTTCAGCTAAAGGAAAGACGGGGCTCAGAACTTTCCCAAAAATGAATAAATGAGCAAATTCACATACTATGCGAGTAACGACCAAAGCTCAGGTTTGGAACCAAAACTGTCAGAGAAAGAAAGAAACCTAGAAAAGATCTTAATGGCTAAAAAACCCTATTCATTTTACTTCATGAAAGGCTATAAAGTTAGGCAAGCCATTTTTCTTGCTTTTACGTGAAAGATATATATTATTTCCCATAAAATGTCTGCAATTGCTGCATGAATCCAGTGATGGACAAGCTTAAATTATAAATATTTTCCTTTTCCCAGGTTTATTTGAAATGCCAATATGAAGATAGACCAACTGAAACAGAGCATCCTAATTTAATGTAATAGAGCTTTCTAAAAGGTCAGGCAGAACATTTTACACTGAAAATTAAAATATAGATAGCACTAGAGCTGGAATTATTGTTTATCCCACTTCAGTCCTGCTCTTAATGAAATTGTATTGAATTTTTTATAATACATCAAAGAGTCAACATGAAACAGTTCACAGAGTATTAAATATATCAGTAATATAAAGCTGGGTCAGGCAATGGCAGAATTAAACAAAGACGAAAGGTAACAACACTGGCTTCAATTAATGTAGTGAATTAATGAATGATCTCTATTACTCTACTCATGTTCATTAAACAAGTATAATGGGCTTCTGAATTGTCCATGTGAACCTAGAGAGTCTATTCAATCAAAATTACCTATGCTTACTGTCAATCCCTTGCTGATTATTCATTGTCAGAGGCATACATAACTAGCCCTTTGGCATTTTCAGTCACTTAGGGCTCAAGCACGCAGTATTACCAGGACTGTGCCTGTGAACACAGACTCCTTGAAGTGAATAAACCCCCATTTTATGTAGGGGGATGTGTGTGTGTACATGTACAAACATAAATATTATACTGGTCCTTATTAGTTGCCTGTAGGGCTAACCAAATCTTCCAGCTATGCACCTGTCCCACCTTTTAGAATAACAGTGCGATTTGGACTGTGGACTAGCTTAGGGAGCAACAGTTGTGGGCGGAAGGATCAAGTGGCTTCTTTGAACTGAAGTAGGTTTTTCCTAGAGAAAGCAGGAAGAGGGAAGGAGGATGTAGACAAAACGGTGCCTTTATGAATTTGTAACATCAAAATGCAGGTGTGCCAGCAGTTGATAACAGCTGCTAGAACTACAAGCAACTCCCTGTAAAGCAAGCAACTGTGGCCCCTGGTAGCAATTCTTTTCCTCCTGGTTTGTGGTAACTACTGCTACTGTTTGTCAGTGTAGGACTTTAAATTTCCCCACCACTCACATTGAGTTATGTAGCCCAGATAACAAATTCCTATGCTCATCATGGTGAATCTCCCAAGCTAGAGAATAAAAACCTACAGGACTTCATGTGTGTAGTTTCAGTGAACTTTAACAAAAAGATAGTACAACCTGGCCTTTTGTTTGTACCAAGGCCAATGGCTGCTGCTTATTTAAAATACATTGTGCTAAAGGAATCAGCACTGCCTTGCTCATCTTTACCCAGTCGCTTTCTTACAAGCTGTAGAAGCAGGATCATTTTGCCTGCTTTGCTTTCATTTGCTTGAGTTAGGTGAACACAGCTCAGCCCTTAACTTCCTCATGTTTTTCTTGCTGTTTTCAAACTGAAAACAATAAGTCTTTCTCAATAGCCTATACAAGATGTCCCTGTGGTTTTCTGTTAAGATGTTACATTATTTTTGTGCTATTTTATGACAGGAGTATCAGAGTGAGGTAAAAGCACTAAACATGTTAAATGTTTCTGCAGGAAAGCTGGTTGCATTTATTAGGATTAATAGACTACTTACACTGGAAACTAAAATCCTCTTTTTATTCACATGCAGTATAGTCTGCAGGTAACCAAAATTCAATCTTCTTAATCCGCAGTGAAGCAGCTTTTTCCCTGACTTCAGCGACAGTTCAATTTCTGTTATGCTAATCATATGCTTCTGATTGATTATCAGTTATATTTAATTATTCAGAGTTACAGATGGCAGTTTTGTGAGGCAAACTGCTGATCTTGGGAGGCCCTGTGTGCTGATGCCACTGCCTCTGCAGTTACAACTCTTGAGTCCCTGAGGTCGAGAAAAGAAGGTAATTTAACCACTTCTATAAGCTATATTGGCCTATCCAGCCAGCAGAAAATGCAAAGATTTTGGTACTAAGGTAGTAGACTAAATCCACAGAGATAGAAGAGAGGGTATTAAGATGAGTGCTTACTTCCCTACCTGTAGGATCTTAGGTCTAGACTATCTGAGGCCCTGCTGTCGTTCACTGGAACCCTAGTGTGCAGTACAGAGCAATACTTGGTGAGCAAATCAGGATGGGGCAGATGCGTTGCTACCACAGTGGAAAGGATGTAGACAGATGTTACAATAAAGAAGAAAAGAGAAAAGAGAAAAGAGAAAAGAAAAGAAAAGAAAAGAAAAGAAAAGAAAAGAAAAGAAAAGAAAAGAAAAGAAAAGAAAAGAAAAGAAAAGAAAAGAAAAGAAAAGAAAAGAAAAGAAAAGAAAAGAAAAAGAAAAGGAAAAGA
>Ga0065711_1008892_pt1 | contig 18846 bp, 8 predicted proteins | sample Hoacrofraction12_FD_59098 | JGI IMG/M metagenome (GOLD analysis project Ga0065711, IMG submission 59098) | Hoatzin crop microbial communities from Cojedes, Venezuela - Epithelial fraction 12 v2 (version 2) | ecosystem: Host-associated > Birds > Digestive system > Esophagus > Crop | place... | reverse complement strand
ACTGGAACAGGCTGCCCAGGGAGGTTGTGGAGTCTCCTTCTCTGGAGATACTCAAGACCCTCCTGGACAAGGTCCTGTGCAGCCTGCTGTAGGTGACCCTGCTTCGGCAGGGGCGTTGGACTAGATGACCCACAGAGGTCCCTTCCAACCCCAGACATTCTGTGTGTTATTCTGTATGTGAAAAGCCTCAGCTACTCCACCATGCCAGCAAATAAACTCATTCTGTGTTACTTCCACAGGGTCAGTTTCACTTATCTTTTCCAAATAATATATCTTTAGCTTTCAAGAAGGTCTTGGCTGTGGAACTGAAAAACAGGATGGGCCACAGGGCAAAGAATGGTGCATTAATGTTTATAAGTAAGTGCATCTACTGAAAAGTAAAGACTCTTTTTTGTTGTATGTGTAATTTCATTTCTCACTTCAGCTGTGTGTGAAGAAAAGATCGTCAACAGCACAGGCATGAGTTATGAAAATAGTTGACTGCAACTAATAAGATGCTAAACTGAATGAGATGTGATGGGAAACACATCTCTTGGCATGGATTCCACCACTGCTCCGTTTGGACTGAAGAAAGCAAATACCAGGTTCATCTCCATAATTTTACTCCAGCAAAAACAGCTGTGGCCTTATTCATCCTATTGAATTTGCCTTGTCTTCATGTCTCACCTATAGCTCTCCTTCCATGAATGGAGAGAAGAGTCAAGTGTCCTTGTCAATCAAATGATACCATGGTATTTTTGCCAAAGGTAAGTTCCAATATGCTGTTTCAGACCGTTTTGATGCAGAATTAGCTCTAAGTATTAAGCCATCTCTCTCAGCCCCCTTCCCCAAAGTCTCCCAACTAGTCACGTACACAGCCAGTAAAACAAATACAAAACATTACTCCATCAGAACTCGTATTAACAGATTACATCCTGAGGGACTGCTGCCACTCTGGGTAGTTTCCCAAAGCTAGGACTTCCAAACCCTTATCATGTGCCTTGGATGTGCAATACCTTTCGGATGAAGGGGGTTAGGAACATATTATTAATGACAATTAAACAGCAAGAGTAGAAAAGGCATAATATGTTCCAAAAATGAAGCATTTAATATGAATAAATATGGAGAAAAAAGTGTAAAAAAAAATCCTCAATTTCACTTGATTAGGTGATACTTCTTTAATCAGCAAATTGCAATCTTGTTTCAGACTGAAGATTGTTGCTACGAAGAGCATAAGAACAAACTAAATAATCCAGCACTTATTTAAAATGCTGCAACTCCAGCAGGCTTATTGTAATATAATAGAGTAGTAGAGCAATTACACCCTGAGATTAATATTTATAGAACATAATCAGGTTTTCCTTATTTAAAATATTATTCAATAATTTGTGCTCCTTAAAAGCATCTTTGGAGTTCATGTAGGGTTTGAAATAAGTCTTTACAGAAAGGTATCAAAACGCTGGCAGGAACCTGGAATGATGTTCTTTGCCCTTGGAGATCACGTGTGATGTGGTCCCTGCAAGTCCTGCATGTTAGGAGCAAGGATCTCCCTTTCCAATCCGAAGGAATGAACACAAGAAAGATTAGGGGATGGGTTATAAAATGGCATGAAGTAGGTGCTGTGAAAGGGATTTTCAGCATTGCCTGGGACAACGGCCATTCTGTAGAAAGAAACACCAGAAACCAACAGAGGTCAGATACAGAATCTCACCAGGAGGAAAGGGAGGAGAGTATTTTTCCACAAGCAATTCAAAAGAACTGTGATACTGACACACCAGCAATCCCTGTGAAGCCAGAGCCTCAAACAATTAAGTGTGAACCTCCAGGATGACCAGTCAGTGGCACAAGGAGCCAGTGGCCCAGGCCTCCAGGTTCCTTTCTTCCTGGGCAGTAGCCTGTCTTGTGCAGGAGCTGTTGGCCCCCGTGTACTCGTCCTGCACAAAGCCCAAGCATGACCGGTCTGAGTGAAGGTCTCTGTGGCCTATTGCAGCACAAATGGTCTGTAATAATGACTATTCTTTCTGGAATATAGTTAAAACTAGCGTCGGAGCACTTAAACTATTTACTTTAAATGCGAGAAAGGTATATGCCATGATTTCCTCATCTGAGTCAGAGCAAGAACAGTGCCCAGATTACAGAAAGAGAGATGGAGCTAAAGGTAGCAAATCCCTTACACCCACAGCATAGGGGATCAATGTCTGCCTTCCACCAGGAGGAACTGACAGCATTTTAAGGTGCTAATTGTTAGTACTGCCAATTCTGAGCTCAGCGTCTTCTACTGTAATGAGCCCTGCTTAAATTCCAAAATGCATGCACACTTTATAGCTGGGTATGGGAGTGTTGTTAATTGCTTAGCTGCACTTTTCAGGAAAACATTTCTTACACCTGAGTGTTTATAATTCTTGATCATTTTAGTCCTTGCCTTGTAATTCCCACTTCTTTTCACCATATGGTAAACACCCAAAGTGCTTTAGAAACTTTGCATCTAATGTTACTAACGAAGATACAACTTTGCTTTATAAGCACATGGGAGGGTCCTTCAGTTTCCCTGTCTTCAAGGTATGTCCTGCTTATAGACGGGACAAAACTGTCACCAGGTTCTGCAGTGCTCAGTATCCAGTTTCTCTGGCATTAGCAGAGATTCCCAGATCCATCTCCTGGGACATCGCAGTCTCACTCAGCACCCAAAAGCTGCTTGGTGCTGCCCAGTGGAACCCAGACTCAACACAGTACCCTCCTTGGATTAGCCTCGGGAAAAACCCCATGCCTCTCCTCTCTGGAAACAGCCTGTGACAGCACTGGAGCAGAATACAGCCCAACCAAGCTTCTTCATAGGGAATAATGATAGGTTACAGCAGACATACAAACAGAGAAAACAGAATACTAGAGACTAAATGAATTAAATTCATTTCCTACACAGCTTCAGCAAACCTAGGTTTTACATCTCACCAAACACATGGCTTCCTGGCCTCCCTTCTTTGCCTTCAGATTGTAAGAAGGCCAATTTCTTGTTTGTTCATACCATCTGATCAGCTTCCTGGCAACAGCTGTCAGCAGTGGACTTCTTTTGACGTCATTTTACTAATAGGGACAACTTGCAAAGTATCAGTGCAACATGGAGAAAAAAATGTTCCAGATTTCATTTTAGAAAGCACTGAATAGCATACAGCATCCACCATGTAATTCCCTTGTACAGTCTCTGTTAACTGCTCAGAGATGCTCAGCACTTCGGAAATCCTAGAAAAGAAAGAGCATTTCCCTCTTGTGACTTGATCCAGACAAGCCCAGGCTGATTGGGGTTGCTGGTGGAACTGAGAACTCTGCCTTCTTTAAAACAGCAGCCAACCACGTCAGTCCAGCTTTGTTTGTGACATGAGCAGAAACTACAACCTGGCCGCTTTCATTGTTTGTTTTTTAATTTTCCTCCATCAAACAGTACTTTATTCTCCTTCACCTCCTGGCAACCTCGTGATTCACAAATGTATCTTTTTCATATCTTTAGCAAAGATACTTTAACAAAAATATTAGCTTGACTTAGGTGAACAATGCCAAAGTGTACTTCCAAGTGTAAGTCTGAATTGAAAATCAGGAATTTGTTTTAACAGTCGCAGTGCCTTTGGTCTTTGTAAATACTCATGCAAAGGTTTCTTTTCTCTACTAAGGCACCCAATATGTTTGCAAGTTCATGTGAAAGCACTGACACTTTTATGAACAACAACAATATAGTCATCTAATTACAGAACAATATAAATGGCAGGGCACTTAAGTGGCTATTCCAGCATCAGAAATTGTAAAGTACAAATGGATGACAATATAAATATTACCACATGCAAGCAAATAACAGTGGGACTTGCACTTATCTCTGCCAATTTATTAATCCATATCTCACATGTATTATTGTTTTGGTTATTCACATAAACAGTTGGATTTCTCCATCTTCAGTGGCTAATTTGAAAAGAGGAGATTCCTATTCCTACACAACGTGGGTGAAACTAGCAAGAAAATGGTAATTCTCTTTTCAGAAAAGGGACTGATCTGTGATGGATCACTGATTCTGTAATAGAGCTCAACATTTAGTCCCATATATCTCTTAGATTTCTTTTTAACTTATAGATTAATTCTTTCTCTCTTTTTTTTATTTTAATTTTTCCTGTCTGAAATAATTATTCATGTTCTGCATGTGAACCTGGAGGGTGCATCAGCTGGAGTGTGTTCGTTTACCCGTTCAACTGTAAAAGCTCATTCTTGAAGGCAGACCCATTCCAGAAAGTCAGATCCTTGTGCCGTGTGGAAGGTAGGGAGAACACTGCAAAGTCTGCGACTTGCATCTTGAAGAGGGAGCGCCCACAGTGCCCAGCACTCTTCTGCACTTGTAAGAAAGATGTACCAGGTTGCACACCTGGGAAAGGCCGAAACGATGTTTCTTCACTCGAGGTGCATGAAGTGGGCAAGAAACACAAAGCACTGTCTGGAAGTGCTGTGCAGCACGGGGCGGTGTCTGCTGACGGTGGCTGTTCTCTTTCTTCCCCCCATTGCCACAGCTCAGCAATGAGTTGGCTGTTAAAACAGGGTGGAAGACGGGACTGATTTGTGAAATCCTTTTCCTGTGGATGTGTATGAAATGCTTTGTATGCACTCTTTTTGACAGGTAGAAGCTCCTGTGCACTCCCAGTCTTCCTTTTCTCCTTCATTTAGGAATTCTTGATTTTAACAGGATAATATTGACTGTTGCAACCATGAGAAAAGTTATATGGTATCAACCTCAGACACGATGCAGAAGGAACTCGTAGAGAAAAGACTGCAGGCAAATTAATGCACGCTGTCAATCTAAACTCACTGTTGCCAGGCATTTGTAGCCTGTATCTAAATTATATTAATTTTTGACTGTCCATACTGCCAGCCTGACAGATGACTGGTTCTTGTAATAGTTGTATTTTCTTCTCATTAAAAGATACTTGCAAAAGCATCTTTAAGCAAATATACAAGATGCACCACAAGAAAGCGGTGTTTTTCTAGCAACCTTTGCTCTGCACATTTCTGGCAGGTTTTTTTCACCACATTCCACATCAATAATGCAACAACAACCAAAAGGCCATGTAGGCATTTAATCTGTGAGTGCTGGGGGCACACAGCTACCAGTCAAATACTCTGCAAATATTCTCCATCATGTGCTTCCACTCCAGGGAGTTGCCATTGGAGACTCCTCAAAGTCTAAGTTAGATTCATTTTAGAATACAGCACTTTTTGACACTAAATAAAACAAAATCCTAGCTTTATTGAATTATATGAAGTGCTGCAGAAAAAAAAACAAGAAAAATTATGCCTTTCAAACATATTCTTGTCTCATCTGAAAACAGCTACCAGGAGCAGACTAAAACTTCCAAGTGATGGCATGTAAAAAGTACCCTTTGTCCAGTTTATAACTTGTATAGATCTACATAAATGTATATATCATCTTTCCTACTGCACCCAACAGAGCTACATAACACTGATGCCAGCAGGAAAGAAGGCACAACAAGAGACAGTGTGAAGAAAGGGAGCAGGGCTGCAAAATGAAGACAGAAAAGGACAAACAGACTCCTTATCTACTCTCATCCAAGGAGAATGGAGCAATACAAATTATTTTCTCCAATGGTGCCTTCCAGACACAGCTGAAGGTGCTTTGTTTGACTTTGCCCTATGTTTTGAGATTGTTCACTTTGTTAGACCAACACACAAATACGGAAAGCAATTATTTTTGTGAAACATGCTTCAAATAGTGAAATATTACTGACCATAACTCATATCCCATTATATATACATTGCCAAAGTGCAATTAATCATATGTAAACATTGTAAACATTATAAACATTATAGCTGTCAAGATTTAAAATCTATATAAGTGCTTTTGCGGGTAATTAATATACGGAAAGCATTCCCTCAGACAAGGAAAGAGAACACCTAAGGAACAATATGGTAATCTTTTCTTCTCTCAAAGGCACAACTGTATAGATTTTAGTGGTGACACTGTCTCTGTAATAAATGTAGGCTGCCTGAGCTAAACACGTGAGAATATATATAGCATGAACTTTTAAATAAAAGTTAGCTTGTTGCCCACAGAAAAATAACAGCTTTTTCTCCCTTTTTGTGCTTCTTCTGGTACTTTCTGACTCCTGAATGCCAGGAAGTAGAAAAAGAAATTCATATTAAAAATTACTGTCATTACATAGCAAATAATATAATGTATAATGCCCCTGACAACAAATCTTAGATAAGAATTCGATCCACAAGAGCACCCTATGGGAAATGTTACAGTGCAACTGCAAAAAGAGAGATACAAGCCCTGGTTTTGCTTCTCATTCCCAGGGGCAGAAATAAAAATAGAAACTCCATGGGGGGCAGGGACAGGAAAGCTCAGAGGGTAAGGAACTGAACTGCCTTCACCTCTTCCCTCTTGCAGCGTCACAGTAATCTGCTCCTGCTGTTATCCTAAGGATGCGTCTGTTGCCACTGGAAGGTCCTTGGCACAGCACAGTTTGAAAAAACACTGCGGTTTACCAGAGGGAAAAGACATCAAGAGTAATGAAGTGAAAGGATAGTCCTTGCTACCCATGTATGCATATCCTTATAGTTTATCTGCAGTATTCCTAGAACACCCAAGAACTTGGTCTTTGCACGTTCCTTCAAAAAAGAAGTGAAAGTAAACATACGGGAAACTTGCTCCTGGAAAGAAAGCAAGCTGCTAATAAATGGTCTCAGAATTAGGTGACAAACCTGCTGTAGGGAGAAGGACTGGAAAGATCGAGGCGTACCCACACTGTCATCTGCGACAGCACTGCGATTGCTACTGCAAGTGCAGCAGCACAGATCTGGCTTTGTGCTAACTGCTTCTCGGGCAGGTTTGGCAGCCTGAGCTGTACTCAGAGCTGCTACCACCGAAGCTGCAGGCAGCAGCTGTGAGAGTTAATTTAAGACTGGCTTGAGCATCCTTCCAGTGTAGTGCTGCAATAGCACCGACTTCAGTGCACTGTTTAGGCAGTATTATGAAAGTATGAGAGTATTATATCTAAAATAATGATTAATGTACCATAGATAGGTGAGTGGTCCTTATTTACTCTTTCACATAAAACAGCCCTAGGACAGCTTCAGCAAAATAGAAAACAAGCACATTCAGGACAGATTTTTGCACACAAGAAAGAATTAGCTGATAGAGTTCCTCTCTAGCACGCATCACTACACCCAAAAAATCAGTAGAACACAAAAAAAGGGTACAGATTTGTGTAAACTGTGAGAAGAGAGACAAATCACACATAAACGTCCAAAAACACTAATGCTAAAGGCAATAGCAAAAGCCCTCTTTTAACTGTTGCGACTTAGGAAGACTACTGACAATGTATTTGGTAGTTGTTTCTTACATAATTATCCAAATTGTTTGGTGTAGACTGGACTCAAAAACTGCCAGTACATTGGAACAGAGGAGTTCCAGGTATGGGATTTGATACAGGAGGTGTTAATGATGCTGGGAACAATCATCCGAGTTGCTCAGCAAGCACTCCCCAGACGCAAAGCAAGTCTACAGATGCTGCTTGCGAACACAGCTCTTCTTTCGTCCTGAGATGCTGAGCAGTGATACAGTCAACAGCTCACTCTTTTACTGTATTGTTTTTATAGTCTTTAAAGGTCTGAATATGCCATTCCATCTTTCCGGCAGTGCTTTTACTTTACTGCTTGCATGAGTTGCTCCATTTCATTATCTACCGGCACAGTATATCTTCCTTGTTTTGACAGGGACTGTTCTGTTACAATTACCTGCTGTCGTTGTGGTTCAAGTGAAGGTGCTGCCAGCTGGACAGAGCTGTAAAGCAACACGAGTGAATTCTCCAATGTTGAAGTTTTTTTGAAAATACAGGAAGCAATTAGCTACGTCTATATTTAGAAGAATGCTTGCACTGCTATGAGACACTGCCAGCCTGAGGTTGGGGGTTGACGCTTCCTGAACTTCAGCTCTGACTCTTTCATTGCATTTAAAAACTCTTCATCCCATCTGGGAAATTCGTAACATATAGGAACATGTGGTATCTAGCCATACAATAACACAGGGATAAACTGTAGCAAAGCTTTCAAGAATGGTATTCCACACCACTGTTATAAGGGGAAACAAAAAGTTCAAAGACACATCACAGGCAGCAGAACTTACAGAAAGTGTGTGTTTTTCTGATGGGCTGAGCACCTCTTTTCTCAGCTAACCTGAGCAGGAATCAGTAGGGAACAGAAACCAGGGCTTACTAGCAGTGCAGGTCCACGTCCAAAAACAAGGGAAGGAAAGGGAGAGGGTACAGGAGCTGGAAGCATGGGCCCATGCAGGTCACCTGCTCCACTACCAATGGATGGACAAGGAACTCCCTCGTGCCCCTGTACACTCTGCTGGAGGGACAGCCTGTGACCGGTGGTGACCATCGGACCTGGGCTGCTGGAGTAAAGGGTTAGGAGATAGGGGACACCTACCATCTCCTTAAAGCTTTGTTCATACATTGTAATGGTGAAAAAAATTTGTACAGACTTAGTTCAAGAAATGGACAAACACAGCACAATATTTCAAAGTTACTTTTCAAAAAGACGACTAGAACACATTTGGAGGCATCATAACCCCAAAGAATGCTACCGTTAAACGAGACTTTGCAACTGAACGTGCAGCTTCGGCAACAGACGAGTACAGACCAGGAGGCTGAAGCCATATGCAAGAGGCCTTGCTCCTACATGTGGGATAGAAGACTTGAAGAAAAAGAGGAATTTCATCTGCAACAGGATAATTGAAGTTAATCAAAATCTCGTACATACAGCATGGTTAGTACTTTTTGCCAAATTAATCTTAGTTATATAAATTATCTATATTTGCCTTAATAAGGCATAGGAATGTTTTTTTGACATTTTTTGCAACTAGTTTCTACTGAGCTACTAAGTCTAGAAATAACTAGTTTCTACTGAGCTACTAAGTCTAGAAATAATCATTACAAACTCAAAAATGAAAACTAACCTCTTAACAGTTTGTTCGCTCTAAAAGTTTACCTGTTAATCATAATTGCAATATCCTTTCCTTTTTGCAGAATATACACTACAAACAGAAATATTTTCCCACTCCAAAGCAGCTTTGGTTTCATGGAAACCTAGAGACACTCCTGTAATTTTCCAACTATTACAGTCCCCAGACTTTTTACTTTTGAAGATCATTATTAGATCCACCAGTTCTGTCTTTCATCTGTGTGTTCCTAACGGCTGAGCAGGTTTTGTACCCCCTCATAAACTTACAAATTAAAGTCCCACACGCTCTCCTGCTTCGCAATTTAGTGCTTTGGGACAGCACTGCTGTTAGCTCACTTAAGAACAAAACCATTATTCAGATGAGCTACACCAACGTTGTCTTCAAACAGTAAACTGCAACTTACAAAACAAATTAGCATTGCACTCAATATTTAGTCAACATTCAGTACCACACAATACAAGCTTAAGCGCATTCAATTTAACGATATATGGAAGAAATTCTTTCCAGAAAATAAAAATAAAATTTCTGTCAGAAGTCTGGGGTAATCTTGTGTTAATGAAAATATTTTAATAGGTCTTTTAGTCGGGTTTATCGTCGACTGCCCCTTGCAGCACTGACAAGTGAATATAGGTAACTATTCTCAGGAGCAGCATATAATTGCCATTTTATATAGCATAAATAATTGCTTAGGCAGCAAAAATTAGTGAGCTGTTTGTTCCCTAGACTTTAAATTGGACTATTACTTTTTTCAACAGAGAGACATACCGTAGCCTCTCACTACAGTGTGTGATCCAATAAATGAGGCGTAAGGATAAGGAGGCAAGTTAATCCACAGCTCCTAAAGTCAATTAGGGTACCTAAAAGTACTAATTGCCAGGATGCTTCTAGTGATGCTCAGTGGATAGCAAATTCAGGGGTAGCAAGTGTCCTGCCTTTGAAAGGCACAGTGTACACTCCAGGCCCAAAGCTGCCAGACAGCTTAGGGCAAAATACGGAGGTATTGGTGTCCTCACTTACAGGGCAATGAGAGTGTGCAGGGGCCAGGCTAAACCTTGCTGTTTTCCCAATCCTGCACACTTGTTAAATGTGGTCAATAATTGGCCTAAAATGTTTAGCTCCATTTTCTATCTAACACTTACATGATGGTAGCAATCTGCATAGAGCAGGCTACAAATGTACACAAGCAATAACTATCAACACTGCAACAGCTGCTGCCCTTCCAGAGGGATTGATGTGGGCAGGGGAGGGAAGCAGTGCTGGAAAAGCAGGCTTGGTCCTTCACTTTCTTTCCAGACATGAGACATATATGTGAAACAGGCCAGCATAGGTCAGCTAATTAGGAGACACAAGTAAACTCGATCTCCTGGTGGAAAGGATGGGAAGCCATACAGCCAGGGAAGTCACAATGTGAATGCTACCTGAACAAAGCCTCAATTTATTTAAATAAAAGTCCTTACAGAGACCTTTCTAATGGACCAGTGAACCTCTTCTCCATCTTAGCAAGCATGACATTCTCACAACCCCAGGTTCACAAAGGTCAGAACAACACCAGGCTGCTGAAAGGCGTGCAGTAGTGAAAGAAGAAAAACCCCAAACCTAATATTTGTTATACAATCCAGAGGTAAAAAGTGGAACTTCTGTTACAATAGAAGTACTCTCATTAAAATCGTCCTCTTTCTGTTTCAAATGCTTATTAGTTGGAATACGGGGAAGTACATGCAGGTTTTTATAAATCAAACAGTGCTGCATTTATGAGGGCTTATGAGGCAGCTTGCCATTTTAATAATAATAACCATGATTATTGTTTTACTTTTGAAAAAATTTATATCTGAATATGACTTGTAACTCAGTAAATGTCTCTTGTCTAGATTGCAATTTCATTTTTCAAAAGAAATTACCAACTGTTTTAGAATTTGAATCAGTTGCTATTGACATATTCACAGTGCTTTAAGTACATCATTTTACACAGGATTTAATTTAATATTGGTATGTATCCTAGGGAAACAATGTCTATTTCATCTCTTTAGACTGCACTGGTACCAGAGAGGGTCTAGATGTGCAGCCAGGTTAAACTCATCCCAAACTGAAGCCATGAAACACAGCACTGCTCATTCATTTCCCTGGAAGGTGCAAGACTTTTGGGAAACTGCACTCACACAGTGACTGATGTCCATGGATGTACATCTCCTTGCCCTCGCTAAATCTCTACCACCCTTAGCTCCAGAAGACCCACTTCTAGTCACCTCTGAATTAACAAATTGTTACACTCGCTGTGTCTGTCTCCCTCCCCACCTCTCTCTCAGCATGGGCATCAGCTTCCATTTGCTGACAAAACCACTTTTTATTCCTTGAATGAGAATTTGTGATGTTTAAACATTCTCTTTGGTTTCAAGCCTTGGGAAGAGTAAACACTCCTAGACTGTACAAAGTCAGTCATATGTGTTGGGTTTTTTCTTCCTCACTCTACTGTTTTTCCCTAGGGAATGATATTTTTCCCTGATATTTTCCCTGATATTTTATTTATCTCCTGTGTAATTTTCCTTTACTGCCCTCTTCTGATTTAACTCTTGGATATTAGGTAGGTTAATAGGTAACCTGCAAGTCATCCAATATTGTAAATATACTATAAATATTACTTGCACTTCCCTCACTCTGCCCATTAGAGATATTCATCATTGTATCTTCAGTGATAGTACACACATAAAACATCACCAAGGATGCTAGACAAGAAGATCCTGAAGTTCATTAGATANNTCAGAAAAAAAAAAAATCACAATNTAAATACAAACTTCCATACTTTCTACAAACTTCCATTACCGCCAGCAATANACTTTGAGATGATGTCATAACNTGTACATCACAAATATCTGGAAAAGCAAGGCTTGTAGCAATCTCCCTATCGAACAGCCAGAGTGCATACACATATGAATTTCTTTCTGACAGTATTTGGGCTGGAGGAAAAAAAGCATTTTTCTCAGGCACATCAAAAACAACTGGCTTTTTAAGCACAGGATTTCATCCATGCGGATTTATTTAGGGGACTTTATTGGTTTCTGTATTTTGCCATTGCACATCTTTGATACAAACAACTTATTCTATGCATATTTCAAATTTTGTCTTTGCTCATTGTGAAATTAAATAGCCCAATATAAAATCTGAAATTACATGCTTTTATTTCTGTGTAAACAGGATCTCCCAATACAGCAACCTGTAATGCAGTTATGGAAGTAAATTATTTTAGAAGTCGCAATTCTCAGTTGAACTGGTCTGTTCCCTGTATAAACTGAGTCACCAAATCTTTTTAGACAAATGTTAGTCTTTAATACCTTTTGCTTTTGCAAGTACCGCATACACCTCTGGGAGCCTAAACAGGGGTGTCTTTACGAGTCATTAGACTTCAGTAATTGCAATGAGGCCCATTAACTGCATCTCAAATTCAGAAATCCTGCTGCTGGTCATTCCCAAGCTATAGAGAAACACAATCTTGATTTGCAGGATACATTTGCTAAGCTGGCATCTGACAAAGCAGTACATCTGACATAGGAATGACAGAGGCAGTCCACCTGGAACCCTCCAAGTCACCAGTTTTACAGCCTCATTTCAGTCCAAAGCTGCAGTGTCCTAACGGCACTTTTGGCCAGGGGTTTCTTCAATACGTGGCAAGTTGGCAGTGTCCATCAGTTCAGATCAGAAGAGTCAGGCTAACTGATTGCTAAACCCCCAGAGACAGTGGACTTAGGACCTGTATCTCCCGAATGCTTACCAAATCAGCTGGATCTCTGGAAGTCAGCACAGCCAGACAAATAGAGATCCTCCCACCAGTCTGCCAGATAACAGTTAAAGAGCTGCTTTAAACTTGCTGAACTTGATTTAATCAGAGCAGGTGAGCCTCATCATCTAATCTCTCAGTCATAAAAAAGACTTTGTGGCACTATCTCAGAAACTCTCCTGTGAGAGGAGAGGAGAGGGGAGGGCACGGCACGGCACGGCACGGCACGGCACGGCACATGCACCGTGGCTGCAAAGAGGCTGGAAGGTCCTTACTACATCCTCATGTCAGGCAACCATCTAATCTTCGTGGTCTGTGACCTCTTGCTCCTAGCATTTGTCTCCGGCACTGCCAGCTCGCTGAATTGAACCACAACAACCATCCAGGCTGAGCTGTAGGTAGAGACGTAATTGCACACACCCTGCTGCCACCCTGAAAAAGCTCATGCACTGTAGGCTGGTGTGTTTCCAGCACCTCGGGCTGTGTTTAGGAACAACTCGCCTTTAATAGCCAAGTTAAGATTCCATGTATTACTCTTACAGCTTTCACTCAGTGACTTTTTAATGACTCGGCTATTAAAATCTACAGGCTTTTAATGCAACAAAGCTGTGCTTAAAAAAAAAAAAAAGAATCTCCAAAGTCCTGCTATTGGTAGGTGGTAATGGCTGAGTTGAGGGGTGATATTCTCAGAAAGGATTGCTCAAAGGGAAATTAGGAAACTCTGGAAACCTGAACTGTCCATTAAAGAGAAGGTCCCAGCAGTGGGAGTCAAATGCAACAAGACAGACATTGACACAGAGTGAGGTTCATGCAGACTGCAAGGTAAACTGAACAGAGGGAAGAGAGATCAGAAGTAGGTATGAGAAGAATGTAAGAAATGAGTTAAAGATCGGAATGAGGCACACAGAATAATATGGGAATATTCTATAGAAAAGATTTTAAAGTTCAAAGGTGTACCTTTGATCAGGACAGATATGAACAGAAAGCCATAGACTGAGATTAAGAGAAATGTGATTTTATTTATAGGCCCAAGTAAAGAGTAAAGCTATACATTTTTGGACCAAAGAGAGGACAAAGAAAGCTTGGGAGTACTAAAAACCTAAAATTAAACTCTGAAAGGCTGCAAGTACTGGTTTGAAAATACAGAACTAACAAAAGTCTCGGTATAAATATAAGACTTGTTTCCATAATGGAAGACCAAGCTCTCAGATTGGAATCCCTTCATATTTCAGGAGCAAAGCTGTGAACATCCTATAATAAGGGCTCTCACTAACTTATTTCCAATCAACTTCAGGTCTCTAAAGAATGGGCTGTAACATGCAATAGAGGATGAGGATGTTTCTAAATAAGCTGTAACGCCTGAGGAGGTCCCGAATGACACTTCTGTTCCCCCAGGAATGCTGCGGAAACAGAGAAGTGGGCTTTTGGCAGAGGCAGCGTGCACTTACCCAGTGCAGCTCCATAGAGCAGCAAATGGCTGAGCAGAAACACGCCCATGTGTTCTGCTCCTAACATCTCTTACTTTCTTCAACCTGGTGGAGTGTGAGGAAACTGCACTGTCTTTGGAGCGCAGAGGTGGAGCATGATATGCTCTGTCAGGAGAGCCAAGGGCTTCCAGTTCAGCTGCTGTGGCACAGCTCCTGAGCACTCCTGTCTGGGAAGCTGTAACACTGCTACATTCTCAGCAGAAGTCCCTACCTACTGGATAATATAGCAGAAGACAGGAAACAGTAGTTGTTTTTCAGTGGGGGGGGGAAGGATATAAACGTGGACTGAAGAGCTACAGCAAGCTACATCAATGCAACTCTTTAAAGGCTAGTTGATCTATGCTTTAAACACATAACTCGATACTACTCCTCATTATGAGTAAAATGTAAACTCTTCAGCATACAGCAAGGTCTCTATAAACTTTACTCTTCACGGGTCCATGTGTGACACCATTCTGCTGAAACCTAACCCTTTCACAGGGGCAAGGAGACTACTTTTAATAATGCGTTTAAATAATATGGTGGGGTGTGGGGGGAAAGTTGCTATAACACCCACATTAGGAAACTCGTGGTTATTTATACCCACTTACACGGAGCTAGAGGCAGCCCCAGGCGAATGGGGGTTCACAGCTTGCAGCCAGGGCAGCTGCTTCTGTGGGATGGTGTAACCTGAGGTACTGCTCCATCGTGCGTGAGCAAGAGGGCTCAGGTCACAACACAGGTCCCCTCAGTTGTGAGGATAATTAACGTCCTCTCACGCTCTGTACTGCTTAACTTTTGCCTCTGCTCCAATTACATCGAAAACTGAAAGCTGTCTTCCAGGAGATTTACGTCCTTGATAACACATTGCTTTGAGCCCATCAAAATATTAAATCAATTGACAAGATGTAGCACATGAGACTTCTTTGTTTGTGGACATTCACCCTATTAGGGAAATGGAAAAGACATAAACTCAGCAGTACGAAAGGACTAGACTACAACCTGGACACATCTTAGGCACTTTCTCTTTTTTCTTCTCCAGGATGGGGAGCCCAGTCATTAAAGCAGCTGCGAACAAAACAAAGATGGAGAAAAGAGTCTCTGTGGTTCTGTGGGATAACCTGTCATTTTGCAAATGATTGTTTATTTTAAATGGAAATATTTCTGGCCTCTGGTTTGTTCAGATAGCTACACCCATGGTCGTGGTGCAACAGCAGAACCACTTGGTTCTGATCCCTGGTCTGATGTTTACATGACAGGTGAGGATTTCTGGTTATTAATAATTTGGCCATAGCTTTCCTTTCTTTTATGAAGTACTTCACTAAGGCAGATTTACCTTGAGGTAAAAGATGGGCAGATGGCAGGGATATAGAGGTCATGTGCTATTAAACATTAATAAAGGGACCCCTCCATGGTGTATGTTGTCTGTCTCCTACTGACTAAGACTAACAATAAAAGCACTCATTATAAACTGAAATATCTGAATCTAAGGATAAACATACTGCCTAAACTAATTATTATGTTCAATTTTACATGCCCCCTGTGAAAATAAATTTCCTGATAAAACAAAACGAGGCATCTGATTGTCAAAAATATGAAAGTGACACAATCTGCTGGTTTTTTCTATTGTTCATATGTCCATGATTTTGATTCCTCTAATTAGCACCTTTGACTTCTAAATGGGTAGACTAGATGACACCATCTAATCTAGGATCATGTCCGCAGCTGTTGACAGTTCCAGAAGCTTCAGATGTGGAAGATAAAAACCTCTTCTTCATGCAAAGACCAAATAGCCGGTCTGTTTCCCTATTTTAATGCTTGTTTCTAAGTCCCTGAATTATAAACATTTTTACTATCCTTCTTCTTCATTCCTATGCATACTGTAGTACGTTCTAATTGAGGACATAAATATCTTGTAACTTCCTCCATCTGGTTCTACTCCTGGCTTCAGCATTATAGTCTACTATTGCATCCATTGCTACCCATTATCCATTCTGTCTTTATTTAAATATGATAAATTTTATCTTTTTTGTTTAACATTTGGATTGACTGAACATCTTCCTCCTGCATTATAATTAAAAATACAAGAATACGAAGTATCTTCCTTTAACTACTCTTAATGTGCACTTCTACAGTTAATCATTCACTTCTTATCTAGATAATTCTAATTTCAAGCTTATATGGAAATTTTTCCATGTTGTTCTTCCCAGCTGCTTCTAAATTCTTCTTTCGTGCTGCCGACACTTTGTACAAGATAACCAGAATTGAAACGTTCCAAATAAATATACCACAGATTTCTTTACCATATAAATCCATACCTTATTCAATGCCACTCCTAGATTTGCACTGAAGTTTTCACTCAAAACTTTTTTTTTTACTGGTTGCCATTAACTTTGAGCTCTGACATCTGTATAAGCAGTTCAGGCAATTCTTCCCACATTAATTTTCATCTGATGCTCGGTGACCTAGCTTAGCTATCTCAGTAGCGCTCTTTGGTCTTCTCTTATTTTAATTATCCCAAACAATTTTGTCATATTGCAAATGTTGCCGCCTCACTGATCATTCTTTTACAGACTGTGAATTATACTAATCACTGAGTACTGGTACTCAGCCTCAGGCCGTCCCACTACTACTTCTGACATTTCTTTATCTGTCTCATCGTGTTTCTATAACAATTTTCTCTTCCCCCACAACAATCAGCTTTTTTTCACAGGTTCCTACAAAGAACTTTCTCAGCATTTTTTTTTTTTCATTTCTGTTGAAAATCTTGCATTTTCTTTGATGCAAACATGTTTGCTCCTACCACATTACGTCTACTTAACTGTCTCGTACCTATTCATAATTGTTTAATCCAATTTACTCAGCAGCAAAGCAAAGCTCACAAGGGCTGTAATCACAAGATTGTCCAGAGCACTTACAATCTGTTCAGTTGTCTAATACCTTTGCAGTGTCTCACTCCACATTTGCGCTGTATCTCCCTGGAATAAAAGCCAGCCTGGTGATGCAGGCAGAAGACTTGGAGTCAACACTGGATTCTTGCTCCAGCTCTGTCAGCTAGTGGCAGTGTGACCTTAAGTAAGTTTTCTAACCTTTCTGCATCTCCCTCCCTTCTCCAATGCAGATGGTGCTTAACAATGTCACAGGAATAGATTTGACAGGTCTCTGTGCTTGTCTTAGTGTTGATTTCTGAGGGCTTGTTAGATGTCTTCATCAGAGCATTAGAAGTCGGTGTACCTGAGCACAGAGCAAGCAGGGTGCCCTGTTCCTCTGTACATGCCTGAATACCCTGCCAGCTTTCCAAGGATTTCCTTTCTGGACGGGACAGGGAACACTTCTGGGGCACCAAGCGGAGGCTGGCTCTGTGGGGCCAGACAGCGGGGCTTCAAACTGCCCGCCTGCAGGAGCAGACACATCTGGAAAACTACACGTGGATTTTTTATGAAGCTTGATTACTAATGTTTTGTAAAATGTTTGGAGATCCTTGGAAGGAAAATTTTACCACCTGCTAAATATTAGGTTTTCATAAATATTTCCAAGCAGGGCACACTTGCCAAATATTTCGGCTTGAGTTTAACTGTTCTAGCGCTGTGCGGGGGGAATTTTCACAACAATCCAAATCTACTTGCTGAATAAATGTTTGATACTGCCCATTCTTCTGGTTTCTGTCTCAGTAGCCTCCATTGTTTCTTGCCCTAGCAACAGTCATTGTAATCATGGATATAAACATTTTTTGTCAAATGTGTATCTTCTTTCTCAAAGTCAGAACGATAGTCTTAATATTAATGCACTGGTACACTGCAGATATTAATTTCAAGGTCTTAACATATGTAAAGTCATTAGAGAACTGAAATAATTTGTTCCATTGTTGTCACTTTAACACTGTATTTAACTTCATGAAGCATTGCATAGGATCCTAACTGCAGAAAGTCTGAGATATTTTACACCACTTGAATTTTGAACTTACTTACTCAGTAGCTTGTAGCAAAGTTCATAGCGGTAACTCTACTGGATAAATTATGGTTGTAACTTTTTGGCAGCTTCATTTAAAACATTAGTAACTGACATTAAACTAGTGAAGCAATTTGGTCCCATTCAAACTGACGCAAGACCAATGCGCAAATGGAAGGGAAAGAGAGAGCTGTAGAAAGGTAGAACTATTACTATTTGAATACATACCTGCTTAAATTTGTATTTAAATAAATACATCATAGAGACACCAGACAATGCCAGTTGGTCCTCCTACAGTGTAGGATGGCTTTGATCTCCATGTTCCATGTATTTCTTTCCTTATTTCAGCAGAACTCTTGACTTTCTCTCTGCCAAAGCACCATCTAAGCGTCTGACTTCAGAGCAAAGTTTTCCTCTTCTTTTCCACATGCTGGTACTTGAATCAGAAAATATTATTCTGCTTTTGCACTGTATTTGTGTAGGAAACTATTTTTTATCTCAGTATGCTGTGTTGAAGACAGAAGAGTAAAACTGTTTAATTGTTCTTCACAGAATCACAGAATCACAGAATGGTAGGGGTTGGAAGGGACCTCTGTGGGTCATCTAGTCCAACCCCCCCGCCGAAGCAGGGTCACCTACAGCAGGCTGCACAGGACCTTGTCCAG
>Ga0065711_1005909_pt1 | contig 18846 bp, 19 predicted proteins | sample Hoacrofraction12_FD_59098 | JGI IMG/M metagenome (GOLD analysis project Ga0065711, IMG submission 59098) | Hoatzin crop microbial communities from Cojedes, Venezuela - Epithelial fraction 12 v2 (version 2) | ecosystem: Host-associated > Birds > Digestive system > Esophagus > Crop | place... | reverse complement strand
TGGAGAGGGGCTTTTCACAAGGGTGTGTAGTGATAGGACAAGGGGGAATGGCTCTAAACTAAAAGAGGGCAGATTTAGATTAGATATTAGGAAGAAATTCTTCACCATGAGGGGGGTGAGGCTCTGGCCCAGGTTGCCCAGAGAAGCTGTGGATGTCCCCTCCCTGGCAGTGTTCAAGGCCAGATTGGCTGGGGCTCTGAGCAGCCTGGTCTAGTGGAAGATGTCCCTGCTCATGGCAGGGGGGTTGGAACCAGACAATCTTTAAGGTCCCTTCCAACCCTTACGATTCTATGATTCTATTCTATGACTGCTGTTATGAATGGAGGCCTTCAATAAAAAAGCACTTTTCTGTCTCTGTTCATACCTGAGGCTTGAGACAGTACCTGCATGAGTCTTCAAGCTATTTATGATGTTTTAGGTGAAAGTGGTAAGCTGGGACCAAGAGGTGGAAGGAGAGTAGTGTGAGATGGCAAGTGCAGAAGCAGGAAAACTTTTAGCAATTGAAGGAAAGGAAAATGAAGCCTGAACAATGGGGAAACGAGAACCTAAAGTAGATGGCATTTGGAGGAGATGACTTGATGCACAGCTGACTACATAGGTAGGCAACACTGGAAGATACTGGCCGAGCTGAGTGAGGATGGTGGTCTACAGTAGTCAGGGTTGATACGTACTTGCAAAGGTGGAGTAAGAATTTTATGTGCTCCTGATCTGTATTACGCCTTCCCCACCCAGGCCACCCCTTCCTTTGTCTCCCAAGAGGAGCTATGAACACACCTCTATTTACATTATCTTTGCAACCAGAAAAGTGGAATTTTGCTCAGCTGAGGACTGCCCATGAATTTAAACAACAGACTTCAAAACGCTGGCACGTCAAAACAAGTATCATGGATCTTGGTGTGAACAGGTATCCTGGGTCTTCCAGCTTTGTCTCTGACAGGGGTTCCTGTATCATTGCTAAAGCATGGACGGACCTTCCATGCAAGATGGTATTAGACTGTTTACTTAATATGTTGATACTCTATTGCTTCTGTAGCTGGTGATATCACCACAAATCACGTGGCAGTCTTAGATATGGTGGTTTTTTTCCTTCAGAACAGGTAATGTGGGGTTTGTTTCCCTTTAGAAGTGATTTTTCTCTTCCAACTCCCACTACCCAAACTGTCATTCTGAGTCTCCTTAGTCATCCTCCTAATAAACCAGTCTTCTGGAGGGGCAGGTCCTTTAGGGAACCTCTAATGCCCATAGTATTGCAGAAAAGCTTCCTCTGCCCCTTGTGGGAAAAGCCCTTGGCCTGGGTGGCAAACACGTCGTTGAATCTGCTGGTGCTGACCAGAGAGCTCTTCTTGTGTTTGGTGGTGGCACCCACAGAGACGACTGGGTACTTTGTTTGAGGAAGAACAGCCTCCATGGGATGAAGGACAGCCCAGCTTCTACAAGAACATCTGACATCTTCAATATCATCGGGTAAACGTCATTAAAAAATATGGAGTCCTTATAGATTCTTCTCCCCTTCAGCTGAAAACTTTTCCCTAGTAGTGTATTTCAACAATAAGGAGCCTAAGGTAGCAGGAGGTAGTATCACCCCTGAGGGCCAGCTGCTTTGGTGGTGCAAACCAAGCTCTGTTTTCAACAGAGCTAGCTCATCTGAAGGAATAGCCTTCCAGCAGTACGGGTTGATTGCCCGTGCAAGTGACCTGAGGCTCAAAGTAAGTTTGTTCCCTACGCAGTTTCAGACAGCCAGCAGTCTGCATAGCTGAGTTTGCTGAGACGATATCCAGCACCCTCGTGTGCTGCCTTTTGCAACTGGCGAGAAGTGGAGCTCAAGGAGGTAACATGCAAAAAGCATGTGAAGCGGCGGGATCAGGGAACTCATTTTGTTTCCCTAAATAGTAATAAAAATGGCCTCATAATGCCAGTGCACTTGCCATAATGTAGTAAGACCACGATTAGCACTTTATACTATTTAATAAATATGCTGATTAACTTAGGCAATGGTAATCAGTAATTGCACAGATGAATAACAAACTCGACCAGTCAGCAGTGTGAAACAATCATAAGGAGACAAGACATTCATTCTGCTTTCCATTTTAAGGCTGGATTTGGGCATCCCTCCCTAATATCCTGCAGAAAGCTTCTTCCAAAACTGCAGATATGTTTGGCTATCAAAGGGGCCTGTATTTCTTTATTTTGTATTTATTGCTGAATGAGGGACAGAAACCTTATCTGCTATTTGGGGGGGCAGGGAGCAGGGCTGAACAGAATTAAATGGTGGCCTGAAAATTTATAATGCCTTCTTTGATCAGGTTTGTAATTGAGGAAAACTTTGAAAGAACAAGATTAAATGTAGTTTCTTCAAACCGAAATGATTCTCATAAATCCAAGTTGTAGAGCAGACACTCTGGGCACTTGAAGGCGCTTTCCCAGGCTTGAGGACCCCAGGAATCCTGTGAAGCATCTGCAGAGGTTCCTCACAACTCCCCCTTGGTCCCTGCCAGGTGTCTGTCAGGGATGGACCTTGCTCTAACAGGGCGTCTTCTTCAGCCAGGCGCTGCGAGGTGTTTCGGAGCCTGCCGCCGCCTTCCTTGCACTTCCCGTTGCGAGGACGTGCATCCGCCGAGCCCTCGAATACGGCGCACCCGCCCTCCAGCATCCTCCTTCTGCAAACTTGTATTGTTGAAGTTAAATATTAGCCAGCAGCAGCTCGCATGCACAGGATTTGGCATAATTACTTGAGTAATTGTATAATTACCGAGGGGAGTTTCTGAGGGTGGAGGTGTGAGCGGCGCAGCGGAGGAGCCGGGGCACGGAGCAGCCGGGCGAACGTCGCGCTCGCCTCGCCCGCCGCCAGCACATGGCCCGTTATGGGGGCTCCGACGGGCTCGGGGGCTCGGGCACGCAGTTGCTGCGGGGTTTGCCTAACCCTGCCGTCTCGTTCGCCCCATCTCGGGGGCAGCCGGTGCACGCCGTGCCTTGGCAGGGCGGTGGGGCTGGTCTCGGCAGCAGGCAGCCCCGCAAATGACTCGCCGCTGACCTTTGGTTCACGTACCAGTGTTTCACAAGCAAATATTTAAAACCACGCCACGAAGAAGAGAGGCACAGCTCTGCCCTGGGGAACGTGGGTGAGGGGTGCTGCTGAGAAGGGCCCGGGCTGTGGAGGGAAAGGGGCAGGCGGCCATTTCCCCCTCCTCTCCCTCTGCCAGCGGAGCAGCCAGCCCTGCCCGCCGTGCCCCACCGGGGAAGGGGCAGATGCTTGGACCCCAGCAAGGCGGGTGGCTGCAGTGCCGAGCCAGGCAGGAGTTTTAAAGCCCCGGGGGGCTGGGTGAAGCTGTTTCAACCCCAAAGGGTAGCACAACCGTGGCCATCCCTGCCACTCACGTCGCCCGCTGCCCCGTGCAAGCGGCGGCTGCGTGACGGGGAGGCCGCCGTGCCAATCCAGCTGCCTGGTGTTCCCAGAGCATGGCTGGCTCCGGGGGGCTGTCCCCAGCCACTGGTCTGTTGCCGTGGCTGGGACTCACACACCGACGAGCCTTCAGGAAATCGATTGGTCTCAGCCAGGTGCAGCAGCAGGCCGAGAGGGTATTTTTCACTCGGGAGTGGTGCAGAATTAGCCCTGTTTGTCAGTTTATAATTAGGTACCTGCACATAACAGTAGTCTTTCTGTTGGGTTTTTATAGTTTTGTCTTTTCTTTTTTAAACATGAAAAATAATCAGTCTTAAAATAATATAATTAAAAAAAAAAAAATGCCCTGGAAAGAGGGATCTATAAAAAGAGAAAATCCTTGCCAAGGGGATGCCACAGCAGCGGGGCCAAGCCGCAAAGAGCCCAGTTGCAGGCTTCCCTTTTCCGCAGCTACTCAGAGGTTAACCAGGGTCTGTAAGCAAACAGCTTAAAGAAGGAGCAAGGCTTAGTGCCTGGGTGTCTGGGGCTGTCCCGGGGACCGCCAGCCCAGTGCCCTTCCAGCCACCCCTCCCTCCCCAAGGTTATGCTGGGCAAACAGAGCCAGCCCTCGCCCTCTCCCCGCGCAGCACGGAGTCCGCTGTGGGGACCTGGGCTGGGGCTCAGGGAGGTCGCAGAAGAGGGTGTTTCACTCCGGACGGGCACAGAGCCATGTGTATATAAACCCTGGAGCGGCAGCGCGGGAGGATTGCTGAGCACACCCGCACCTCGGCTGGCTTGGCAGCGTGGCGACGTGCCGAACCCCAGCGCACCGGAGCACGGGAGCGAGCTGCCCATGGGCTCCCGCCTGCTGCTGATGCTGATGCTGCTTCAGGCAGGTGAGTATCACCTCTCCGTCCCGCTGCCTCCCCCCGTCCCGGGACAGCCGCTCCCCTCGCCGCCAGCTTTGCCGGCTTCACAGCCAGCACCTCGGTGTGGTTTGGAAGAGTGAGGGAAAAAAGCGCTGCTCGACTCTTTTCAGCTTTGTAGCAAGGGCCTGTTTAAGTGAGCTGCCTGCCTGCTTCGCTTCCCCAGTGGTTTAGGGAGCTGGGGCTGTATAAACATGGGTCGTTTTCTTCTTGGATAGCTTTCTGCTGCAAAGTTGTTGGTGTCTGTGCTTCTCCCTAGAAACACCCTTTTTTTACACCAGTGACCGTGGAGTAAGCAGTTTTCAATTAATTTGAATTTAAAATAAATTTTTAAAAAGCCTGTTAAAAAAAGGCGTAAGTGCCTGCTAACGTAAAGCCTCTACACACAGAGGCAACACAACGCTCAGCTGGCAGGTCTGAGGTTATACCTGCATACAGATTGAAAATAAAACCCAAAACGTTGCCTTCATCTACAGCACCAGCTGGCTGTTTAAGCAGGCAACAGAAAGCGCCAGCTGTCGGACCCACCTCCGCTCACCTCCCCGCAGGTACGCTCTCTGCTAAGGAGCCCGTTAGCCGCGTAGCTAACGACTGGAGTGCTGCTTACGGGAGATGTGGCGAAATGCAGGCTGCTGCGGAGACTCGGGTTTTTTCAAGGCTTTCCCAGTCACGCTGGCTTGGCTGCCCAGCATAGAGAAAGCAATTTCAGTCCTTGGTCAGGTTGTTAGCCACGTACCTGAATATGGAAACGTACTTGCTGGGGCTGATCTCTCAGCTGCAGCAACCCGCCGTCAGCTCAGAACCCAGCCAGCTTTCAAAGAGCGAAACAGAAGCATCGGAGGCCACCTGGATGCCCGCGTTATTTCAAGCTCTCACAGAGCGTGCAGCCCTAAGCACCGTGCTTTGGACTCAGTTCCCTCTGGGGCTTTCTCTCCGCTTTCATGAGCAGCTCTGCACTGTAATTACAGTTCCTTGATCCTCAGAGATATCCCCAAAAGAATGGCCTTTCTTCTACTGGGTGAGGTGCAGCGTCCTTACAGCAGCCTCGGCAGTTTTCAGCCAGCAGCCAACGGACCAAGTCTAGCAGTCCTGGCTTAAGAGGTCAGTGAAAGACAGCTAAAAAAACTACGCAAGCTGCTCGTCAGGAGGCTTGAATGCCTACAAAGAAGTTTTTGTCTCAGTTGGAACACTTTCAGGGTCTGCAAACTGCGACAGGTTGAAAAAGCATGATTTTTAACCCAAAATCCAGAGCAGCTCACTGCTTGTGATTTCCTTTGGGGTGCCTGAGAGCTGAGCCCGCTCCGAACTCCAGAGCCACTGCTGTTTAGACAAGGGAAACAGGTTGTCTCTTTAGTTTGAAATAACACCCGTCTAATGTGTTTTTANCACGAAACCTGAACACTCGGGCAGTGTTTAGGTGAGCAGTGCGGTTACTTTTCCAGGAATGTGCATTTAATCCCTAAGGAATGCCCTGGGAAGCATAAGGAGGCCATGCAAAACCCCGTGCCGGCACAGCCCGAGGTACCGATCGATCGCCGGGGCGAAAATGGCCGAGGGAAGCGCTTGTTCCTGCTGGGGGCTCGGGCTGCAGAGGGGGAGCACAGCCCTGCCTCGTCCTCCACGGGCAGAGACCCTCCCTGTCCTTGCCAGGGGTCTGGATCAGGCTGGGAGGGCCAGCCAGCCCAGGAGACGTGGGGAGAGGCCCAAGGAAGGGGATTAGAGGCCAGGTTTTAAAAGGAAAGCCACCGTTTTAATAATAGTATTGAGTCCTTGGGTGGTTTAGGGGATTAATTAGCCCGTGTTTGCACAGCACTTTGAAGAGGTCAAGAGTGCCACAACAGCCAGGGGCAGGTGGCAAAGCCAGGTCGACGGCGGTCCCCAGCTCCCAGGCGTCACCCCCTTTCCATCCCAGCCGGCCGCGACGTCCCCCCGCTCTGGCAGGCTTCGCCTTTTGCGGTGGCTGTGCACGGCGGGGACGGGCGGGTGGCCTGGGCAGTCGGTCCGGGGGGTTTGATGCTGCTGGTGAGCAGCTTTGCCGTGCGCGATGGAGCAGTGCAAAGCACGCTTGGTCCTTCACAGTAAACCCAGGCAATAAATACTCCTATCTGTTGCTATCAGTAGCACGATAAGCATCAACATTTGCAGCTGAGCATCGTGGTGGTTGGAGTATTAGGGGTAGGGTACTCTTGGTTTCCGTAACAGTTGCTGCAAGGTAGAGTCTGTGGTTTCTAAAAAAGCTGCAAATTAACACGTGAAATCACAACACCGAAAGACTTGTAACTCAAAAAAATCCAGACGGGTGTGGGTGGCCGGCCGCACACTTCAGCTGACACAGAGCTCCTTTTTTTATATTTCTGAATTAATGCAGCCAACCTGATGTTATGACTTAAATGGGATGTAATAACGGAAGCAGATGTAAATCTTGCCAGCACTTCCAAACGCTCAAAAGAAAGCTGCATCTTGGCTGATGTAGGCACTCTACCCTTGACAAAGTACACCTTAAAAGCTCAGGGACTTGTAGCTATCCCTCTACGCAAATTAATAGTACTGTCAGCTCTTTGCCATCTGGAGAATGGGTTAAAATATCCTGAATAGCAGGGGAAACTCGGGTGATATAAGACATCTTGAGCAACATAGAAACCTCATTCTTTTCCATAGAGCCCAGGTTAGGTCTGGTTGTGTGCTTGTCCTCTGCTGCTTCCCATCCCACTTGGGACCACAGCGTAGTTAGGAAGCTTTCCCAGGTTTGGGAGCTCTGGGACATAGCGGAACCCGGCTGGCTCTGCATGGTGCTGGCACAGGCCCTGCAAAGCTTAGCAGCGTGGGCTCTGTGGTGTGCAAAACTGGGCACACTGCTCCCAGGTGCAGTATAGCTGCAATCACACCCCAGCACACCGGAGCTAGTACGTCTTGCTTGACCTGAGCCCCTGCAAAAACACCCTGCTCGGGTATTTCTGTATCTGCCTCCTGGATAGCCCAGCCCCCGGGTAAGGGCCCTGCAGACTCCCCTTTGCAGGGTCAATGTCTTGACTAATTAGATTGTCAAGGCTGCGCCCAACCAAGACCAAAAAAATCCCCCTTTAAGAAAATCAACGTCAGGCATGTTTAATCCTTGTGCGAAGCTGTGTCCTGTCTTTGCAGTTTGGAAAGGTGCTTTGGGAAAATCCCATTCGCTGCACACCCGAGGAATCATCGAGTTGGCAGGAGCTATATCGTGTGGCACGGGACGGTCTCCCTTGGCATATATTGGCTACGGATGCTACTGTGGACTGGGAGGACAAGGCTGGCCTAAAGACGAAACAGACTGGTAAGAAGAACCTCAACTGCGTGCCCAGAAGCAGTGCAGATCTCCCCAGCCTTCCCTGTTCATACTCCTGTGACTCCATGGACTTGTCATTGACTTGCGGAGGAGGAACTTGGTATATATGAACAGTCCTGGGGAACTGTGAGCAAGGACCCACATATCGCTTGGGGTCTGAGGGTTTAACCACCTTCTGGATGAGAGCAGAGCTCTTGGGACCTTGTACTGTGTGGGACAGAGGAAGGAGGAACCAGAATATGATTTCCTGAAATAGCAGCAAGTTTATTCACAGAGAGAAAGCCATGCCTGAAAATAGGGGTGTGACCAAGGTATTTGGAGGGCTACTTCACCCGGGTCCTAAAAATGGCAGTGATGGGAATATCACTGTTTATCCCCTGGAGGAAATCCAGATCATTGCAAGGAGTAGTCAAACCTGTTGCCTTCATTGCCTATTAGTTCACACTGAATAAAGGAAGAACAACCACAGGGTAGAGCGTGGTGTTATTTCCCCTCTTCCTTGCCAGTGGGGAAGATGCTGTGCTTGTTGTTCCTGAGGCTAAAAGCAATGAGTCTCGGAGGTGCTGCAATCAAAGGTTTCTTTCTTCCACTTTGCAATTAGCATACATGTAAATCTTGAGCATGATGGACTCTTGTGTGCTCTGAGCCCGTTATCTGTAGTCTTGTCTGGTTTTAAACCTCAAAGACAAAGTCTATCTGTTTATCTGCAGTCAACAGCCCAGGTGTTCCCGATAAGCAAGTGCTGCTTTTAGCAGCGGTGGAGGCAGCGTGCAGCTCACTGGGCAGGAAACCAAGCTTTCCAGAATATCCAGCCACTGCAGACATTTTGTATTGCTACAAACCCAAACTTTTGATGAATTGGCAGGACAGAAAAAGGAAAAAAAAGAGGAAAAGACACCAAAGTTAAAGGCTCACTCCTCTGTGGGTGTAAAAGAGCAAGTGTCCCCTAAAACTAGTGGAGATGTCTTCATTCACACAGTGAGAAGTTTCACTCCCAAAGCCCTCACTTCACATCCCTGGTTTGTGCCTATGAAACATTTCATCTATGAAGAGGTCAGTATGGGACTTACAAATAATGAGTAACTGCCTACAAAGTATCATAGCTGTCAGGTGTAGAGAGATTTTTAAAAAATTGTCAGTAATACCTCTTGACCTGCTTCTCACCACCTACAGCAGTGTCTATAAACGTGTTTGTTATTTTTGTGAGGTCTTTACCAACTCTCAGGACTATGAGAGGCCTTTAAAGTAAAACATGAATTCACTAACTTGGAGTGCTTTTACCAAAGGGCTGAGCGGAGTCACCTAAAAGCTGTTTTCCATAGACGTCGGGTGACCCCAAAGTTTAGGTGACTCTGGGAGATGCGAGTGGTCAGCACTCCTGAAAAGCAGACAGAGGAAAACATGGCCATGCGTTCATCAGCCAGTGTTTCTGCTGCCGCTTGATTTCCATGGGATTTGGATTTTATCCTAACAGTAGAAAAGGAGGATTCTGCAACTGGAAATTTCTCAAAACATCAGATAGTTTGTAAAAAGGCAGCTTGATCCTTTACGGTTGGCTGCAAAAAAGAACCAGCAAGGTTTTTAGTTAGTTTCTTAGCTAGGAAGAATTAGCAATGCCCCACTAGATTTAGCCCTAAAAATTTCCATTTTGTGTTTGCTAGAGGAATCTTCTGATATCTGTTACTGAGAATTACTGCAAAAATCGGTGTGGTTGAGTAGCCCATGCCTGTCACAGTGACCACATTATTTTCCACATTTGCCATTCTAAAAAAAAGTGGAGTGGCAAAACTACTGGCTGTGAGTGACAAACACTGTTTGAAATTACTCATCCCCTTGACACTTCTAGGTTTGTTACTGAGACCCTCTACAAAAGGAGTAATTTTCTTGTGAGTAATTCAGTCAATCTGTCTAGACAGGGCTAGAGTGCGCCTAAGCACCTCTCTTTTACAGGAAAACAAAAAAAGCCATCGAGCACGTAATCCCTTTATAAGGTTTATTCCACACACTGACTTTGATGGAGGTTGTCAGTAATTACCTTTTCCCTTTTGTTCCACTCTCACAGTCCCATCACTTCAAGATACAATGGCATCTCTTGCACATAAAGGCAGTGGGTTTGTTTCTCCTTCCCCTTTCTGTTGGCTGGGATTGCTGCAGCACCCATTTTGTAAAGCAGGACTTGAAGGTGCTCAGCATCTCCCTGAAAACACCGAACGTTCTGAAAGGAAGGGTGGCGTGTATGGCTCTTCGAAGTCCTGGAAAACTCTTAAGGAAGAGTAATATTTCCCCTCAGTTGCTGAGTTAAGGTAAAACAAAAGGACACACAGTGGTGGCTGTGCTTTTAAGGTGACAAATTCTTGCCTTAGTGGCATTTACTCAACGGCAGGGGTCTGGCCACCCGATCCCTGCGGGCCAGCCAGAGCCATCTGTAGCCATCAGGGCTGTCTTGGAGCCCAGCCGTGATGAGTAAGTTGCTTACTAACAAGATGACACGGTTGTATTTGTTTTCCATACCTGTTGACTACTGCTTGGCCATAGTGTTGGCTGACTCTGTGTTGGTCTAACCGAGCGTTAGCAGATTATTAAAAGCCTGACCCAGGTGCAGGAAAGGGCATTTCCAGACAGGAGGGGACCATCTGAACGTGGCAAAGGACAACAATAGGTTTCCTCGGCCTTCATTCCCTGGCAGTATTTTCAACACATCTGAAAGAGATGTTTGCAAATGAGCCAAAGTCTTCTCGCTTTGTGCTGGTGTAAGCTACGTGTCAGCCCGTTGCAGTTATGGGTATCATCAGGAGCAACTGGTGTAAGGGGAAGCAGAGTTGTGCCCCAGATCCTGTGGTCCTGCAGAATTTATGCAATCCCCCTGATTTTGCCAAGGCAGCTAAGGAGCAGTGAGTTCTCACAGCTAGCTAGCACACCTCTCCACTGCTCATTTGCTTGTCCTTGCCTGATTCACAGACCATCTTTTGCCCCCTCCAAGATCCGTTCTCACTTCTCCTACCTCTTCTGTTTGTTTCCTCTGGCTGTCTATGAAGAGCAGTTTCATTCCCTTTGCACTCAGGCTCCTAACTCCTCCCTCTGCCCATCTACCTTCACGTTGTTTCTCCTCCCCTCGTTCCTCCATCGCTGACGCCAGCTTTACCAATATGACTATTGATTCACCCCCCCCCAGACCTCACAAACGCTACAATTTCCACAGCTGACGCTCCAGCTCAGCTCAGCCTGATCCGTGACTCTCTGCCATGGCCTCTTGTGCTTTGTGTCCCGTATATGAGACACCAATGATGGGCCTGCTCTGCTATCTGTCATCACCCTGAGGATGGATGAGGCTGTGCTGCAGCTTCAGGTATGTTAGGCAGGGTGCCCCGGGCTACAGCAACTCCTCTAGATGAGACATGCCCCAGTTGTAGCTCAGTGCCGTAGTCCATCCTGCAATATCGTATGACACGTTGCACAGGGACTCGAACGTTGGAGAAAGCTCAGACTGTCACACTTTCCACAAGCCTGCAAATCCTTCTCTCCTTTGGCCTTTCGCTTCTAACTTCTTCAGGACAAGCCCAGGAGCGAGGTGTTACCGGACCAACAAAGATCTGACCCACAGACTGCTACTGCCATCATGTCCAAAAGAACTGGTTCCATGGGCTGAATAAGCTCTTCTCAATTACAGCAATTGCTGTAACTCCTCATGGGAAAACTTCTAGGCATGCATATCCCATAGGGCTTAATCTCATTCTGAAGTCCTGTGAGGAGCTGGCATGAAGGGAGATGCTAGTCTGCTACTGCTAACTTACATTTCTAGGTTTCACAATGCAATGAGTAGTCTGGTTGTAATCGTCACACAGGTTTCACCTTTGCAAGCCAAGAAAAAGATAGGCATTTAGTTTGCAGACTCATCTGTGGGATGAAATTACTACTTGAACTACTAAATCAGAAGCTCAGTTAGTACGGAAAGCACACTAGACTAAATCCACTCTGTGTGTAATCACAGGGTTTACTTGAAGGCTGAATTTGATCTGACTGCTCTGATTCTCCTGTCTCTTTCACATGATTCACCTGATCTAGTTCCAGGGATTTTGTTAGAATTTGCATCAGCGGTGAGTCTTCTTCTTTGCACTTCAGAAATTTTTTTTTTTCCTGGGCTTTGTCACCTCGTGCAGCCCACCAGCCCTCAAATCCGTAAACCAGCTTCTAAAAGGGCAAAATCATCCTGCAGCAGAAGGTGATGAAGTTCGCTATGTTGCTGAACTCTTGGGTACAGTACTGGCAGCTTCCAACACGTCCTCAGAGAAGCCCTGCTTGCTGCACAGGGACCTTTATCCTTCTTGCAGGGTTGTTCCACTTTTCCAGAGGGATATAATGGTGGATCCCAGACTTTTACTGGCTTTTCAGGTACACTGGCCTCAGGTCTTGAAGATAACAATCAAGGTCTTCAACTGGATTTGGTAATCTATGGGCAGCCAGCACAGCCATGCTCACTTTTGGCCAGCTCATCAGCCTCTTGAGGGAATTCACATCTAGGACTCAGAGCTTCTCTAAAAGCTGCTTGCTCTTCATTTACCCCGAAGGTCAGCCTGCCTCAATGCTTCCCAATTAGTAGAGCGGTTTCTCTGTAGAGTCCTTGTGACCTTTCAGGGACAGCTTCTGGAAATGCAGGAGATCACTCCTCTCTGGCTCCAGCCTCTGACCTCGCATTCTTGCTGAAATAACCTTTGCTATCTGGCAGAGGACCTCTCTATGTCCTGAATCTTTTCTTGGCACGTTTTGAGTCACTGAACGACCAGAATAAAATTCAAGCAGGGTCAAGTTTTCTATAAATTCTGCAGTAATCGTTAGTGGGAATTATCTCACTGCCTAGTCTGTAGGACAGCTATCATCAGCTGAGATAGTCACCCTCAGCCCCCTCTACGGTCAGTGAAAAGCAATTGCACTTCCATGCTTTTCACCTGTGTCAGGTCTTTGTAGTACAAGGGGAACTGTGGCCCACACCTGCATGAAGGGAGTGTAGCTCAATGCCTCAGATGTAGATGTTTACATTTAGGGATCTGAAGTTAACAGATACAGATCCCACCATTGAGACTGATGAGTTTGTAGCCTCAGAAACTGGATGGGCCAAAGAGCACATGGCAGGCCTGGGTGAACTGAAGAGAGGAAGCTGCTTGGTGATGCTGAGGAAGGCAAAAAACATCCCATCTCTAAATTCTGGGAGGGGTCTAAGCCTCAGCAGGTGAGCCATGATCATGCACCTCACAGTAATGCTTCAGCTCCGTTTCAGTGAGTGGGAGGGCAAAAGCTCGGAGGAAGAAGCACAGTGGTCGTGGGAGCAAGTATGGCGTGAATGAGCTCCTGAGCCATGTGAACTTTCAAAGAGATGCCAGGAGGCTCGATTTGTCCACAATTTACTGACACGCTGGGGCAAACATTGCTGTCGCAACCGGTGCGTGAGTGGAGGACTCCTGGAGTATGTGCGAACACCCCTGAGCAAAAGGTGCAGGACACAGGAGGACGCCTAGCCATTACCTTTTGTTCTCCCACAGGTGCTGCCACAGGCACGACTGCTGCTACGACAAGGCAGAGAAGGAAGGCTGCAGCCCCAAGGTGCGGCCGTACCGGTGGGCGTGTGAGCAGAACGCCGTGCGCTGCGGTAAGGAAATGCTGGCTCGCATTGGGTCTGCTTCGCTCCCTTCTCCACAGGCACTGGGCTGGCCAAAGGGCTTCGTGGGCCTCAGAGGTAGGTTTGTGTATGCTGAGCTGGTTTCAGAGCTGCTTTGGGCGACGTCTGTTCTCCTCCGAGCTCTCTGTCCACACCTTGCCTGGATCGCTCAACTTGCCAGAAGTCCCCAGCTGGAGCTGGGAGGAAGGCTGGAGCCCCAGCACCGCCCGTCCCAGGCAACCTGAGTCCTCCCCAGGCTGAAGAGCGGGAGTGGGGACCATGGAGCCGACAAGCCATCTCAGTTTGGCAAGGATGCAGATGCCTCCCCGGAGGCTCTCTGCCCACCAGCATTAAGCACACCCGCTCCTACCAACACCTTCCCAAAGCTGTGCAGTGGTGTGCCTGCGACCACTGCAGCAGGGGTGGTCTGCCTGTGGCAGGGCCATGAAAATCATCCGAGGGCCGGAGCACCTCTCCTGCAAGGACAGGCTGAGAGAGTTGGGGCTGTTCAGCCTGGAGAAGAGAAGGCTCCGGGGAGACCTCACTGTGGCCTTTCAGTACTTAGAGGGTGCCTATAGGAAAGATGGGGACAATCTTTGTAGTGAGGCCTGTTGTGATAGGACAAGGAGCAATGGCTTTAAGTTAAGGGAGGGTAGATTTAGACTGGATATAAGGAAGAAATTCTTTACCATGAGGGTGGTGAAGCACTGGAATGGGTTGTCCAGAGAGGTAGTGGAGGTCCCATCCCTGGAAGCGTTGAAGGCCAGGTTGGATGGGGCTCTGAGCAGCCTGGTCTAGTGGAAGGTGTCTCTGCTCACTGCAGGGGAGGTGGGCTAGGTGACCTCTAAAGGGCCCTTCCAACCCTAAGCGTGCTATGATTCTATGGTTCAGTTTTGGCCCTCCCTCCAGCAGGACTGCTTGCTGCTTTACGTACCACACGTGCTGCTAGAGAAGAGCTGTGCTGCTACGCGTGTCTGTAAGACAGGTTAAACAGGGTGCCAGCCTGCATCTTTTCCTCGTGTGGAGCTCCAGCCTAAAGCCTGAGGGCTCCAGCGGGGATTTTGAAACTTGCGGCGTCGAATGCTCTCCAGTGCCACAGGCGTACAGCGAGTGTCAGCTGTGCTCACCTCTGCAGCTGTTACCCAATCTAGAAGAACTTGAATGGCACAGTCACAGCCTGTCAGTGGCTCGCACCAGTTTGTTCTGACATGCGCCAGATGACTTGAGTCTTAGAATTTGTCACTTTTCTTTCTAAGTCTCCAAAAAGTCCCTGATGGTAAACTCCATTGTAGAACACTTCAAAAGTTTGAAAAGAAACATGTGAGAGTAAAATTTGTTCCAATAGTATCAAAGCTACTTGCTTGTATATTAAGACTACATTCCACCGGTGCAGTCCTCAGCCTCTCCAGCAGCCAAAAATCTGCCAGCAGATATGGGATGTGGCACAGCACATCTGGAGTTGCTCTTTTCCAAGTGCCAGAACAACTTACTAAATACAAAGTGCTGGCTAGGGAATGTATTGCTTTAACGTGTAACTGCTCTCCTTCCTGCTTACCCATATTTCCGTAGCTGACTGATATTTTCTGCCAACTGTTTTGATATGAAAAAAATATCTCACTTCTAATCCTCCCCACCTTTTGCTACTGTTACGCAGTTTTGTCTGTAGAATGAAAAAAATGGGCAAACGCATATTTTTCAGTTCAGATATTCCATCATATGTAGGCAAATTCCATTCAATAAATATCTGGAATATAGAAAAAATCATTCTGCTCTAGCAGAAATGACTGCCAAGCCAGACTCTCGTACTCACATTAGATGAATAGCGGTTGGCACAGCGTAAGCAGAACTCCAGGAGCAGAGGGGCAAGGAGAAAATCAGGCAGGACTGGGAGCTAAGGGAAAAATGGACTTAGCACGGAGTCCCCATCAGTGGGACCCTTGGAATACCTTTTACTGGTAAACAAGTGATTCTTTTCAGAAAATCTTAAGAAATATGGGGTCTTCTTATTTACTAGATACAAGATTGATCCAGCAACGTCCAGTGAAATCTGGAAGGATTCCTATACTCATTGCAGTTGGTTTTGGAGCAAAGCCCACGTGCACTGGCGTAAAGTCACACGTCAGACTTTGCCTAGTGTGGGGTTTGGTGGGTGTTTGATAATCTATGGCAGCAGCCTCAAACAAACAAAGCACTGTGCTTTGAAATAAGATTAGCCCAATGGCTGCATTATAGCCACCTATATATTTTGGGTTCATTAACCCAAAATCAGTCATTTGCAATGTAGCTACCTCAGCTAGCTGCTTTGATGTTCCTTATGGTCTTCACCTAGTCAGGTAGTCCTATAATTGCATTATAAATAGTTCCATACAAATGATTTTGATAAGCTTCGTTAGCTTCTGACTCATAAAAATCAGGTACCTGACCCTGCTGTGCAGTTCCTTGGTTCCTCTGCTGTGATCAGAGAGATGTAAGAGCAACTCATGAAGCACAAGTGAAGGATACCCAGTGGGTCCTACATCCTCAGGTTTCTGAACATTCCTCTGGGAGACTCTTCCTTTTAAAGCAGCATTTTTTCTATTGATATCAGTCTGATTTCCAGGGGGAGGAGTTAAAAGGGAAAATAGATTACTTTTAGCTCAGGCTAAGCTAAAATAATTCTCTTTTCTAGCTTCGCTCGCTGAACTAAACCCCCACTGCTCACACAGCTCTAGGAGTGGGGAGCGCTCTGTGCATTGCCAGTTTAGATTTTGCTGCTACTTTCTGATGGTCTTGGTCACAGTTAAGCTCAGACCTGTTGACAAAGGACAGGGGAGGGTCAGATCCACACACAACACAATGTGTTTGTCCTGCTCTCGTCCTGCTCCCACAGCCTCTGTTCCCTATGAATTGCTTTATTAGGGAATTGTGCCTCTTAAAACTGTCTCGTGCCTTCATCCAATACAGAGTCACTCATCCTCCACTCACATTTTCTTTTGCAGATAATCTGACGGACCGATGTGAAAAAATGGTGTGCCTGTGTGATCAAGAAGCAGCCAAGTGCTGGGGAGCAGCTCCGTACAACCCACGCTTCATGCTCTGGCCAAACTTTTTATGTGGAAGGACTCATCCCACCTGCCATTTCAGATATGGGGGGCCAGAATAGTCCTTTTAGGACCTTTCCTCTAACCCTTTGAATCTGAAGATGCTGGAATAAAATTTTATCTCTTTTAGCAGAGCTAACAATGATGTGAGAGAATTTCTATCAGGCCAGGATTTATGGGGAGGAGGTATAGGATAATATATATGCTGAAGTAAGGATAAGATCCTGCCCTGATGGCTGCCTTTGCAGAAGCTGAGGGTTCAGTCTGCAAGTGCAGTGAGAACATGTTACCCATCACCAAATGGCTTTTTTGTCCTTTCACATTGCCTGACCTTCAGCTCCCACACATTTGCACATGATCTGGAAAATATGTAGAGGCTTCTGCTGACTGGTTTGTAAAAAAAATCATAAAATCCATCTCTGTGGAGAGATATGCTGGCCTTCGAAAACCTGAGGCGTGCTGGTCTGGAAGCAGAGCGACCTCCTTTATTTTCCCGGACCTGCAGGAGGAGTGGGGATGTCAAAGAAGGAGGACACCCCCTTATTCCTCACCTGCTTGGAGGTGTTCTCCTTCCTACCAAAAGGAAAAGCAGAGTCTGGCCCAAGGGAGGGCTCCATCCTTTCTTGCAGGGGGTGTGGGTATGTGTGTGTTTCTTAGCTCATATAGCCAGCTGTCTCATCCCTAATGCTCCTGCCTCACAGCGCTGGGGACGCTTCTGAGGCACATTCCAAGGTCAGCGCAGTTACAGCGCGCTATTGCCACTGCAAGACCAGCGTGGGTTTGTGATTTTTACTGGTTGGCACACCCATACATTGCAAAAGAATATGTTGCTTCCCTGCCACACACAATTCCGAGCTGACACGCTGCTCTCCTGCACAGGTATTGGCATATCCTCAGTCACTGCCCACCTGGGAATCAGCTGCTGTCAAGTCAGGACACTGAGGCTGTGGAGAATATTAGTCACGTAAGCAAATCTTTCACCTCTCCTTTTTTAAAAGGGTATTAGAGGCTTATATTGAAACGCTACATTTCTTTCTGGCACGACCACCTCCTTTAAAATAAGTAGCAACAGCAGGGAAAGACCCGAGGTACCTCATCAGAGCCTCGAGCCAGAGAGATGTGGCCAAACTAAGAGGAATTTCGGCAGGTGGTAATACAAATTCCTTTGCAAAAGGCTGGCTTGCTCGTCGCTGCAGGAGGATGCTGAATATGCCACTGTGGCCGGCAAAGCTGCAGGAAAAAGAAACCGACTAACAGAAACAAAACCACCACAGACATCATGTACTGAGATGAAAGCTTTTATTCCACCCAGAGCTCCCTTTTTGGCTTACGGGGCACCCGAAGTTGTTCCACCTGCAGGCTTCGCATCTTCCAGCGACTCCTGGAACGGCGCACCTCAAGCTACGCTGAGCGAGAAGCAACGGAGACAGCGCGTGAGCCGCACAGAGTTGGTGCCACGCAATCGACTCTCCCGGGGCTGTTCAAGCAGAGGGGTGCAACGGGGCGATGCTGTGCGGGCAGCACCAGCCCAGGGTGCGGGTGGCAGACACCCCCACACCCACCCCGGGAAGGGAGCCAGAGCCCCGGGCCGTGTCCCTGTCCCTGTCCCGGTCCCGGTCTCTGTCCCGGTCCCTGTCCCCGCGGCGGTGGCCGTCAGGTGGCGGCAGCGCTCCAGCCAGAGAGGAGCAGCTCTCCCGCATCCCTTCGAGGGGGATGCTGGGGTGTTGGGGGGTGTGTGTTGTTTCAGCAGGTCGAGCGAGCTGTCTGGGTGCCGGGAGAAGGGGTGCAAATCGCACGGCTCCCCTCGGAAAGGAAGGCGTCGGCTGAGCTCGGGCTGAAGCGCAGAGCACAGCTTGGGCGGCACAGACTGGGAACCAGGCTTGTGTCAAAATCCAGCCTGCGGGTCTGGCCACGCCAACGAGAGCAGCTGACTGAGCTGGAACAAACAGGCGAGCTTTCGGGTCCGTCAGCCCCTTCTCGGGTCATTTCTTTGGCTCATGTGTGACAAAACCATCTGGTTTTCCCAACCTGATCAGCTGATATTACTGGGCTTTACAAACCACACCTCAAACACACACCTAGGCCATCCCAGGTTTTCTGTAGGTGAGCATTACAAGAATATGGATGTAAGCACACAGCTGGTGGGAGGAAAAACCATTCCTCAGCATAAACCTGAACAAACCAAAGGAGACCCAGGACTTCATTAAAAGAAGCAGCAGCATCTCATTGAACAACTCTTTGCCAAAAGTGCAATTAAAGAATCACAGAATCACAGGATCACAGAATGTTCGGGGCTGGAAGGGACCTCTGTGGGTCCTCTAGTCCAACCCTCCTGCCGAAGCAGGGTCACCTGCAGTAGGCTGTAGAGGACCTTGTCCAGGCGGGTCTTGAATATCTCCAGAGAAGGAGAATCCACAACCTCCCTGGGCAGCCTGTTCCAGTGCTCCGCCACCCTCAGAGGGAAGAAGTTCTTCCTCATGTTCAGACAGAAC
>Ga0065711_1038365_pt1 | contig 18849 bp, 9 predicted proteins | sample Hoacrofraction12_FD_59098 | JGI IMG/M metagenome (GOLD analysis project Ga0065711, IMG submission 59098) | Hoatzin crop microbial communities from Cojedes, Venezuela - Epithelial fraction 12 v2 (version 2) | ecosystem: Host-associated > Birds > Digestive system > Esophagus > Crop | place... | reverse complement strand
TGGAGATATTCAAGACCCGCCTGGACAAGGTCCTGTGCAGCCTGCTGTAGGTGACCCTGCTTCGGCAGGAGGGTTGGACTAGACGACCCACAGAGGTCCCTTCCAACCTCTGCCATTCTGTGATTCAGTGATTCTGTGAAATACAATGAAAAGTAAAGGCTTTTATGGCTGCAGCTGTTTGGTCCAGAAGTGACTGCAGTAACACTAATATGAGTTTGCTGCAATGTCTGCAGTGAGTAATAGATTCAAACCTATCTGTTGGCAGATTTCTGGAGTGTAGAAGTAGGCTGGGCAAGTCTTTGGAGCAGTTTACTCCTGGAAACACAATAAATTGCAGCCACATCAAGAACAGTCAGTCTAGAAACTGTGGCAGAAGGATGCTCAGGACCCAGCGAGCATAGAGGAATCCTTAGGAAGGAGGTGCACCTGGCTCTTTGCACTGTTGAAGCAACCTGTTAAAATCACATGCTGGAGAAGCACAGGTAGCCAGCCTCTGAATGGAAACCTAAAGTCTTGGAACTACCATTTTTTCTTTCTTTTTGGAGTTACAGAGCAGTTTCTATCACATTTAGATGACTGCACATCTGTTTTTCCTCAACACTGCAAGGGTTCAATGACAGCGTAAGTTTCTTCACCTCAGGGAATTCTGTTAATGCCTTCTCATTTCCTTTAGCAACAAATTCTGAACCATTGAACCAATAATAAGCAGATGTCTGTGGTTTGTTTGTATTTCTCCTTCTAAAAAAAACCATTTCTCAGATTACAGTTTCTTTCTTTCCTCCTAGCCCTCAAATTACTTAAAATTTAGGATGTGTTAACATAATACATGTTAGTATAGCACTTGTCCTGCAGCTGGTGTAATCTATGCTGCATACTGCAAAAACACACGGACATTTAGAGTACCTATTTCTCCCTGACCATTTTGGCCAGAACAGTTCTCCTGTAAGACTAACCAGAGATTACTGAACAGTCCTACAGTCTTCTCTGAGGTCTGCTGGCACAGAGAGTGCAGCTCAAATGCTTTAGTTGTCATCCCTCTTTTACTGAGTTTTTTTCTTTCTCCTGCTTTTAAAGAATTATTGCAAGATAGAAACTTCAGCTCAGTACATTTTTTCTCCCAAAAGACCAAGCAAGGGTTTTATCCAGCATGACTATGGGCTATTTGAAAGACATCTGCTCACTGGTGTGGGCTACAGCCTTCATCTTTAGTTGGTACAGCTATATCATTAAATACGGACATCTCTCAACTTATTTCTGCATTTTCCACTGCTTTATATTGTTTTTCTTAGGTGGTTGGACGTTTCTTATTGCAAAGTTTTTTTAGGACTTGCTGGTAAAATTTACAGCTGAATTTGTTGCCATAAACCATTAGGCTTGCAAAGGGCCAGAGAGCTGCCAGGGTACCATGGTCAACAGCATCTGCGTAGGCTTAATCTGCGAGCCAGCAGTAACATAAGCTATTGACCCATTTGTCTGGAACTCCTATGACCCTGTTAGAGGGCAAAAGCTCTGCTGCACCTGGCAATACCTTCTAGCCAGGACCATTCCTGTTGCATGAAGCCCTTTATCTGCCCACCTGCACTGGAAATACCTGCCTTTGTAAAGGAAGACGATAGATATAATTTGAAACAGATGAAAACAAGGAAGGATGGGGATACAAGTTGTCCCTAATTCCATCCGTCCCCCACAGAAGCTCATAAAATAACTTGTGTTTAAGGTACCACTCCAAGTCATCTGGTCCAACCTACGTCTCAGAGCAAGGACAGCTTTAAAATTACAGAAGGTTGCTCATGGCCCTTTTCCAGGCAAGCTTCAAGTATCTCCAAGGATGGAGATTATATAAACTCATAGTACAGGACTTCTTCCTTAGAAGTAACCAGGATTTCCTTTGATGCTTCTTTTGCTTGGCTCTGAAAAGCAATACCTGTACTCCAAACGTAAACTCACAAGCCCCAAAGAAAGGGATCAAAAAAGTATCAGGATCAACACAGGAGATATAATTTGGTTAAGTACAGGGAACTATGTGACAGTCAGAGCTGAGTAGTTCATTACAGTGCATTTAAACATGATAATATGTATAGATTCAAAACAGAGCTGCTAGTGACCTTCATCTGCAATATCACATGTATTCTGGACACAGTGTCAACTCAGTTATCAAATACTCGTTCTCCATGGTACCTTAAATTCTACATACCTAGTCATACTGGGTACACTTTGTCAATAGTAAATATTTTACATTCATTTTAATTACATTCAGAGAAAGGCAGGAGGTCTGGGTTTGACCTAATCTGAGCTAAGTAGTTGTCTTTGAGATTTAAAGTAGGATGTAGCTTCCTAAACTACTATATATAAAGCATGACATCCCGAAGAGGTAGATTTTATATGTATATTTTGTTCATCTACATTTCAGATATAATATGCTTAAATGCATATTTTACTTATATATATGTATATCAATTGCCATCATTATAGATTTAAATTAACTCACAAAGCCTTTAATGCCTATGAAGTAGAACTGGTTTTCTCAGTTTTAATCATCAGAGAGAGTTATGGCACGGATATTACTTCTGAACACAAGAAAAAATTTTTTTAGTGTGAGGACAGTCAAACACTGGCACAGGTTCCCCAGAGATATTGTGAAGTCTCCATCTGTGGAGATACTCACATCCTTTTTGGACACGGTCCTGGGCAACCAGGTCTAGGTGATCCTGCTTGAGCTGAGGGTTTAGACTAGATGTTCTTGTGAGCCGCTTTGCAACCTAGATGATTGTCTGATTCTGAGATTCTACTTCTCAGTAGTGATTTCAAGGTCAGAGATGGTACCTGGCCAACATTAATCAGAAAAATTGGCTGAGATTTTCTTCCTAAGAACTCCCTAGTGTCACCTGCTACAAAGACAAATGAGACTCATATGTGGCCTGAGCTCAGGTTCAGTTTAGGCTGCCTATGCAAGAACTGGAGGCATTCAAGACCGCATTCGTGCCACCTAAATTCACGAGTGACCTTTAGTGGCACTTCAGATTCAGTAGTATAAGAAAGATACTTTCAGGCCTTCATACATCAGATAAGTTTTGATGCTGGCATTAGAATAAAATGAATTAAACAGGTTTATTTCCACATACTGGAAGCCTGTAGTCACTACCTTATATGTATCTCTGTGGTACATATCTACCTCTGGTCAGATGAATCCCATTAATGCTTGAATTCATGGTGCTTCCATCACCCTACAGCCGAAATAAAGACAAGTATAGCCCTAGTGACTAGTTCTTGAAATTGCTGTACCTGGTGTCTTAAGACTAAACCATTGTATGGTCTGTCAGCCTGTGGAAAGCTGTTCCTCTTGAGCCAATGACTGTGAAGAAATAGGTGCTGAATGAGCTCTGCAGCAGGGAATAGTAAGAAAAGATGAAAAGCTGGTAACCAGACCAATATCCTACAGAGCTCTGTCCCATTGCCCTGCCCGTTTTCCCAGGAGGACTCTTTGCTATATATTCATCTAAAATTTGTCCTTCAATTGGCCACTGACATTTGAATATAAGTCAAAATATGTAAAAACATACAAAGAATATGATGTTTTTCATACAGTGGGAAAGTAGAGGTAGAAATAATGGAGCAATCCTCTCACAGAGGAGCAGGCAAAGCTGCACATACTTAATTTTTTGGTCAGTGAACAGACATGAACATATGCTCCAGACAAACAGTTGGGGAGTGCCATCTTATACTTTGCAGCAGGGGTTATGAAGCAATTCACAGAGTACTTTGGTGAGAAGGCTGGGCACAACAGGGAGCAACTGAGAGTACTCTAGAGCTGTCATGGAGTGAAAGACAGATAAGGTATTATGGTGAGAATGTCACCTGGATGAAAAATTAATGTAGTAGAAACGTATGGGGTACACTGCAAAAAATCCAGTGGAAAATAGTCTCATTAGTTCCACTATTGATGGAACAATTTGTTTTCTTCTGTGTGGATATTCGGAGCGGGTACTCTTTGATTTTACCAAAAGTATGTTCTATTAGAGCAGAAAGTTGTTCCTGCAGTAATTAGTACAGCACTTTACAAATATGCTTGCCCCAGGGGCCCACCAAAAGCATTGAGTTCACTCCCACAGGTCAAAAATACCAGCAGTGCAATAAAATTTGCTGTACAAGGAGGAATAGTGTGTGTATTGACTTGTGAACTCTTTGCCAATACCATTGTGTGATCAGTAAAAACAGTGGACACCTCTTTAGCAACAGGCAGATGCCTTCCACTTACTAAACATGAATAAGCAATACCACTTTACCTCTGTGACCTATGGCATCATCCCTGTGGCCAGCCGACTTTGTGGTGGAGCCAGTCCTCTAAACAGTGCACTGCTCAAAGAGAAATAAACTGCAGAGACTACTGCAGCAAAAAAAAAAAAAAAAACCACGAGAGATAACCTCTTCCTTCATAAGACAGTGGAATTCTCTCGTTCCCAGCAAAGATTTTCTCTGCAGCTGCTCTTTCTTTCTTTTCCAGAGGTAAATGACTGTGGTGAGAGAAATTGACTGATTTTTCCGTTTTCAGAGTAAAGAAGATGTATAAATACATTGAATGAAATAAAGGTGTTACCATCTCATACAAACAGAAGGGAGGATATTGTTTCCATCTGGCTCTACATGTCTACTTTGTAGGTGTCTACAAAGAAGTGTCTAAATAAATTATTCTAGGGCATTGCTCATCTAACCAAAGCTACATGTCTACTTCAGGATGAAATGAATCCTAATGAACAGCACCCTGGAAGTGCCTTTTTTTCTTTCCATTGGCTCTAGGAAGGACTATTCAGATGTAGACATCTATGATTGGTTACATGAACTTTGTCCGAGTTCTTTTGTCAAATTGTACTTGCTGTCTGTCTGCCTGCCTGTCCAACTGTTGCTCACCTTCTATTTCAGCTATTAGCAGATCTTACAAAATAAATACCATTTGGAAAAAGAGCAGTCTTTATTCACCACCTATATCAGTGTCATTTCAGTATTTTTAGTTATTCTTTGCTGTTGTAGCCCTTAATAACACTTTCCCACGTAGGTAGGTTAAACAGCGTAGAAACAGAAATTAAACATCCAACATAATTTTTTCTTTACAATAGTACTGGGGTAATATTACTGGGGCATACAGCAAGAATTAAACAGATTTACTAATCTGACCGTCATAATAAAGGTGAAATACATTGTGTGCATAATTTTAATCAAAATATTGGACATTTTAAGAGTTCATTTGTTCTGTCTAAGGTTCCAGATAACAGGATGTCGAAAGATACAGATAAGTAGGATCTGATTTTTTTACATATTGTACTTGTGCTAAGCAACAGAAACATAGCAAGAAGATCTATTGTACAATAGCAGTGCTGAGATGAAAGAATTTCCAAAATCTGAAACTATATCTGTAGATAAAGTCAACACATGAAGTTATAAAAAGTAATTTGACTTAATAACTGTGCAGAATTCATATTCAATAAAATAGCACTGTATTTTCAGCTCTACTGCTGGGGACACATCTTGATGTAAGAGATAAAATTCTTAGGTATATCCCACAATGGAAAATGTGAGCTGTAGGGGCATCTGAAATATGATACCTTTTCTAAACCAGTGTAGCAGTCAATAGAAAAGGAGAATCAATGTCCGGTAGCTGTGATTGCAATGGCATAATCTTTTTTTGATGTCATGGCTTTCTGTCTTACTCCTTTGCATTTTCAAGACTGCTTTTGGTAGGAAAATAACACATGTAACATATAATCTCTTTACATATGTAACATATAATCTCTTTGCACTGGAGATTCCTACACTAATTCAAACAACGACAAATCAGATACAAAGTAGACTTGGATGAATAATTCATTACAAAACAATGTATATAATGAATTTAACTTTTCTGTTTGTTCTTTTGTTTGTTTAACCAATGTCATCAAACATATCACAAATATTTGTGAGTTGATCCAATTTTGAATTTATGTACTACTACTAAAACTGTAATGTGTATTTGTAGGGGTGACTGATGAATGAGGGATATGTAATTTCTGTGCTCTAAACAAATCAGTCCATTTTAAAGAACATTTTTTGAAATAAGAAGCAAAAATGAAACAGGAGTTTTGCTTTGCAAAATTATATGAGAACAAATTTCTAAAAAGAATGTTTATGAAAGACTTATTTTAAAATTTCCCGAAAGGTGTTAGGCATGTGGGTTTAATTTTCACCATCCTTTAGCACTCATGAGAGATCAGCTTAATCATTCAAACATAGAAACACAGAAAAGACCAGTAAAAATATGATGAACTAAATGTCTTCTGAATTTGGAATATATATTTTAGAATACATATTTCAGAATATTATTTATGGAATGGGTATAATATTTATGCAATATATTATGCAAATGTAAGAGATTCTCCATATATTATTATAAACAATTCAGTTGAGGAAGCATGTCAGTATTTTTTTTGGAGAACACATGTTAAATGTATTTTGGTAATGTTAAGGTAACAGAGTACACAGTTATACAATCCCATAGCAGATATGTATCATTCTAATACCACTTCTGATTATGATTAATTTGCACCACAGTTTTAAATTTCCAAGACTATGTTTTGCTTTTTTACTGTGTGACTCCCCACAGCTAGGAACAATTTGCCAGTAACAAATCAAATTGGTACTCCTGAATATACTTTGCCTTTGTGGTACCTGTAATTTTACGATGTTGGATCCATTTAGAGAGTGCATACTCTCTTTTTGTTTATGGAAATATGTGTTCAACCAGAAATGTGGCAGTCAGGTCAGCACTGCTATTTTTAAAATGTCATTGTCATTTTCATGACAGTTTTCCTTAAAGCCCCAATTTCAGAAGTTATTAGGTGGAAATCTAGATTTTCCTTTTCTGATATAAATGTTCTCCTGATTGTACATTTGTATAAAAAGTTTGAATGTGAAACCTCTGAAGATTCAAAAACCTATTGGCAAGCAAAAAGAAAATATATGTGTCATTTTGTTCTGGTTTATACTAGGTGGATAGTTCACCAGATCAGTGCTTTTAATAAAAAAGCATTAGTCAAGATCTTTTAAACCTTTTTTATTCCTTGTGCTAACATATGTTATTTTTATTTGGTATATCCCATATTGTCAAATTACCCTTTAAATGGTCAGAGTAAAGAGATTATGAAAATCAGCAACACATTAGGATATGAAAAATATGAGGTGTACTTTGTATATGCAGATATAACTGTGTGGCAATTGCATACTTTAGAATACTAATGATTCTCCTGTACTTTACTTCTAAAAATTGGTTGTATTTTTGCAACAAATATTTATTTTTCTTTTCCTGATAGTATTAAAATCCGGTGCTAAATTGAGCTAAAATGAGAATCTTCCCTCCCATAGTTTTCAAGAGTTCTCTGAGGCTGGTCTCAAGACAGAGTTGTGGTTTTCTCCCTGGAAGCCTCTCACAGGTTTCCTTGATTTTTTCTCAACTGTCAAAGCGTTATGTACACCTGTAATGTTAAGGAAACTTACTGATATGTAGTAATTTCAGTAATGTGATGAAATAGTAAATCAGAGATTCCAACAGACTTGTGCACAGAAATACAGTGACCCTTCACAGGTCATAAAACCTTTTAATTGAATGCAAAATATATAAATTCTTCCCCATATTCATCTAATCACTGCTTCATGTCTGAATGGCAAATATACTTAAGACTTTCATATCTAAATTTTTTTTAGCACAATTGAGTGATGTGCCTTAATTAAATTTTACACCCTTCTCTGGTGCTCAGGTGTAAAGTTATACCCTCAAACTCCCACTATTCACATTTCCATTAGGCTTATAATATAACTCAGGAGTTAAAATTAAAAATTAAAAATCTTTCTCAAAAGTAATTAATGAGCTTGTTGCAGCCAAAAGCTCCATTAGGCACAAACAGCCACACGTATGCAGAATTAAATGGTCGGCAGGATAAGAGGACATGAAGAGTATTATTGATCTCTTACCAACAGGTATGTGTAAATGAGTTATACCGCAGCTATCAGTATTGCTACATACAATACATTACAGGATAGCCAGGGAAATTGGTCACGAAACGGAAGATAAGTTAGGTGAGCAGGGCAACTGTGACATGTAAAGGCTTCACGATGATTCGAGTAAAACAATAGCCTGACACGTATTTAGTGAAGATGGATATAATAGACTGCAATCTGAGCACCAAGCACAGTTTTCTAAATAGTACTTTTTATTGCATTTTGCTGTTACGCAGGGTTCCCTCTGCAGAAAAAGATTTGGAGCTAATTTCAGAAGTAAATGTGACTTTGTCTTGGAACACTCTTAAATCTGTTTTCAGTAACTTCAATATCATGAAGTCACAAGCACTACAAACCTTATCCTAGGATTACCTTGATTAAGGCACAAAACGTTAAAAACAAATTACTATGAAAGTATGAAACAATTTGCCCTTAATGTTTCAGTCATATCTGTAAAAAATATGACTTAAATCTAGTTTTATTAATAATACATATTTTAATTAAACGGCTAGAGGTGCATCTAGCAGGAAAAATTGAATCTTCACTGGATTTCACATACTTGTATGATTCATGGGCAGTAAATATGCAAAGCTTTATGCCCATAAGGCAATCAAACTGCAAAGCTGATATGCATGTTTTTATCTGAAAGAATGAAGTCTAGTAAAGCTTAGAAATAAAAATAATAACAATAACAATAACAGCAATAAATGCTCCAAAAATTAATCAATTTTTGTAGACCTAATACATTTCTAGATACAGTCCTCATTTTTTGCCAGCTGCATGATGTTCGAAACGTATTTATTGTTGTTTCCATTAATCTCATTACACAAGATTTGCCTGTATGGGTACATATATACACACATAGTATCACACCTTCAGCAATAAAACCGTAGGATAAAACTTATCATGCTACAGTAGCAGGGCACGAAACGCTGTCATTGCAAACCGTTTGCGGATTGAACAGTTCTGCAATCTGCTGATCTACTAACAAAGCCTCTCCTCATTTACCCCAAGACTTTTTTTAGAGGTCTGACTCTGCATGCTTAGTTTGCTTTATCTTTTCTTCAGCTACCACCCCACACTTCACCAAACAGTCAGCTGGGTTGTATTTAGTGACAACTACGCCGTGCGCACCACCAACACCTCTCACATGGTGATGTCAAAACACAAAAGCAAGCACGAAGTAATTAAAATCTACAAGACTTCTCTGAGGTACCTCTGTGGTGCCAGATTGCCACCTTTTCTTGCGTGGAGCACAGCAATTTCTCCTAACACCCTGAAAAGCATAGTGCAGTAAATGGATGCATGTTAAGCATATCGAACTTTGCTGAAAGTACTAACAGGGTGAAACTGAGTTTAAAAATTTGCTTTTAATGTTTCAAACACTTTTCTAAAGACAGAACTATTATTGTCATCAACTTTTCCATCACTACGGAGATCAAATGATAATGAATGCCATCTCACAAAGTCGTTACAAGCAGCAGATCCTAGTCACACTCTCATTTCACAGACAGAAAACTGATGAGACAAAAAAACTTCAGGTCCAAATTTCTCCCGAGTTCAAGAGGCCAGTCAGAGATGCACAAGTATTGGATTTTTTTTTTTCTTTTCTGAGTGCTTTGCATTTTGGTGTTGATTGGGCCAAAAGCACAGCTCCTATTGTCACCGAAGTAACTGGCAGTTTCCAGCCTCTCTGTTGTATAGTTGCTCAGATACAAAATCTATGAAAAAACCCTGAAAGTTATAATTCCATTTGAAATCTCTTGTTTAGTGACCACTTACAAATGTTTGATCATCACAGTGATGGGCAAGGTTTTGTTCCTCTTAACAGATTCCTCCTAGAATTCCTGATATTTGCCTAGATAGCATTTTGGTTGCTAGAATTTTTCTTGAATCCCCCTCTCCATCTGGAAAATAATAACAGAGGGGCTAAATCTGACATATAGACCCGTATTGGCATTTACACCTGTTGATTTTGCGCTATTGATTTGGACTGCTCTGCTCCAAATACAAAGAGTTTAAGTGGAAATATGAAGAAGGCTGTTGCATGAAAAAGGGAGAAGACTAAAATAGCCAAGAAGAAATGCTGAAGAGAAGGATGCATCAGTCCTGAAAAATTCATGCTTAATTCTAAGGTGAAGAGAGAGATCTATTTCTATTCCTTATTTATAATCCTGAGCTCTCAATTTGGCTGAGGCACCAAATCTATCATTTTTAACAGAAAACCAAAGTGAAATGATACTAGCCTATTCTGTAGTTCAGGGATAGTCAAGTCTATATTCTTCCTCTCATCAGAAGCAGCAATCTTGATCCAAATTCCCCCTCCTCCCTAAGGAAGCACTGCATGCACTGTATGGCATATTTTCAGATATTTTCTCTCAATTTCACCTCTTCATATTGTCCTACCTCATATTTTATATATAAGTAAAAGTTCACTGGACTAGGGAGTAGATAACAGATCCTGCAGTTGAGTGTTTGAACCAGCAATGAAACATAGAAATAAAAATGTGAAACTCTCACATGAAGGGTGCATTTAAAAACAGTGTCTGGAAAATAATGGATGAACTGGACAACGAGGCAGAACCGACTAAATAAATGGATCTTCAGCCAGCATCCTTAGCATGTTGGGCCTTTTCATCTTCCTTTTGCTTTCACGTGTATGCATTTCAGGGCTTGCTCTCAGGAAATAGTGAAATGCTGGAGCCCATGAATCCCCTCAGATAAGTTCATCTCCATTTCAAGAAGGGGGAATGTTGCCTAATTCTGTATAAGAGAAACTCTGCCATTACCTATATAATTTCCTTCTTAGCCTGACCCAGTCCAAAGACCTCATTGACTCCATCCTTTAGATCTGAGTCTCTGTTCCCACCTGGGACAAAAAGATGCTGTGTCTCTGCTCAGGTGAACCCTTCCATCTGTCACGGTGACTTTGAGCTGATCAAAAGGGAAGTTTGACTTTGGGTCTTTCAACTCCTCTCTTCCAATTCACTAAAAAATTTGTGTCTTGTGTCACTAAGGTGCCACATGCCAGACGTCAGGACACCACAGATGGTTGAGTCCTGTGGGCACATCGAGCCTGAAGTGACCACACCACCCCACAACCTGTCAAACACCTTCTGGTCCTTCCCCTGCCTTGGTTTCACCACCCAGACTTCAGACAGGTTCAGCTGTGGTGAGCTACTTACAATATGTTAAGTAATGTAGTAAGTATCAAATACTTGAAATAATTAATCCAATTGCTTTTCAGTTAAATAACAACAGCTGTAACCTCCACATCAAAAACACTATCTGAAATTTGACAGCTTATTCATGGGGCATGCGCTGCCAGGGTGGTGAAGAGGAGAGCAGCTTGTGTACTTGCCACGAGCATGAACTCAGCTATTTCAGTCTCATTCTACAATTTGACCAACAGACAGCAACACAGAGTACTTACCTATGTGATTTCCCAGGCTGTTTGGCTCAGGCTGTATTCAGGCTGTTCTTATGGACTCTCAGGAGACCAATAAAACAAACTTAAAAGCTGTGACAAACATTTTCTTTGGGATGAAAGAAGAGTAAATGTACCTGAGCTATGTTTAGCTATTTATCAATTAACATAAAAATTAACACTGCTTTCAACCAGTATTAATTTATTCACTAATGCCATTAAAGTGGCATTATTGTGCTCTTATTTACATTAGAAGAAAATGAATTCTGCGTGTCTTCTTGCTTTTAGTGTGGTGCTACAAGCCATGTGGATGAATCCTGCAACACTGGTATTTTAGTGTATCAAGATTTTGTCTTAAATAATCATTTCATTATTACTGTGCCTTGGTTTAATTTTCAAATAGCTCAGTAGTAAGCACTCCTAATGACGAAGTTCATAATATTCATATATATCTTTATACACTTAGGGAAGTAACGAAATAAATCAATGCCAAGACATAACACTATGAGACAATACAGACTTCAAGAGAGCAGAAATCATTTATAGATTGAAGTGGTGATAAAAGGACACAGACGTCATTATTTTTTAAATTGTTTTGTTATAATGTTTTGTGGAGATAGTAGATAGTGTCTTCCCAGAGGAAGAAGGAAAAACTGTTAAGAAAATCAAGCTCATGAAAATAAAGTGGAGGAATTTAAAATGTGTAGGGTATGGTTTTCAAAAGCACTGAGCTTTGGCTTGAGCTCTCTTTCAAGTGAAGTCAGCTGTGAAACTGCTATTGACTTCCACGGGAGCAGTCATGCCCCCACTACACACTCTCAACAATTCCACCTGTGACATCTGAAATGTATTTAGGTCTCAATGAACCACATCCAGTAGATCTGACATGAGAGGAAGATAACGAGAGAAATTCTTTGTGGTTCTTGCAAACAAGAACCAGAGGGAAACATGGAAGCAGCATCTGTGATTAAGAAGTGATTCATAGGACATAACACCCCAAACTCTACTGGTCGATGACTGAAATGCTGACTGGGGACACAATGAACATAATCAGTCTTCTCCAATGTCTGCTAGGGATAACCAGAACTTTTCAAGCTGTGCACAGCGGAGGGGAGAGAATGAAGGAGGGATGTAAAGATTTCTGAGTTCCTTGTCTGTATTGCCTTCAAGGAGACCAGCTGCTCTGCATGGATCGCAGAGTGGCAGAGAGGAGTGGAGGAGTGGCTGTAGCCTACTGTTAGCCTTCCGGAATACCAACTTTGAGGCGAAGTAATATTCAAAACTGCCAAATCAACACAGGGTACATTTTTCTAGAAGAATTGTGGGGTTGAGTTTTGGTTGTTCTTTGTAACGACTGTGGAAATTATTTCCTTTGCTGATCAAAGAACTGCCAGCAGGAGGATAAGGAGCATGGACTGTTGGAAGCTGGTGCTGCTGTGTGGAACCTGGGTATGCACTTGATCTGGCTGCCTCAAGCTTAGTGTAATGAACCCTGCACATTATTCTTTACTAGAGGTATATGTAGCAGGATATACACTTTAGCTCTCTGTGAAGAAGTTAGCATATCGGAGTTCTGGTGCCATATCAGTAAATGTGGCGATGTAAGTAAGTAGTAGACTGAAATAACAGAGCATGAGGCTTTTATCTCAAAAAAGCCCCACAACACATTTGGATTCAGTGTGTTTGTCAAATATGTCATGTATCTCAAATGTGTCGTGTCCTATTATATCCAGTCACAGTAACCTAAAGTGACAAACAGATTCCAAGCAGAATGGAGAAAAAATCTGATCTTAAGCCAGAGTAACACGATGCAGCAGAAAAACACAATGCATCAAAAAGGTTGTGTGCCACTTTGATTTCTTAATCTAGAACTCCAGGAGTTCACATTCTCAGTCGCAGAAATAAGATACCTACTGAGTAAAAATAAGGATTCTGAGTAATAATAAGTATTTGCCTTGCACAAATGTAAAACAACATATTGAAACACCTTGGAATTTTGCAAATTGGATTTATATAAAAGTATCACATCTTAAAAAATTCAGTACTCTTCAAAATAAATTCCATTTTAAAATGGTATGAGGAAACAGGAACATGTATTTTAACTGATGTGCACAAAGATATCTGAGGCAGCACACTGGAGACAGGAATAACTATGCCTGTCGGGAAGGTTCTTCCACTTCCCTGTAGTATGGTTTTCATCTCACTATTTAAAAACAATTTATTGACATCTAAACCAATCATATAGGGATCCTGTTACAGTTCAGGAAGGGAAATAATTGACCCCGGGGTTCAGATCGTGCTGCCCATCTCAGAAACCTAAAGTTAGCTGAAGTTAATTTCACCTTACAGATATGTCCTATGCCATTACAACTAATTTTTCTTTTCTAAATGATTTAGAAGTGGATGCAGATATATCTGCGTTGACAGTGAAACTCAAAACTGGGACGTATTCCACCAGTGCTCCTTGTAACACGCTTTTCTCCTTGCAATTTCCTGCAGAAAAGAGAAAGTACACAATCATGTGAATATGGAGAACCACTACTCGTGTTCTAAGAACCTGTTCTTCAATCTGGTAATAAACAAATGGACAAAATACCACTTTTAAAACACTTTTCAGGCATTGGCTTTCCTGTGAAAATGTTAAGAAGGTTGTAAAACAAACAACACCTTTGTTCTTTAGAAAGATCACATGATGCGTGGTTGACAACATTTTCATTCAAAGCAGGTTTGAAGGATTTCATGGTAGTATTTACCAATACTCACCTATTATGAGGTCCCATTGGCTGTATTACTTAGAGGTCAGATCAGGAATGTATTGTTGCAGTGAACTCCCTGGTCATCCTCACTTGCTGTTTTGGTTTGCCCCAAGGTGTGGCCTCAGGAAACCACATCCTTTTCAGGTGGAGCAGAACCCCAAGTTGTTCTTCAGGAAGGACCTAACACCCTTTGACAGCTGAGCTGACACCCTCAGGATGAGAACAGAGCTAGTCCAAACTTACCCTCCACCCCAAAATGAGGCAGTGTGTTTGTTGTTACAGGGGGTCGCTTACAACAGTTTTCCCCACGGGTCTGCTCCTGTTGTTCCACACCTCTTCTAATGCAGGCCTATCCCCAGTGACCCTAAAAAGACAAAGCACTGGTCTCTTCAAAGTAAATGAAGGTGACTGATTTCAAGAGCAATGCAGACGTTTGCAGGTTTTCAGGAGAGTTAATCAGCGTTTCTCTACATCAAAAATGAGAACATCATGTTGGGTATTTCCACTGTTTTAACTGTGGATTAGGGCAAATTTTAGCTGTTTTCTTCCATCTGATTTGAGGGTTCAGTTGAAACCCGCAAAGGACAGAAGATTCAATGCCCCCAAGAGCAGAGTCATGTACGCCTGCCGCCGGCAAACAGAACTGCTGAGCTGCTGACAGCTCTAAGTAAACGGGATCATTTAAAAGATCACATACACTGTGCATTTCTGCTCTGTCGTTCTTATCTCACCATGAGCAGAAATAGTTACACTGATTCATGGTTGGCGGCACCATGCCACAAACTCAGATCTCACAGAGGTAAAAACGAATCGATAATTCTTCTGTAGGAAGTAGAAGAGCACTGCCCACAATAAAATTTACTCCAAGTTTACAGATAGCTTATTAACTACCCAAATCAAGTGCATATTTTGAATAATGCATAGCAATGTGATCAAGATGAGAAGGTTAGTGAAATGATGCCATTTGTTTGCTTCATACAAAAATTGGGTTCCATCAACTTAATGCCTTTTTTTCTCCATCTAAATTTAATATGTTTAATTTCAGAGTGAGTTTTGATCAATGTGCCCAAATGACTTTTAAATGCTTAGATAAGGTTTTATCAGTTTTCATTTTTCTCTTTGGAGCCTGGGTAATATGTTCAGTGATATATAAAAGCTGCAGCTCATTCCTGATTTTTAAAGAAAAGAAATAATGAATGAAAGAAAAAGAAAGGTTTTATTTAAATTTTCTGCTCTTTGGAGATTTAAAAAGTCCCTAAATGTAACACAACATAAACATTCTTTCCTTATTTCACTGATGACTAGTTACTAGATTAATCCTCTTACGCATTAGTGTACTATTTCCCACTTTATTATGCATTTTTCTTATTGAATAGTCCTTTGTTTCTCAACAGATAGTTTAGATTTTTAATATGGTTAGTGTTGAGAGATAAACGCTTTGGTACATATTGGAGAGTAATAAATTGTGTTGAACATTGATAAACTAACGCAATTACTAGCAAGGTCACGGAGTCAGCTAATTTAGAAATATCAGTACTCGGATTTTGAGTTGTCCCCTGGAGAACTGCAGCCACTTTATTAAAGCAGGAGGGTGAGGAGAAAATGGTACATTAGGATTGATCTTTTGATCTAATTGTGGACCTCTGCCATTCCTTGTTTGACCAAAAGTGCTTAGCAAGCAAGAGGAAACACAGTTCAACTAATTGAGGAACATCCCTTAAAAGCCAAAGGGATTGTGGGAAAAAGAAAGAAATTGCAATTTGCACAGTTTTATGGTGTTAGTTATCAATGAAAAGGTGTAAATACTGTACAATTAATCTTTGCTTTTCACGTGGGAATTTTTGAGGCTTGCAGACATACCACAATCTTACTTCCAATATGTTCAAGCAACTAAATTTCTTACACTGCTGAAGTCCCAATGAAGCAATATTAAAAATGAGTAATATTTTCTATGTTGTGGCTTATTTTTAAAGAATTAACATAAGAGCCCTGCATTAGGACTCAGTCACTTGACAAAAACCTGTACTGTTGGACATGATATCAGAAATACTGTAATCTGCTCCTATTGCACAGGAAAAAGGTAAAAAGTCTGTCTGCTTCAGAGAGCTAAAATGAGGCCCATATTTAAACTTAAATACTTTTTCTTTGATGCAAGATGCTTCCATTTACCTTTTTTGATCTCTCTACCTGATGTGTATCTGTGTATCTGACTGGAACCACTAGAATGATACCACTTTTAAAAGTATGTATTAATTAGTGGACTGGCATGTCAGGACTAAGGGTAGTGATAATGGGAGATGTACCATTATCTCTGTAGAACCATTTTAAGTTCCTTCTAGCCAGTAACAACAGGGAATCATTACCTTGTGAAAGGCAATTGGCTGCCTAACTCAAATGAAAAAAGTTATTTATTAAAAGACACATGGCAACTCCACCAAATAGTATTAGCATCATAGATGTTGCATAATCATCATATTAGTTGGAAAATTTTTGTTAGCATTCTCTCTCTCTCTCTCTTTCTGTCTCTTTCTTTCCTTCATCCCTCTCTCTCTCCCTCTCTCCTTCCTTCTTTCTTTCTTTCTTCCTCAGCTGTTTCAGCTTGAACAGCTGCAGAAATGAAGCACTTATGTTAGATGTATTTCAGTTTGGATATTTTAGGCTTTATATCTTTATCATGTTGACATTATTTCATGGACAGTCAGAGACATTGGGATGCAGCTGCAGATCTTGAGATCTATGTGTAGACACATTTAGGTATCTACAAGGCAAGTATTCAATGACAGCTGGGTATCTAAGCTCTTGTTGTGGTCTGCTGGGACCAAGTCACAGTCGGAGGAGTCTGGAAAGCTTTTCAGCTGACCGCATGTCGAAGACGAACATTGACTGCACTGACTAGTCCATTGCCCATATGCAGACACCTAGGGCAGTCTGAAGGTACCTAACACTACGGCAGCACGGAGCTACAAGTAACTTGCCCTACTTCTCAGCCATGTAGTGTATACCTTGGCAGTCTGCAGATTCAGTTCTCCTGTCTGTGCTGGAATGAAACAGGGTAACCACTGACTCAGTATTTCTGAAATGTCATGAAAGGATTTAAATATAATTCAATAGAAAAAGAAATATAAATATATATTAAACTCCAAGTAGAATTTCAGGGTTCTGGTAATCACTACGTACCAAAAACACTTTGGGCTTGTTAGGTTTTGTTCTCTGTGTGCTCCTGACATGCAATGAAATCTGATTTCAAAAGTTTAAACTTCTTGAGGGTTTTTTTTTTTTTTTGTTTCTATAAGCGGTCACTGACTTCAGTAGAGAGGTGATGACCAGTCACCCTTTCTGATCAGACTTCAACACAGTATTACTTCAGGATCTTTGTCGTACCTTTATTGGGGAACTCAGTTTTAGATCTGCCAGTTTTTCAGCTTTGAAAAGCATAAACCTTAGTTTAAAACATTCCTGTTTAAAAAAGTAGGATTTTGTATTACAGGTATTCAGAGAATCTGTATGACTCTGGTGTTAATATGACCCTCTCATAGACAGTGCCTCTTACTGCCACAGGCTTGTGCAGAGATGTGAGCCACCAGGTTTAATATGCGTTCACATGGAAAAGCGTCGCCTTTCAGCTCCCATGAGAAACAATTTTGTCCTTATGAAATCCACAGAAAATTCCCAATTTAGATTTGTTAATTAGAAAGCTTTATTCTAAATAGACTAATTAATTACAGCCACATTTACATTTTAAATTTAAGTGATTATTTTAGAAGATTTTGTAGACTTCTAATTACAAGTGTTGTTATTCTCATTAGGATTTCAAGTGCTGTCCCAAATGAAAATGGCAATTGATCTACTAAACCCCACAGAGTCATCTAGTTTAACTAGTTCTGTGTACTGCCTAATGCACCCAAGAAGACACTGCTGTGTGACCCAGTGCATGCCAGTGCCAAATGACTGTGCAAGAACACCTCTTCCTGACAGAATCCAAAAAGACCACCCAAGTTCCTGCAAAAGCGGGGTACTGGTTGCTCAGGAGGAAACAGGAGAACTTACTTGCCTCAATTTCTGCTCAGCTTCATTGGAATTAAAGAGATCACAACAAAACAAAAGGGCTTTTTGTTGAAAATCAGGCATATGAAAACTGTATCAGGCTATTTAGGGGCTTCCACAGAAGTTATGGCTTACATAAGCAAGCTGCCACCAAGGACCACAGCAAGCAGTGACAGTTCTTAAGTAAAAAATCGGAAGATGGTCAAAAAATAGGGAAAAATTATACAGTATCATTAAAGTTCATTAGAAACCTTTTGGCCTCCTATTATTCTTTTGGTGCTTATTCCTGGAATGGAATTTTGTTGGTATAAATATAGATAATAGTGGTAACAACAGTAAAAGTAACAATAATAAAAATAATGCACTGATGCAGTGCAATGAAACTTAAAAATCACGTATTTTTTGTCATCTCAGGAACCTGTCAGCTGTACTGTTAGAGGAATGTAAAAACATCATTCATATCCTTTTAAATCCTCCTAGGGAAGCTCAGGAAGTGTGGGCTGGATGAGTGGTTGGTGAAGTGGATTGAGAACTGGCTGAATGGCAGAACTCAGAGGGTTGTCATCAGCGGCGCTGAGTCTAGTTGGAGGCCTGTAACTA
>Ga0065711_1038364_pt1 | contig 18850 bp, 14 predicted proteins | sample Hoacrofraction12_FD_59098 | JGI IMG/M metagenome (GOLD analysis project Ga0065711, IMG submission 59098) | Hoatzin crop microbial communities from Cojedes, Venezuela - Epithelial fraction 12 v2 (version 2) | ecosystem: Host-associated > Birds > Digestive system > Esophagus > Crop | place... | reverse complement strand
CTCGTAGACTCACCGCACTGTATCCACATGCTGGCACAACCCAACTGCTCTGGTACCACGTTGGCCCCCTGGCAGGAGCTGGAGTTGGCCTATGGCTTCCCGCGGTAGGCCGGGGCGGCCATGATGTGGTGTCGGGTGGGGGGGTGCTTCTCTTGGTCAAACCATGCTCTCCCAGCGGGTCACAGCCGGCAAAAGCAGAGAGCTTGGGTGACCCCGACAGTGCCACAGCGCTGACAGCCTGAGGTAGTGAAACGAGTCGGCGGTCATTCCTGAGGTAAACTGGGCCTCGGGAGCTGGGCCAGCCGTGCAGTCTAGCTGCGCAGCGCTCTGCGGGCAGGAGGTGTCGGGGTGCACTGCCCCACCAGAGACTGCAGGCAGCCCTTGGGGCCCTGGTCTTCTGTGGGTGACCAACAGCAGGTTGATCTTTGGAAATGGATTTTGAGAACGGTGGGTAAATGCTGTGTTACTAGGCACATATTAATAGCAACAACAGCGGTGTGTATGGTAACAGGATTACTACTAGCTTGCACTTAAAGAACTTTGAAAGACTTTCTGTCAGCTTTCTGCAGATTTCGATGCATATCTCCAGATGTGTGTAGGGTGTATATTCTGAGACCCATAGCTCACTGGACCATTTCAGATTTTGCCCCAAAGTGCCTTGGTGCTGCAGACTTCATGTGTCACAATTAAATACCATATCTTGCACAAGAAGCAATATTTAAATGGGAATTTTATATACGTTTTAATGGCACACTCAGCTTTGGAAAAAATTGCTGAAAAATACATACATTTTATCCTCTGTTTTGCTCTTTCTTGGGCAAAATCATTTCACAACTTAAAAAAAAAAGCCATTCTCAACCAAAGTTCTGGCCCTTTGTATTCGGTTCTTAGGCTTAAAGCAAAGACTTCAAAAGAATAAGAATGAGGACTGGGTTTTTTAAATCAGTTTTAGGAAAATGGGTACCACAAAGGTCTCTCTGATCTTATAATGGGTATTATACAGATATTGTGGTGCTGGATTCATTATTATAGAATAGATGTGAATACAAAAAACAAATCAAGTTCCTGTTTAACTGCAGCTTACAGAAAAGGCCAGGTTTGTCACTAAATGTATTTATTTATTGACTGAGTTTGTTGGTCAGGATATGACTGTGGAGATGAAACATCTAACTTTCAAAGTCATTCTTGCAGCACACAGACAGGATGCAATCACTCCATGTACATTTTTGACATCACTGCAGTCCACAGTCTAGGCTGCATAACATAAAAGAACATACATTGCAAGAAAGATATGGTTTTCCTTTAAAGGCTTTCACGCTAGGGAAAAATTCCAGACATAAACACAAATTGCACATATGTTTTCTCTTCAAATTACCAAGTATTTTAAACTGGAGCAAGGCTTGATTTCTTTCACAACCAGCTTTGTTTTAATGATCTTACAGTGAGCATCTCCATGGCAGATGACTGGAGTAGTATCTCATTCCTCTCTGTGGCCCTGCTGCTAGTTAATAGCAGTTACATGAGTAACTGTCGGGCTGGCCAAACCTTTGATCGGAAATGAGAGCATGTGGTGAGCGATGGGCACTTCGACTGCTCAGAAGCAGTAGGTATGGCTACCCTCTGTGTTGCATATGATTCCAAGGCTGCCCCCAGCACCAGGCTCACCAGAGTGTGGACAGGAGCCCACAGACACTGACCAGGAGGCCACAGGCACTGCCCCAGGTGCAGCAGCCCCTGCACGCAGGGCCCGGTCTGCTGAAACCTGCCTGCCAGGGAGCGTTGCTGACGTACTGGTCTGGATAGTCTGTCTGAAGGCGTCTTCCAGGCCGACGGTAACAGGGTGGGAAGTGAGATGCAGTGACTGTGGTTGCTAAAGAGGCCGTTCTTGTATGTGGGCACTCTTAAAATAAGAGTATGTGGAGTTGCTCTTTAGAGTATGTGGACACTCTAAACTTAGTGTGAAAATAACTACCGGTCCTCTAAAATAATGACTTCTGTAAAGTTAAGATGATGAATGTTACATGTGGCTTTTAAAGATAACCTGCAAATTATTATTTTTTAAGAAGGTTTTTTTCATCATTTTGTGTAGAGAAGGTCTGAAATGTCAGAATGTTTTACATATTTTTCTGGACATTTTTTACCTCAGCATTTTTGGAATGTCAAATCTGGTCTTTTTGGTTTAGCTGGGGACTTCACTGAGGTTTCAAGCAGTCTTTGGACGATGGATTCTTTTATCTTTTAGAAATGAGGAAAGTGTTTACTCTTTTTAAAAAAAAACATACCGTTTCAAATGCTCTTTTAGCAGTTGAATTGGTATTAACAAACATAAAACCTCATTAAACAAAGTTTTAGACAGCCTGACTTAAAGCAAATTCCTGTCTCAATGACAGCTTTTTCTTGCCTGGATACCAGCATGGCATCATTTCATGAGAGGTCTGTACATTTCCCATTGAAGCCTCGGGGAGAGACTTTCCCGGTGGACTGGAAACTTGTCATGACAGAGGCACAACATGGCTGGTGAGGCAAAGGCTGCCACATGTCAGCCTCCTCTGCCCACGGAGGAGGAGATCTATGGAAGCCAGCTCTCTTCTGGGAACTCTACTGCTGTGTTAAAGCGGGTTTTGAGCCAATATATCCTGCCTTTTCACTAAATTAAATGGTACTTTTTACCTCTTCCATTCTCGGAGCTCTTTTAAGTATAGAGGAATGGAAGACACAGCAATACCCATTGATTTATACCATCAGTCCTGCGTGGTAATAGCAGGAGGAGTATGTTGCCTGAGGAAACTTGCCTTTGTATCCATGGTTTTTGATATTGATGCAGCTTTGTCGCTTTTCAAAATATAATTCCTTTGACGTGTCACTGGGCAATCTGTTCTGAGTACGTGAACCTCTATCACAAGAAAACCTTTATCCGGTGTGACTGGGAAACTCTTGCACTGGTTTCTGTCAACAGCCAGTTATAACCTGTTAAAGTGAAAGTACTTTTTATTTGTTTTTAAGCAAATCAAATAAACACATTTTCTTTGATCTTTAAGAAGTCCTTTCTTGTTAACTTGCTTTATACTTTTATGTTTTGGCATTCATTGTAAATCTAATTATTTAAAAAGTTATTTTGTTTTAAATTATTAAACCTTTTCTGAATTTAAGATAAACAGGGGCATGTTTTGTTAAAGATTAAAAATAAATTTCACACAAAACTGCAAAACGTAGCAAAGATAATAACGTGTAGGCGTCAGAGTGTTCCAAAACAAGACTCTCTAGGGGCTCTTCTGAACACGCGGCTACGTTAAAACCATGTTCTGAAAAGGCTCAGGAAACCCCTGACTCTAACCCACCCTTTCCTGAAGCTGGTGAAAGTATTTAGAAAAAAAGTTACTGTTGCAGGGAGAAAAAAAAAAAAAAAGAACCCCACATATTGCCGAAGCAGATGAGATTTTCCTGTTTGTTTACCAGCAAACTCTACAGCTTGCAGGACTTTCTGGAGTCAAAACTTGCCCATCCTCATCATTCAAACACAGCAAGCAGTCCAACAGACAACCAAAATAAGTACATTGTTATCTCTCTATGAAATGTGAAGTTTTTTACCATACTGTAGCATCCAATGGGGAAATAATACCAAAAGTCCCTCGTTTCACTGTTTGGTTGATAAGCCGTTAGTTAATCTGAAGTGAAAAGACAGTATGGAGTGTCTTCAGTTCCTGTTTTGGTAGATCAAACAATAGATGCCAGTTGTTTTTTAATCTGAGTTATGTACTTGAATTAAAAAGAGGTCCTTGTTGACGTGAGGTGATGACTGATTTTGTAGCTTGTCAGTGCTTTTGTAAGTCTAGGACTTCTTTGTTCGTAGTAACCCGTTGTTCGGGCTTCTCTTCTGCGCGCCCCGGTCGTGGGCTCCGAGGCGGGCGGCTGCAGTGGGGACAGCCGGTCACTAGGGGATGCTCAGCAGCCGAACACCCCGCGCCTGCCTGCCTCCTCGGCGCTGGCCAGCCGCCTCTGCGCGGGCTGGCTGGGAGTTGGATCCTTGTGGCTAGTTCCGAGTACTTTTTCTCTTCACTCGAGTGCTGTGAGAATTATGAAAAAACAAGGTCGAAAGATAAAAAGCAGTGTAGATGCAACAGCTGAAGCCACATGGGTGGTACCTGGGGGAATGCTGGTAGGCGTTTTTCCTTATTAATGCCTGAATAACTATTTTCAGTAAGCTCTATTACCTCCTTGGGACAATATTAATCTTAAACTAATCCTGCAGCCTTAGTCCAATGTTTAACCTAGCCATTGTTCACGTAGTCAGGACCTCACTGCTCCATAAACTCTTTTTTTTTTTTTTGGCACTGAAACCAAGTCCCTCATGAGAATTCACAGAAAAACATTTTTGTCTTCCCCCTTAGCCTGGAGTGATTTACCTCCCAGAAGCATAATGACCCTGCACATATAGGTGAGACTAAGAACACATTTCCTGTGAGAGTGTCTTCCTAAGGGAAACCTTGAAAATAATTAATAGTAGTCACAGCTGAAAGAATTGAATGGAACATTACTTCCTATTCCTGCTACTGTGCAGGAAAAAAAAAAATCACCCAAAAGTTTGCCAACACGCCTAGCAGCAAAAGGGGAGTCTGATACTGCTCTGACTCATAACCATATCCATTAAGCAGCAAGATAATCAGAAGTCACTTTAATTTCCTCTTACAGCTGAAGATAATAAATGAGTCCATAATCAACAAACAGAGAAGTTGGCATTTTGCACAGAAAACAGACATTTTGAGAAAAACTGTATGCATCACTAAAAATAATGTTTCTTTTCCCTAAAGAAACTGTCAGGAGAACATTTTCTCTATGTGCTTTTTCTGTCATTTTAAAAACGAAAGCGTGACAAATTTTCTGATCCAACCACAATGTGCTCTTAAGAATGCTATCATTAGTCACATGGATGGCATGGTGATGGCTGGCTTAGAAATAGTTAAGGCTCAAATCTTCTAAGGCAATTATGCGTTGAACTCCTCAGGATGTGAGCCAGCTGCCGAGGTTTAGCCAGCAAAATCAGAAGAGGGTCTAGACCCTCCTGAATTTTGGCCAAGCTTAGGCTTAGGTTTGAATCTGATGACTCGTTTCTGATAGAAAACTGCAGTTTGCTCCCATGTAGATAAACAGAAGTCGTAGTTTACAGTAAGCAGCTTGTATGCAAAGCCTGACACTTGTAGAGAGCTTGCTTGAATTTCAGAGGGTTCCACATGGGTGCAGTGATCCCACAGAGTGGACTTCACAGAGTCAAGGCTGAAGCGAAACAGCAAATGTTGCTTTTGTACAGAAGAACTGTTACAGTGTTTCTTCAGGAAAAGCTTGTATGAAATGCAACACTACTATGTTGTAAAGGGTGTTGGCAATTAATTAATTGTCTTTATGGAGAAAATAACGTATTATGGATTTTATTTTTGTTCATTTTTCTGGAAACTATGATTGTACATTTTCCATGGATGATTTTATTCATACTTCCTTACTGCAGGTTTTCCACACAATGGGCTTAACTTTTTTTGCTCTTTGTATTGCATGTCTTTATTCTGAGTCTCTACAGCTACCTGTTTTATGACCTGAATTACATTTTTGTTGTATGTGTCATACTAACAGCTTAAATCATGTTTCTATGCTCAAGTTTATTGTTGAAAGATGCTGAAAGTGTGTTGCTGGAACTTTGTTTTACAGTGAGATTTCCTATTCAGTTTATGTAGCATCATTAGGAAATGCTTGTGACAGAAACTGTCAGTGAATTCAAAGAGTGGCAGCTCTATACTTACTAGGTAAAGAATGTTGCAGCAGATAGCCAGTACAGGTTTATTTGCACAAAATTATTGAATCACATACCATTGCAGTGTTTTAGAGGGGTTTTTATTTAACATATTGAACTAAAACTAAAGAGAAAGGAAACAAATTCCATTAATACCATCAGGCAAATTCTCTATTTTTAGTTTCAGAAGAGAGTAGGAACTCCATTTTTGTGAAGGAAGATTGTGAATTGGATTCAGAGTGGCCTTCCAGGTTAAAAAAAAAAAGAAAAAAGAAAGAAAAAACAAAAAGCAAGTATTTTAAAGAATTTGATTTAGGCTGGAACAAAGAAGATGCGAATGAACTGCGAAAAGTTTTGTGGTTTCTTCTTCAGAAGGACTTTTTTAAGTTGTAAAAGATTACCGGAAAAACAAACCCCAAGCCGTTTATTCAAAGGAGCAAACAGTCCTGAAAGGATTTGGGAAATATATACAGTGGACATTTCAAGAAAGACTGTCATATCCTCCTCTGAGAGTAAATTTGTGTGAATACCTTTGTGGTGAAGGATCAGAGTGGGCAGATCAAAGTAATATATGGACTCAAGGGAGACGAGGAGGGGGAAGGGAGGTCAGCATAGGATCACATTTGGATTCACGGGCTTCTCTTGGCTCACTAGGTCCTGTCCACTGCTGTTACAAAGAGCTGTGCTGTGTAATTATTTTCACAACATCTTAATAAACTTGCATATTAAGTTAACATGATCCCATTTCTCTTCCTTCTTCCCTGACTGTTGGTATTCTGGGAAGTTGTGCTGGAACCTCATTGCTCTGGTCATGAAAACTTAATGTCTGGGCAGAAATCATTCAAAGCCAGTTTATATCTACTTGTTCTGGTGACTTTTAGCTGACATGGTTCTTCCTCCATGAAGAGGACATGAAGCCTCCGAACAATCTGTTCCTCTGATAATCCCAGTAACCCTTCCAGAACATGGTGCAATTTTACATTTCTTGAAAGTGAGTTGTCAGACTTTGGTAGAATGCTTCAGATGAGGTCACGTCAGTGCCTACACAGCTACAGTAATAAAATTCTCATACAGTTTAGGATCACATACGCGTTTTTTCTTAGTTGCATCACATTGATTCTTCATAGGCTACTCCTGGGCTTTCTCTTCACCATAGAACTTTCTTTAATTGGCAAGCTCCTAGTTTGCTGCAGAAAGTCTTGTACTTAATCTATAGTCAATGACCCTGTTTAATTCTGTTACATTTTTGTTATTCTAATGTAATCCACGTATGATTAGTCTGATGTTCCTCAGGTTTGAGACCTCCTGACTTTCTGGGCTACCATTAACTTTAATTAGTATATTTCTACTTCTTATGAGACCATCAGTTATGGAAATATTAAAGAAGACTGATCCTAAAAACAGTCCCTGAGGAAGTCCAGTATATCCTGAATCATCCCATTTCAAGACACTTCATTATAGTCTTCTCTCTGAGAAACATTTTATTAAAATTTCAATTCTACCATTAACAACCTTCTTCTCTGTCTTAAACAATATTTTTCCCCGTGACACTATCAAATATTAGACTAAAATTATGCTAGATAATGGCAGTACTTTACCATTTTCAAAACCTTCTTTACACAGTCAAGGAAGAATATTATATTGCTTTGACACAGCCTCCTCTTACACAACCCATTTTTCAGTCTATGCCATTTTCCAGTTACGCAATGCCTAATTAACCTCTCCTTCAAAGTTTATTCTAAAATTATGCATACTGTTATCATCAGATTATTTACTCTACTGTTATCTAGAATACCTTTTCCCTCTTGCTTAAACAGAGCTCCTAGGTGTACCACTAGCCAATAGATAAAACCAATACAAATTTGTAAGATTTATTGAAAATCCGTATTGTAAGATTTGTGATTGCTGTGCTGATTCTTCAAGTATTGGAGAATGAAAAATACCTAGATGATTAAATTTAGGCCATTCAGTTTTTAAAAATTTTCTGCCACCTTGGAAACAGACATTTCCAATTCTACAGCTTTCTTCAAAATTGTCATTCAGCCTTGCTACCCTGTTGTAACTTCTCATTCTGCTTGAAAACTGAGGCAGAATACTCATTTTTGGGGGCTCTGCCCCGGCTAGAAATTGCATCTACACCAGATTTCGTGAACAACTATATCTACATTAAAACTATGATTATGTTTTTCCAAATTTGATTTTCCCTCTAGATTCGTTCTAAATCTAATTATAGTAAAAACTATAGCTTTTGGCTTCTGTTTGAGAATAGCATGTTGATCATCCTGAAAAGATGAAAAAAATCCTTTGAAAAAGAGAGGAAGGAAGAGTGTCTGGAGCCTTCTCCTCTGGGATATTTCTGTCTAAAGAGCATAAATAAGTATCATGCCCTAAAAGGTGTGCTGTATTGTAGCTTCTCAGTGCACAAGGTTTGGCTAAGGGAGATCAGAATTTTCATTTTATAGTCAATATCGATCTGCTCTGTGTCCATGAGAAACAACTTGATTTTCATTATATGCTGAGAAGCAGCGTTGGGATTGAGTGCTAAGATGTTTCATCTAGTCTCTCCCTCAGAATGGGAGATATTTCTGCATATGCTTATAGTCTTTCTTATTTCGCACCGATTTTTACGAACGCAAGACTAAAGCGCCAGGTCTTACATGCAGCTGCTGTACAGAAGCAAGAACTATGCTGTGCCAGTGTTGGTCACAAAATTCTTAAAAGAAAATATATCCAGTGTGTTTCCAAAGCTCTACAGATCAGCATTTTTCCACTGTTTAAATAAAGAAAATATTACAGACATCAGCTGTACTTTAGCATTTTACATTACCCATATTTAGCTCTGCCTGCCAACACGTTTTGTTTGTTCCTTGAAGCAGTCTGCAGGTCCAGCCTAAAACATGTGCTTCTGCACTTTTCGTGGATGATTTTCAAAGACAGACTAAAAATGACATTCTGTCTTTGACATATATTCCCAAAAGTCTACTAAATGGAGACCACCAATTCATTCATTAATAATCTCAGCTGGCTTCTTATTAGTCTGGCAACGAGAGGCTAATGCATGAATTTACTACTCTGTTTCAATGCCACATTTCTCCACACTTTTTCTAGCAGTTTTCCTTGAAGTCTTGTGAAGTTACTGATCCTTCATTTCACACCCAATGTTCTGTGAGCTCATGCTTTCTTTAGTCTAATGACAGATATTAGGGAAAAAATCTGCTGTTAGTTGATATCTTCATCTGGTCTGCTTCCAGCCACAACTCACTCATGTTGTGAGGACTGATAACTTACTGAGTTTGCTGTCGCTGCGGTTTCCAGAAAAGTTGCCCCAGATTCCAGAAGAAGAGGAGAATTCCTCTGAGTGAAGATTACAGAGATAAGGAGCATGAAATGATGTGTTTGGTCTTCATTCTAGATACACTTATCTATTATTAACCACCGTCTGGCATATTTGAGCATAATAAGAGGTGAATGTTAGGTGATAAGAAAGAGAGGAGTAGATTTCAGGATTATTTCTCTGTTCAAAGGATTTTATGTCTGTCCTACCCCCCCCCCTTCCTTTCCTAGCATTTTAAAACCACAAGCTACTGAGTTGTGATAAGTAAAACATCAATATGTTAATCTTCATAATATTGGTAAAAGAATTTCATCATTTGGAAAATTATGCAGAAAGAAACTCAACTCAATAAATTTATAGAGAAGTTAAACGCCACAGTGGGAATCACGGAAGAGAACTCCTTGAACCTGTATCAGTGCTTATTCACAATAAAATATTAGGGAATATAGCTGTCTTGTAGCCAAAGGAAGGATGTTATGTGCTTACTTACTGGAAAATGAAAGCTAAAAAACAGTTTTCCATTGTCTCCTTCTCACTTATTTTTCCTTGCTTTTCTGAATTTTCCTCTAGCAAAATCTAACCTGCTGACTTTGCAAAATATGTTACTAAAATTTTGGAAAACATATCCTAATTTCTATATAAATTCTGTGAACAGAACAGTGCCAGCTTTTCCTTGAAACTTTGAGAGTCCAGGGAGTCAGTGTCTAAGCATGGAGCCATGGCACCTCAGTGGGAAATCCCCCTGCATTATCAGGTTAACTCTATGGTCTCTTGCTTTCTTTGTCTTTTCCTGAGTGCAGAGCCTTTTGCTTCTCTTGCCACACATATTCCGCCTTGGCTTTCCTCCTCACTAGCAGTGAAATCCTTATTACAGTTGTATTTTACAAGATTTTTCTTCTTCAAGCAGGAGAAGAGCAGAAGAGGAAAACAATAAACACGTAAAATAAAGCATTTGCTTCTTGTCATCTAGGTGAAGATTGTACAAAGACTCATTTATAACAGGCTATGAGCCTTAATTACAAAGTTTGTAGGTAGGTAATATTTAGTCCTCACACCGCAGCCTCTTCCTTCCTCTCTAGATCACTGTTCCTTGGAGCTCACAATGTGTCTGCTTTTTCCTAAAAAATCAGTGCATCTTTCTCTCCAGGAAGTGGCTTGTTCTTTTACAGCAAAGCCAATCTTTGTCCTCTTTAAAGGCTGTATATCCTCTGCTGTCTAGGGACAACACCCCCGAACACATCTGTCTAGACATAGTAGAGCCTGCCTTCCCTCTTTCTATACTGAAAAACTGACATTCCTTTAAAACAGACTTTACAGCAAACTTCATGTGTCCATGCAGATGCAGAACTGTGATTTTGAAGGGTATTTGTCCTTATGTGCAGTTGTTTTCATAAACATACCTGTAATAAGAACCGTAATTTTTCATAAGTAAGCCTGTATGGGTCACCTCTCATTCATTCTTTCCCATGCTATAAAACAAAACAAAACAAAGTAACTCATAGTATTTTTTGAGTAAGCTGGACCCTAACATTTCAAAACTAAAGGACAGCATATTAGTTCCCTGTTGATTCTTTGTGGTCCACTGGTAGGGAATGTGGGGTGTCCTATAAATGTTGTTTGATAAAAACTGAGGCTAGGCACCCTGATGGTTTTAAGGATCACGCTGAGACGAACTGCTGGTAGGATATGCAAGACAGCAGATTTGTTTATCCTTATTTCTCCGCTCACATCCCTGAGCACACATGGTTGCTGTTTTTGTTTTGACTACTTTTGACTTTTTTAAATGTGAGAAAAGTGGTTAAAATGATGTAATCCCTGTCTGAAGTTGGGATGCGTGTGAAAGAGTGGAAATGCTGACAGACCTCTGGCTGGCACAGCGTGAATAGCTGTCCTCCCGGGCTGGGTGCTCTCCTGCCCTCCCCGTCCCATGCACTGCATTGTTCTCAGGGAGGAGGAAACCAGGCAGCGGCGTAAGGAAGCCCACAGCTTCACACACACTGGTTCAGTGGGATTGCACAAGACCTTGTAGCAGCCCAGAATCTGGCGAAGAGCTGGAGCAGTGTATTCACTGTCCTTATCTCTTGATCAAATCTACCTTATGATTCTCCCAAGACCCAGTCAGTATGAGTTTTAAGCATTTTATATTACATCCCGTCATTCACATCTGCCAGTATTGACAATGGATTTTGATCCTTTTTTTCTCCTGGATTTTACTTATCCTTGAATGCATAGATTCTGCTGGTTCCTTAAACTGTAAGTTATTTTCTTCCCATGCAGGCTTTCTCTGTCACACAAAAAAAAGATTTTGCTCATTGATGTTTGTATTAGTGTAAAATATGCAGGTATCCCAATATTCGACAAGGGTCACATTGTGCTAGGCAGTGTACGTAAGAGAGAATGAGAACATAATTTCTACTGCAACATGTTTACAGTCCAAGCATAAGGAAAGTCAAGGGGTGAAGTTGGTAGACCAGCCCTAGAGCCTTTAGTCTTTTTGTGTCATAGCTGAGTGATGTGGATTTAAAATGCCCTAGACATAGACTAAGGTGCCTTTGGGGATATAGACAAATGCTTATAAGACTGTGAGTAACACTGTGGTAGAACATGTGTACATCATCTTTACCCTAATTAAATTAAATCAGGCTAACTGTAATTCCAGGAAGAATGTCAAAGTGGAAGACATCAGAAGAGACAGTTGAGATGGGACTTTCTAGAAGCATGGGTAGGAAAACAGACATGGCAGCAGATAATAAGCTGGTAAATTCATTTGCTTTTGGGACAACTCCATACTTTTATATCAATGATAATGTACTTGGAGAAGAGTTTTTCTCTAAGATGGATTTTTTCTTTTACTGAACTCAGGCTTGTGATAGAGATTCACTTTTGCTTCACGTATATATTGCTTCACCTACTGCCCCACCCCTGGAGAAGTAACAATCACACTGGGATGTGTGGAAAGCCCAGGCAGACCACCAGTTTTAAACACAGGACATAGTACCTACTAAACCTCACATGGAAGAAGTCATGTCTCATTTTTGTGGCGATCTTGGCATTCAAAGACCGCAATGCAAATGGAAGAGTGCAAGGGATTTGTGCTGTTTAAAGAATTAGCAAAAATGTCTGTGTATGTAAGCAGTCAGTGTACTTGTCCTAGGACAATTCCAAAGATATTTTTCCCAACCACCATTCATATTTAACCCAAGTTTAATTTTCAGCTATTTGATTTTTATCCAGAAGTTTGCTTCGTGGAAGTCATTGGGGCACCTTTGTGATTGTAATAATCTAGGTTTTTTAATACAGAGATTACCATGTGTTTTTGTCAATGTGTTATTTGCAACAGTGAAAAAAAAACCCCTCACTAAGTGCAATTACTCAGACAGTGAAGAAAAGAAACATCTGTCCTACTTCTTATTCTGTTCTGATTAACACTACATCTGAAGGCTTCTGGTGTGAGGAAGCAGTTTTGCATCATAGCTTCCTGGGTGAGATTCTTCTAACCAAATGCAGATGTCTGCATGATAGACGTCTACCCTGGAGCTAAACCTCCTGCCTTTGCTGTCAATGATGCTCTTATGGCACAGTTTGTCTTACACCAAGATGGATGACTCTGCATTTAGGGAGATGCATCCTCTCCTTTTCCCTGTTGGAATCCACTTGTGAACTTTATTTTAGTATTATTTGAAGGGCTCACAAATATCTAAGTATTAATGGATTTATCCTGTTACTTAATAAGTCAGCAGATGATTTATAGTGAGATTAAGTTATTTGCCCCAAATCACAAAACAGCCTATAAAAAAAGGTTAGAAATGACAAACGGTCTCCTTGGTTCCAATTTGGCAGGCTAGACAGAACATCCTTCCCCTCTTCAAGAATTTTTGAAGCTATATATAGGCAGTTTATCTCTCTACATCATGCAGCTATATTTATTTATTGATTCTGTTTCAAACACATGCTTAAATGCCACTTAAACTAAACTGAGTTTCATCATGTGGTTTAGGTGTTTGCCCGCATTGTGTTCCTGTTGTGGTCTTGTAAATAATGTGATAATTTAGCTTGGAAGGGATCTTAGGACCTCATCTGGTCTAAACCCACTCCCTCCCTCAAAATGGGGTAAGCTTTGAAATTACGCCATGTTGCTCAGGGCCTTGATTATCTCTAAGGATGAGGATTCTGCAGCAGCCTCTTCTCCCACCTGAGCACCTCATTGCGAAGGCTTTTTTTTCCCTTATACCTAATAAGAGCTATTATATTATTATACCTAATAAGAGCTCCCCTGCTGCAACTTGCCTTTCCAAGAACAGTCTGTTTTCTACAACGACCCATTAATCTGTTGTAGGTAGCAATCAGATCTTTCCTTAAAATCAGATCCTTCCTTATAATCAGATCCTTCCTTAGGCTTCTGTTCTCCAAGCTGAATGAACCCAGTTCTTTCGCCCTCACTTCATGTGTCATCCAGTCCATCCCCTTAAACATTTTCATAGCTTTTCTACTGGTCTTGCTCTAGTTTATCTGTCTCTTTGTACTGAAGATCCCCAAACTGGACACAGTAGTTCAGATTTATCTTATCAAGGCTGAACCACTTTCCTCAGTCTGCTGGATATGCTTTTATTAATATAGTACATTGTTATCATTCACTGGTGCAAGGGAATACTGCTGCAAAGCAATGTAGAAGAGCGAGAATATATCAGAAGTACTATGCAGGTCCTGCTTTTATTCATAACCATGCAAGATCCTTTCTGTTCATTGCCTAAGGGCTGTCTCCCGCCACAGGCAAGAAGAAATCCAGAATGGGGAAATTCCACAAATTCAGCAAACACTAATTGCCTTTGAACTTTGGTTCCAAAACCCTTTTGGTTTCAAAATTTTATTTGATGTCTTATTCTTTAGCTTTTCATTGTCACTGCGTAATGCAAAGTATTATTTTAATGTACGTTTTCCAAATGTCTCAGCTGAGCAACAAATTGTTCTCAGTGCAAAACTCTCTTGCCGTGGTAAGGTCGTCAGCTTTCATGAAAGGTGCTGAATACTTTTGGAATAGGGTTGTGGAATTTTGGCAAACTCAAGTACTTCAGGCAGAAATTAACTTTGTTGTTCCTTATTGTGCATTTGGGGGTTTACACCAGGAAAAAAGCACGTCTTCATGATGTAGTTTCCATTTTGAGTGATATAGCTTAAGTTTGTCAAATTAAGGGTGCTGAGTAGAAGACCAGACTGTGAAACCAATCAGAAAGTATGCTATTACTCTCTTTGCATAGGTGCTGGGTAATGATTGCTTCAACCTCTGTTAAATTCAAAGCTAGAGAAAGAAAAGGAGAAAACAGGAGGAGAACACTCAAAAGATGTTAAAGCTAACAGGAAACTATAGTATTTTTTTAAAAAAAACTAACCAGATATCTGGGTGGAAAAATTCCAACGTTAGCAGTAGCTAGGATCCAGTTTTTGATCCTTGACCACTACCAAACGGAGCTGCCTGGTCTGTATCAATGTGTGGAAGACCTGCCTCTGCGCCCATCCTTGTCTTCTCAGGAAAAGGCAGTGGCTCAAGTCACAAGTACAGAGAAGTCACTTGTCCATTGGAGTGGCATATCACACCAGTGCTCTTGTCCACCTCCTCCTTCAGACATACCCTTTGATATCACCTGCAATCCTACAACTGGACAAGGCCAAAGCATGTCCTAATAAGCTGTACTATTCTCGAAAGTCTCACAGAATTCCTGTCCAGTATGTAAAAGCTTTTCCTAAATCCATCTGCAAAGAAGTGCACAGACTGGTGTGACACATGCCCTACTGTACTCCAGTAAGTTTCTACCACTGACTGTTGTTTTCATCACTTAAGCAAAGTTCCTTCTCTTTTGGATGTCTTGGCAAACATTTAAAGCTCTTTAGGATGCTTAATATTTGTCTTTTCTTTAAACATACATGTTAATTTTTTGGTGATGGGTTTAGTTATTGTTCATAGCCTTCTGTGGCCCCTGACTGACATTTCCTATTATTTAAACAGCTAATCAGCCTTATTTTATTAGGTGTAAACGTGTTTCCATGCTTTGGCTGGCAAACACTAATCTCTAAACTTCAGTAGCATGTAGGAATTTATTGCCTGTTAATTGTGCCCTAGGGCATAGTGACTTTTAAAAGTGAAATAACAGTCATCATGTCTCCTTATATATATATTACTGCAATGCCTGTATTGTTGTAACATATGTCTAGTTGACATTATCAGTCATTCAGAGGGCAGCCACTCAATACTATGCTGATTTTTCAAACAAGGGGGCGTTTCAGATATTAATGCTACTACAAAATATGGAGATATCTGGTTGTTACACTTCAGTCTGCAAGTGGTTGCTTTTAAATGGCTTTACTTCTTTTTGGTTCTAGTTGTCCAAATGACAGCATGAGTGCCACATTGTGTGGCTGTTACATGATTTTACTTTTTATGTGTAATGATTTTAAAAACCTTTTACATTATGCTGCTTCTGTAAGGGCTTGCTTGGCATGATACCGTATTCTTACACATTTTCTACGTTCTGTGTCAACAGATGTGCTTCTCAATGTATGACTCAGTGATGACAGCACACTGAGTTTTCACTTCACTTGTCAATGCAGTTGCCTTTATGTCATAAATGCCGAATGTTTTGTGGGATCTTATTCAGCCACCTACTCTTCCTTCTACAGGCCTTTTCTCAGAAACAGTACAATTAGTCAAGATTCCTTTTTTTTTTGTCTTTAAATATATTCCTTACTGTGACGATGAAGTCATGCAAGGATTCATTACCAGTTCAGGGCCAATTAAATATCTGTTCTCTTTATTTTCTAAGCTAATATACATCCTTGAAAAACATACCAGGTGGAAAACTGTGAAGAGACTCGAAGAATAATACCATACTCATAGTGCTGAATATTTTGATCAAGGACTTCCGATGCAAGTTTCTGTAGTATCAAATTAATGCATTGCTTACACATTTTGGAATCCAAACGTGATTCCCTTAGAAATCCTAAGGAAATGACTCCATAACTGTGAGTGATTAGATACAATATAGAGTGTGTATGTGTGTGATTGGAAGGGGAAGCAGTGTCCTTGATTGCACAGTTTTGTTCTTTTTGGGCCCCATTCCCAAGTATCTAAAAATACGCTGTGCTGATCCCTTTTATTCTGAGGCTATATCCTACCTCTTACTTCAGCTGCTGCTTCCTTTTGGCTTACCTTCTTTGCTTTCTGATCTCGCAAGATACACCATTTAAAATTGCTTCAACCATAGATACCTAAAACCAGACAACCAAGTGGGTAACTGTGTCGTGTTATGCCAAAGGAGGCAGAACATTTGTACGTTCCATTAACTTAATTTAACAATGTCAGTTCTCAACATCTTTAGAGTTAAGGAAACGTGTTTTCATGCTAAGACAAGAACCTCGGTACAAACTTTTAAACCTCTGTCATTCTTACAAGTCTTCATCACAAAATCTCCAGGGTGCACAAGCACTAGAAGCAATACTCTATATTAATCCCTCAGATGAGGCTGCAAAGTAGGTTGTGTCTTTGCTTTCTGTTCAGAAAACAAACATTTCAGCAGTAAACCTGTGTTCCAAGTAATGGTATATTGCTACGTCCCTATAGCATTGCTGCTCTGGAAGGCTTTGGATGGGTGGGTTTCAATGGGAAAAGAAATGCGAAGAGAGACTTACTAAAGGTTTCCCAAAGTGTTCACAGAGATGCCACACAATTTTACATGTATTACAGAGCATACAGAAAGGCAAAATTGTCATAGCAGATAGACCTTGAACAGTAAGTTACATTAACTAGAGCAAAGGGGAATAGGGAGCGAAGTCGTACAGAATAATAAATAATATCTCAATCTGACAGCAAAAATGGTCAGTAGGAGATACTGCTAGTCCTTAAGAATATTTTTCCCAATTTCCTCTCACAAATGTAATTTTTGCATCTAATGGAAATGTTTCTGCTTTCCCTTTAGATCAGCAGTGCAGGAGAAAAAAAAAATTCAAAATGAAAAAAGGGTTTCAGGAGGGTTAGAGAAACGTTGTGCTTTTGCAGCTGTGTTACAGGAGAGAATATCACCTCCCACCTGTCCTGAGGGACAGCTGCAGATGGAGCTTGGCCCAAGGAGCTTCCCCACTCGGTGGGATGGAGCGCGTCTCGTACTGACACTGGGCAGGGCTGGAGGCTGTGGGGTTGGTGGTTGGGTGTGATGAGGGTACGTAAGGCGTACCCAACAGTTAGCTGGGGGAACAAAACCCTCCAGGGTCCCTTGATAAACTTGTGCACTCCGTTTTCATTCTTATATTATTTTGTTTTGATTTATTTTGTTAATGGTCTGAAAGTCTAAGATCAAGAAATTACTGCTTTTAGTAACAGGAATGGGAAGGGCAATTCTACAGTTATGGCGTGGGCTGGGATGGAGGAGTTTTTACACTTCTCCCCAAGTTTCTTCCTCATTAGCTTCACAGTTTCCCTGCTGTCACCAGTGTGTCTGTGGTTTGGTCTTTCCCGCTATTGCAGTCTTATCTCCTGACATTACTGTCATCTCTGGCTTCCCTGCCACTGCTCCTCAAGAAATGATGAAGTAACTACTACATTTACCGATCGTCAGAGATGAGTTTGTTGCCTAATTTTGTGGGCAGCTTACAAGACAGTGTCCAAAAGTCTTGCATTTCAGACCCTGCTGCTTTGTGAAAATCAGATCCACTTAATATACTTCTAGTTGAGCACTTATTATTCAGAGTGTCCAACACTACTACTTCACTGGTGGAAATTCTGGCTGTGATGGGGCATCCATTCCCTCACCACATTAACACTGTGTAGCAAAGTGACACTTTTCTTCTGCATTCTCACAGTGTCCAGACTGAGATTTGGATTTGGGATTTCACTTTTCTCATGGTCCAAGTATGATCACGACACTGACCATTAGCACTGCACTAGTGATGTTTTCTCTCTCTTGTGCAAGAGACACTCCATGATGATTTGAATCCAGCCTGCTTCCTGTCTTCTTTAATTTTGAAGCATATGAAACTTAATAATGGCATTGATCTCCCTGAAAAGGTGTTTCCAGATCCATTGCTCCAACATTACTTGTATTTGACAGCAAGTTTTAGTGCACTTGTTTGTTTCCTGAATAAGCATTTTGCATAGAACAGCTTGGCCATTGCCAAGATCCCATAAGGGTACAGAAGCCCATCATATAAGGACTGTTTTCTTCTCTGTGTAGCCACTTCCTGTGCTCTGTGGAGATTATCCCAGCTCCTGCACTGAAATCCATGAACCCAGAGGCAAACCCACCAGTTATCCATTACTTTAGTCAACCTTTGATTTAGATGGGAGTGAGACAACCCAGATAAAAAAACCCCAAACAGCAAACTAATACAAATGTCAGTCAGTTAGGTGATAAGAGCCTATAATATGTGCCCTTCAGCTAAGATAGGCTCCCAGCAGAACAGGAGGAGTGAGTAAGTTCATAATTGTTTATTATCAGTTTCTGTATTTACTGAAATCTGGGCTTGCCATAGCTTGTTTTAGTTATTAGACACAGGAGTTGTGTTTTGTCTTTCAAGGTCGGCTTTAAATCTGGCCAGCTGAATGAAACCATGTTCAATAAGAAAGTCAGGCTAGGTTAGGGAAGGTAATTCAGGAGCAACATGGGCCTGTGGGTGTCTCTAAGTCTTTCTTGGCTGGAAAATAGCTTTTGTTCTTGGCCTTTGTCTTAAAAAAAAAAAAAAAAAAAAAAAAA
>Ga0065711_1038363_pt1 | contig 18851 bp, 16 predicted proteins | sample Hoacrofraction12_FD_59098 | JGI IMG/M metagenome (GOLD analysis project Ga0065711, IMG submission 59098) | Hoatzin crop microbial communities from Cojedes, Venezuela - Epithelial fraction 12 v2 (version 2) | ecosystem: Host-associated > Birds > Digestive system > Esophagus > Crop | place... | reverse complement strand
CCCATCCTCCTGACACCCACCCTTCAGATATTTGTAGGCATTTATAAGGTCCCCTCGCAGCCTTCTCTTCTTCAGGCTGAACAAGCCCAGCTCCCTCAGCCTCTCCTCGTAGGGGAGGAATGGCCCCATCCTCCTGACACCCACCCTTAAGATATTTGTAGGCATATATTAGGTCCCCTTCATCCAGATGTCTTTGCAGGGACACTACCCAGCTTTGCGATGAGGCACGGTAACAGTGCTTTTCTTTCAACCGCGCCTCATGGAACTGTGAGGTGGTGGGAGCTTCCCCCACGCTCTGACCGATCCTGTAGTTGTGAAGAGCGTTCGGGAGAATTAAAAAAGAAATCTAATGGTTAACAAGCCACTCGTATAATTTAGCAAGACTGGACAGTGCTTTAATATATAGGAAGAAATACTATTGTGAGAACTGTTTGGAACAGCACTAGTTTTGAGCAGAGTCCGCATCTTGCTACTGGATTTTTTGCTAAGTCGGTTCCTGTTTTCTGATCTGTGCAGTTAACACAGAACAGTAGCTCCCAAAAGTCTCTGCCTCCGTCTCCAATATGCTTCCATATTAAATTTCACCTGCGTGTCACATCAGAGTTCAAGCCTTTTTTCAGATGACAACTCCCTGAAACATTTTCCAGAGAATGTGGGCCTTTAGTTAAGCCTACTGACAGAGGACTTGTTCTGCTGTAAGGTGTCCATGAAATACCACAATTCCTCACCTGCAGAGCAGACAGTAAAAACTAGAAAGTCAGTTCAGAGAGTGCACAGCACAAGGTGTGCTATATGGTGCCTTTCATGTAGTAATGCAAAGCTTCTCCAAGTCAAATTTCAAGCAGATGGGTGCCGATGCAGTGCCATACTAGGCAGAAGCCCATTTCTGTTTCAAAATAGAGGCATAAACGCAGAGCCACTGCTTCATATTGGGGCCTGTCAACTCATGTGTGATACAACACAGTTGTGGCTACGTTACCTTTTATTCTAGGGATATTTTGATCAGTGTTAGCTTAAACATGTCCACAGCTTGCTGCACGGCACAGTGTGGACTCGACAAGGTAAGTGGTGAGTAGAATCTCCCTAGACTCTGACACTTCTGAGCCACTGTAACTAGAAGCTTGGCAGGAACTGGAGCGCAGAGTTACAGGAGGCACAACGCCAGTGGCTGAGGTGAGCAGAATGTGAGCAGCAGGCAGTTGGCTGCAGCTCAAGGGGCTGCAAAAGCATTGAGGGGCAGTCAGTGCTTTGCCTCTTTCCCTGGCAGATTGGCCCTGCGGTCCAGAATGGCTTCCTTGAGCTTCCAGGGAAGTGGCTACACAAAGAACGCGAAGGGCAAGAACATCCAGGTGGTGGTGTGGTGCAGGCCTTTTCATGCCTCTGGATGTATAGCAAGTGCCTACGCTTTTGCGGGCTGTGATCAAGTAAGAAAAGAAGTTAGAGTCTGCACCGGAGGTGTCACAGACAACGAATGTGTATAGGAGTGTTGTCATATTTTGGATGAAGTTATTATGAGTACAACTGTACAGGGATCATCTATGGCCAAACTGCTATTGGAAAGACCTTCATAATGTAAAGGGACCCACAATGAAGAACATACTCAGGAAGAAGATTTGCTACCAGATATAATACATTGTATCAAATATTAGAAAAATGCAGAGAGATTGATGCTGGTTTTTTTTTGTAAAAAATCTCTTTTGGAAATCTATAATGAAAAGCTTTTTGGTCTGAGTCCTATTCCCAATGTTGGAGAAGGACTGCAGATGTTTGATGATCCCATAAACAAGACAGGTGTAACAGGAAGAATTACCTGTACAAAACAAAAATGAAGCCTGCCAAATCTTGGAAAGAGGTGCAGCAAAAAGAACTACTGCAGCTACTTGCATGAATGCATAGTCTGGTTGTTCTTACTCTGTGTTTTCAGTTACCATCCATATGAAAGAGCAGATGGACAAAAGCTTGTTAGAACTGGGAAGACAAACTTGGTTGATCTTGCAGGAAGTGAAAACACTTTGGTTTGGGGCAGTTGATAAAAGAGCTTGTGAAGCTGGAAATACCAAGTAGTCTGTTCTGACTGGAGAGTTATTACTGCTTTTGTGGAAGACGACACAGAGAATCTTAACTTCAAAAGAATCCTTCAAGACTTTCTTGGAAAACAACAAAGAACATCAATAATTGCCACAGTTTCTCCCACATCTGTAAATCCTGAGGAAACACTGAGTACACCAGGATAAACTCACAGAGCAAAGAACATAATGAAGCCTGAAGTTAACCAGCAGCTGCCAAAAGGAGCTATTATTAAGGAAGATACTGAAGAGACTGAGCGTTTAAAAGAAGACCCTGCTGCTGCATGAGAATAAAATGGAGTCTGTATTTTCACTGAAAATTCATGAAGGCCTTAAAGGAAAGCTGACAGATCAGGAAGAATATGTTGCAGAGTATATTGGCATAATCAGCACCATGAAAGAAGGAGTGAAAACAATCACTAAGCCATTCAAAATTAATCAAAAATGAACCTTAACAACAAAACCAGATCTGCAAATCAAGGAGACAGAACTGAAAGAAGCACAGACAGATCTGCAAAAAAACAAGGTTCCTCTGGCTGAGAAAGAATACGTGGTTTCAGTTTTGGAAAACACCAAAGAAAAACTTCACAGCACAGCTAGTTGTTTGGCTAGTACTGTTAATACAAAAGATGTATCTATGCCAAACTGGATCATAAGAAGGCTGTTGATCAACACAATGCTATCATCCAAATACATTTGTAGGAGAAATGAATGTTCTGTTCAGCAAAATACAAGATTCAGTTACTGAGAACAATCTGAAGCAGCAACAGATGTTGACATCTCATGCATATTTTATAGGTGGCCTCCTAGCTACCAGTCATTCAGCAGCTAATGTATTTGCATTAGTTGTATCAGTGTCTTTTGCCTCTGGTAAAAAATTGCTGTCCACTGAACTTTATTATATGTCTGAAAAAATGTTGCAAAATAAAACTCTGCCATTTGCTAGGAAAGCTGAGCTGTTGAGGTTGGCTGAGGAGCATATATGTGGATTAGGAAGAGCATTAAATATCTTGATACCAATGGTGGAAATTGTCCTGGAACTAAACTGTCAGTTTCAGAACAACACGAGGAAATTTTCTGCTGTGGCTGATGAGATGGAGGGCCGTAAAAAGAAATTAGTATCTTCTTAGGACACATCTGTCTCTGAAAAAAATACATAAAGAAACAGACAGTGGGTTTTTTTCAGCTGCAAACTACTGTGAGAATTTAAGAGAAGTGGAAATGGCAAGGCCTGTGTATACAGAGAATGCAAATGAATTAGTGTCTTCACTGCAAAGCCAGCTGGACCTGTTGGCACAGGAGATACGGAAGAACCTAGCTGGTATACTGTCAAAAAATGGAGTTTGAAGACCACCATCACTGCTGGGCAAGAAAATGTTTACCTGGAAACTATGGACCTAGTCAACAGTAAAACTTCTGCTTCAAAAAAGAAATTAGTGCGTCTCTGGATAATTTCTTTCAAGAGGTCAAGGACATAAATGGTAAAAACAAGAAGATGCTGGTGAAATCCATTGTCTGTTCTCAGCAGCTTCTTAGCAATCTCACAAGTGTGTCTCAGGATACTGGTAAACGAAATTAATTTAAAACTGCTCAGATAGTCATCTTTATGGATCAGTAGCAGTGCTCCTTCAGCAATGAGAAACATCAGCTTCAGTATTTACAATAGAAGACAGAACGTTTTTGATCGAGATCAATATTTTCTATTGGATATTTTGTTCTGCATTAAGCTGCAGTAGATGTGGTTTGGAACTACTACGTTGTATGAATAAATCCTACAGTAGATTTTATTACGTGCGTATCAAAAATACAAGTAGTCTTTTGTGTTCAAATAACCTTAACACACTGCTGGCACTAGAACAAACTAATTGATGATTTCAAAAGCATCGCAAGTCACCCATGAGAGCTACAAACCGATGGCCTATGCTGACCTTAAAAAGAGTACGTGATGTTGCTGCCAACCACGTTCAGGGGCTCTACATCCGTGCTCTCTGAATGACTCCTAAAAAAAGAGTCTTCTTATTGATTTCCAGTATGTGCTCACTAAAAGCCAGTCAATAAGTAAGAACTTATTCAAAGAGTGGAATTCTCCTATGGCTATCGGAAACTGGGAGCTAGACAGCAAGCAATTCTGTGTAACGGAGAAACGCAATGGATTTCTGTATTATATACAACTTCTTGCAAGAACAATAGTGAATTGTGGCTTGTGGCATTTAAAAAGTGCGTGACTGTTAAAGAGACAGAAAAATTATCCTTAAATATAGACTTGTCAGGCTCTTTTATTCTATATATATAAAAAAACCTTTTATTGCTACAGATATACTCCCTTAGATATTTTTTATAAGTCTGCCTTTAGAGATTGGCATCAGTGTAATTTCTTTATCACTGCAACATATGGCAGTCTTCCCTGCTGCCAAAACATGGCCATGTTTCAGCCTCAGGGTACATCTGGGTTGAGCTTAAAACTGAGACTGTTTTCAAACACAGATACAGAATTTTATTTTATTTCTTCTGACACCATAAATTCAAAATTCCTGTCACCGGAACCTCTATGTGGTTCCAGCCCCGCTAGGAAGTGTTTTTTCCTTCTAGTTTTTGGATAACATCTAAAATACTAATCAGTCGCTATTGTCTCAGGATGATGTATCACTCAGCTATCCACACTGAACACTTCATCAGTTCAGATCCCAGCATGGATTTGCAAGATTCTGAATCTTATGGTGATTTATAGTGACTTTCCCACAAAACCACAAGTTATAGCAATCTCTGGTTTTGTGCAGTCAATGATTCTGTGAACCGTATGTTCTCAGAGGCTCTTTACAACTCAACTGTACTTAACCCATCATTTCCTCTTCCTGATTTGCATAGCTGAATGGAAACCTGCTGTCCTGGTGTATGGTATCTAAACATTCTGAAAATTGGCCAGATAAACACAGCCAAATCCTCCTTATATTGGAAAGTATACCAAGCACCACTATTTTGATTAAAACCATAAAAGTATCAAACACTACACTAAATTCTGAGCAGCTTGCTCAGCTGAGCATTTTCCAGATTACATGGCAGTACCACATGCATCTAAAGCAAACAAACAGAATAAAGGTCCAACATTAAAAAAAAGGATGAAAAAATAGTATCTGCAATCCCGTTCTCTAACCTTGCAACTGGAGCTAGAAGAAAACACCCAAGTATCTTGAGTTTTCTGCTTATTGGTGGAGCTGACAAACACTAGTTGCGTAACAGCACCTGCTTAAAAGATGCCCAGCGGGCAAAAGAAAATTAAAACAGGTAAGGGAGTAACTATTCCCTTGTCAGTAGCAGATACATAAATAGCATTGTTAGCTATAACACTGGAGTTGTCTAGGTTTCTGCTTTGATCTGGTTCTTTTATTTGGAACAGGTTTAGTCAGATGAGGTGGCAATCCCTACAGGAGTAAGGAAGTTTTCTGACGGGTAGCAGGGTGCATAAGGTCCTGTTTTGAACGTTGCAATGCTTCCTCTTCTATGCATGTCTAAGAAACTCGTATAGTACTGTTGACAGGTAAATTTCTGGCCACTGAAAGTTAACAATTTTTTAATTCCACCATCTCCCTTTTCTAGATCCCCCCTACTCCCAAAGAATAGTTGAGCATAGCTCAGCCTGAGGCTGCTATAAACAAAATCATTCTCCACTTCTGAACTGTTGAAATCAGAATAGTCTGGCGCGTTAGATGTGACAGTCCACAGCTTGTATTTCTATGAAGTAGGAGGTGTATTTCCAACATCAAGCAAGCATATTTTACTGCCAGTACTCTGAAAATGTAGTTGCTCCATTTAGCATGTGGCTGCTGCAAGAAAGGCTGGAGGCTCCGATGTATGAGAAGTTCCATGGCCAGAGGAAAGGGATCACAGAGTAGCTGGCAAAGGAAGAGCAGGGTGGAGCCTTGGGCAAAATGGTCAGGCAAAGGGAGAGAGACCATGCACTCCTGCAGTGCTTTTTTCGCTATGATAGATGAGCTTGTGTACGTAATGCTCTACGGAGCCTGGTGCAAGCTTTGGCTCCATCAGTCTGCTAATGAAAGCATAGGCCTCAGTGGAGAGCACTTTGCATGCCTTTTTTTTCAAAACCAGTGTACCTCAGGAACCACAGCCTCTTCAGATGCCAAACCACAACTCTCAGGAACCACAGCCTCTTCAGATTACTCTTCCTTCAGCTTTTTCTCACATGTGGGTTCTTCCTAGAATGGCAAGTAGCGTGAAGACAGTGAAAATCTGAAAGAATGACTGAATGTTTGCTGCACTTTCAATTCTGGGACAGTTAGACAACCAATCCTTTCCCTGTTAAGAAGGAGAGGATGCAGGTGTCAGAAGCTGAGGAAGAAGAGAGCTCGTATAAGTAACTTGCTGAGCTTAGTCCGTCCACAGAACAAAAGTACTTTCTATTTGAACATCCTCATCCCTTCCACAATTAAAGCTGGCAGAGCTGACCTTACTGTGCTGCCTTCAAAAGCCTACTGAGTAACACGAAGTTTTGTTTGAGCCACTTGCTGCTGGTCCCCTCTCATGAGGAACTAAGTAGCAGCTACACAAAAGACCTTACTGCACGCAAGCTCTGGAGCCTGAAATGGCATCCAAATGACCTGAAGCTGAATACCTAATTCAGCAGAAAATTTGCCATGGTACAGAATGTTCATTAAGAACAAAATAACTATGCCCACCAGCAATTCCTTCCGCACAGAGTTTAAAAAAAATTATTTTCAATACTGTAAACATAAAGTTCTGCAAGTTAGAACATCGTCTGAAGATGAGCAGAATAAGAAGAGCTAGCAGGTACACATTAGAAACACAGCAAGTGACAGAAATATGAGCATGTGTAGCACATTGTCCTTGGTTTTCCTCAACCTGGGACTATTCACTTTCCAGACACCACCTTGAGAACAGTTGAATCCATAACTGATCAAGGACTTCCAGTCTTTTGCCATGCGAAAGCACTTGCAGACATCAGTTATGGTAGGCTACTGCACCCTGCACTTACAGTTTTGGGTTTACTAAGTTTTAAGTTGTTTCTGCAAATGCTACCAGCCTTTCAGCCTTCTCAGTGTGCGTTCTAACAGTTCTCTGTGGGTTTTAGGGCATTATTGAAGGTCCTGTACAGCTTCACATTGTCAGGACACGAATTCATAAACCATGGTGGAAAGAGCTAGGTGATGTTCTGCAGGTACCAGTGATACAATGTCTCAGCTTATTCGAGCACCTCAGTGTCTGACCTGAGACCCCTGCACCTTGCCAGCTTTTCCCATATTTGTACACTGGAAACAGAAGATATTCGAGTTAACACAGTACTCACTGACATATGAGTCTACTCACAGTGGCTCTTGTACAATATGGAAACCTTAGTCTCTGAAAGCCTGCTATGTACGTATGTTTTGCCTATTTCCATTCTTGGTATTACCCAGCTATGGAAGTATCTGAATACTGCAAAAGCCACTCCAGCAGATCCGCATAGTTGCCCCACAAATGAGAAATTCAGGCACAGTTCTCTGCAAGGTCCGTGCTTGCTGCCTCCACAGTTTGTTGGACTGGTTAGGCTGCATGCATAGTGGTCTGTAATACCTTCTGCCATTTGGATCATGATGAAAGACAAGAAACAGTGCTCCATACACCAAATCCTAGACAGACTGCTTACTCCATATAGCACAAGACTTGCCTTATCTTGAGATAAGATTCAGGTATACTAAATGTTACTCCATCCAGTATGTGTGGAAATAGATATGTATGTATGTATGTATGTATGTATTTGGAGCTGAACTTGTGTAATTCAAGGATTTTTAACCGGTATGCTAGTCCAGAACACAATATACCTCTTTCATCACTACAAAAAATCAAAGACATACTATAACAAAAAAACCCCACAACAGCAATAAACCAAACCTTGAATGGAATATTTGATGGATTCACAGATTGACAGCTGACACTTATCTGGAGTTCACAATAAGTCTGTTGAGCTCATTTTGGACAAAGACACCTGTACACATGGAAATTAAACCTCAAAATTAGAGCACTCCTGGTGAATTCTCTTTAAGTCAACAAATACTTGCATATGGAAAAGAAGTATCTTGTATCAGCTAGTCTAACACAGTCAAGAAGAGTGGACAAGCTTTTGGAGACACAGCCCTTCTACTGCTCATCTAGGTTGCATAAAATCAGCCTAGATTTTCCTATAGAAAAAACTCACTGCCAAAGCTTATAGGAAATACTTTCCTTTTTCGGAGCTAGCACACTTCCTTTGCTTAAGATCCCCAGTTCAGGACCTTCTCTTCAACAGAGGGAATAAATAACTTATTTAGTATTCAGGCTCTAGATATGTCCTCTAAGAGCATAGCTGAAAGACCTAAAATGGGGCTTATTTTAGAGGGATCAGAGGATGTGGAAATCCCAGTAGGTTGACACATAAAAGATGAATGACAACGGCATGATGAAGAACAGTCATCTAGATATAAGAAAGAGGAATCTGGCATTTCTGATGCATGGTACATACTAGAGGAAGGCAGTCTTAGTCCCTAAAGCTAGGACATAAGAGATTGTTCAGTCTGTTTGATGTAGACACTTCATATAGTCAGTAAGAGAGATGGTTAGCACATCAGTTAGAAATCCTCCTCTCTTCATTGACAAAATAGGAGAATTAACATCCCTACCTTAGAAACCAAAGTCTTGAAATCCCTCAGCCACCTTCTGGATTATGATTGTACTTAAGGATGACATATGCGCTATGCTGCTTACTCACCCTCTTAGACAAGGTGTATCTGAAAAATAATAGAATGAAATATTAAGCAGCAGTTGAGTGGTGGCTTTCAGGGTCACCATTCTGGATGTACCTACATTCCCCCTAAGTTCCATTTAGGCTCTTAAATCCTTTTTTATAGATGGCGCTTTGTCTTTCACAGCTGTGTCTGCATTTGTCACCATGTCAAAAGTGTATAAAAGTACCCTCATACCTCTAGGGTTCGGTAAAATTGAACACACAGAAACTGCAAGGACTGTACTAACAGAGCCACCTAAGTGTCTAAGAAGTAGAAAGGCAGTATGGCTTTTGAGTAACCTCAAGTGGAAAATATAGGTTGTACTCTCATGGTTCCACTTTTTAAGGTTCATGCCTTTATGTTGTTAAAAAAGAATTGAAAATATGACATGACTAGGATGCAGACAACTCTGAGTCCTGATTTAAATGCTGACACAGATATCTTGGTTGGGATTGCAGAAAAACCCAATTATAGTAATTTAGCATAGCTGCTATAAAAAAAAGTACATAGCTGTTATAAAAAAAAAAGTACTGAAATTGAAATTATACCTGAGGCAAAAAAAAAGCTACTGGATCAGCGCACTTTGTTTTGCTGAGTACTGATAAATGGCAAGGATAGTATCACAGCATATAGCTATGCTGTTACATCTTCAGCAGTTTTTAGGCTAACCTGGCCAAACTGCTAGTGAAACAGAGGAGGGCTTACACAGGTACTAACATCACCTGAATGTGACTGCAGTCACTGTTAGCTGTGTCATGTATCGTGTAATACCAGTATGTAAAACTATGGACAGTGAGGGGTAATAAAGATTTATATGTATCAATGCGGACTTTGAGTGCTAACTGACCTCAGGGACAAAGAATGCTCCTTGACCTATTTTATTTGGTAGTATAGATAACCAATTTATAAGCTGCTTTATGTTTTCAGGTAGAAAATTCTGATTTAAAAAGTGAATGTTTTTCTGCACCAGCAGTGAGTCGAGCTGGCTTACCATGCAGCCAGAGGAGCCCTTCTTGCAAGGGGGTTGAGAGCTGGTCACTAGCAGAAGAAAGATTCTCCTTCAGAGACAACGCACTATTAGATTGCAGCCTTGAATTGCTCCTGATAAGCACACAAAAAGATTCTTGAAAGTAATTTCAGGATGATGGTTTCCACTCTGAGATCTAGGCACCTTGCGCGCATTATCTGCTCAGATAGATACCAAGTCACAACAGCGGAAGAGATGCTAAAAGGCAGACTGCCTCTAACTTTTCAAGAGATTTATCTCTGATTTATGAAAAAGTCTAAATCTTATTTAACGTTAGTAGGATCCAGCTACCATCAAATACCTATTTCTTTTTTCCACCTGAAACCATAGAAGCCATTGCTCAAGTCATTCACCAGAGTGACAACCCTGGAGTGGGAGCCGAACTGTCTGGTCTGAAGCCAGGAGGGGTGGGAGCTGTCTGGGAGGTAGCACTGTGCAGCAGAGAAGAAGAGATGAAAAGCAGCAGGGAGGGAGACAGTTACTGGAAGTTATTAAATGAAACATATGGCTTGTGACAGCAGGGGCTATAGATGACAACAGGCCCTCCTGTCCATTAAAGCAACAAAAGCATACGATAGTGTGTGTGCGCGTGTGTGTGTGTGCGCATGTTGTCTGTTGGGGGCCTGAAACTCTGAGCATGGAAAGGATCTCCTGTTTCCTGCTGTGTTCAGAAGAAAAAAGGAGTTTATGTATATTGCTTGAAAGGAACAGGACTCAAACGAGCAAGATTCCTTCAGAAAAGTCATTGAAGCCATCACCTGCTTCCCCCAGTCGAAACAACCTTCAAAATCAGAAATAACAACCTTCAAAATCAGAAATGCTGGCTAAAACCCTAGCATGAAAACAACTATTGTTGCCATTCAACTCCCAGTCTACAGGAGCAACAAAGAAAAAATAAGTATGATCCTCTCTAGCAAACACAGTTCATTAATAAAATGCCGAATTGTGAAAAGTATTAACATTTAAACTTTTCAGAGTTTAGCTCTCATTTGGAAACAAGGAACACACTTTCACTGTTTTTCTCTGTTTTTCGTAATAGCTTTTAGTGATCAATTGCTTATTATACTTTAGTCTTTTACTTTCTATTTTCAATTTATGCACTGCACTACAAAAAAGCACCTTATTCATTTATGCCTCAGAAAAACAGAACACACTGAAAAAAACTATTTAATTTTAGCAAAAGGTGTAACTACTGCTTTAAAAATTTCAGTGTTACTTTCACTCCATTTTCTAACCAATATTTGGAATTATGGAAGAACCTGAAATACATATGAGCGAACAGAAAAAAAAAAGTAAATAGTTAACATGATTCATTCCTTGTATCTGCAACAGTGTAGACTGTAAAAAGTTCATTTATGAGAATATCCATGCAGAGTGTGCTGCAGTCTGCTAGTGGAGATCACTGGTAGTCACAGAATAGATTGTGAGATCGATGCCCTTCTGTCTCTGGCTGTAGCTCTGCTTCCCTCCCCCCTGCCCAAAGATGAAGTACAATACATCCATAGAGGGGTAGAAAAAGAAGAAAACACCATATCATCGTAGCGATTAAGCATTACAAGATCACCCTTATTTTCCAAACAGATTAAGATATTAAAAAACAACAAATAACTTCTCATGCTCCCTCCGATGTCCGAACAAAGTGTAAAAGAGTGCAGGAGCAGCTTGCAGAAATGTAAAAATCTCAGTTCCTGGTGGGAGGAACCTGGAGGTGAATTTCCCTGTGCTGCAAGGAGGGCACTGCCACTGGATGCCCTGCCGGCGTCCTTTCTACAGGCTTGCAAGAGGTTGTACGCCAGAACAAAGCTGGCCCATGTCACAAACTGCTGAAGAGAGTCTGGCAGTACTTCTGGCAAGAGAAGTACTTGGCTGCCGTAATTCAGACAGGCCATCAACAGACAGTTCCTCCGGAGTAACTCAGCGTATGGAGTTATTTAAAGCCTCTGTTATCCACAGGCTGAGAGTCCTGCTACTTATGGGTACAGCAGAGAACCTCATCTCAAGGCAGCAGTTAGACGCTGAAGCCTGGTCCCACAGAAAAGTGCTCAGAGGGATTTTTGTCAGTAACTTACTGGAAACAGGCTCTAGCAGTTCTGTGCATGTGGAATTTATCATCATTATAGCCTTCTGTGGAGAATTAAATTTCTTAATCCATATTAGAAAAACATGAGTCACCTGATAAACTGTTTATCAACTAAGGAAATCTTGACTATTTTCAGCATTCATTTTCTAGCCCAGAAGTATGTTAATCCCTAGAGAGCTCCTGAACTGATGCTCGAGAACACTGGTTTTGCAGTATATCTTGTATATAGGAAAGTGTGGTAGCTTCATCTTGATCCCGAAGACATCTTACATCAATAACAAACTCTGCCGTCAAGGACTCTCCATAAGTCTGTGTTATAACACTGGAGGCTTTGAACCTTCATCATGTCCTTATTATAAAACCTAAAAATGAACTTTTAGTACATAGAGATAGTACTTCTTTAAATATTTTGGGACCTCTTCAATGGTCTATTTTAGTAGCCCCCAGAGCAACCTGACACTTACATATTTAGACACTGTATCTCTATATATAATTAGTAAATGTGATTGTTCAAAATTCAGCTGTGTCCCACATGCTGCCCCCAGATTTTTGATGCTGTGGAAAGAAGAGACACACAAAAGGGCTATCTAACTTCAGCAATGATTTCCAGTTGAACTCTAATACTGGTAGTCAAGTGCTGGTATCATTGAAACGTTTTCTTGCTTCTCTAATGCATTCTCTACCAGCACAATTTGTATACGTAAGCCCTCAAGGAAACGGTGATACCTACAAATGAAAATGAAAAGGCTCAGAATACCTGTACCAAAAGTGTAACTCATTTTCTCTATTACTGTACATAAAGTATACTATTTAGGAACAATGCAAAATTAACTAAAGCAATACAACATTATTTGTCTTAACTATATCCTCCTCTGTGAACTAATCCAACCCCACGCATTCTTTACATACATTAGTGGGTATTACTGCGTTAGGTGTAGACCAAATCCTTTGTAGTGGACATTACTCCCGTTACAACAAGCATTTTTCTGCAGTGTGTTGCAATAATCCATACTGGTTTATTCCTAAATCAAATAAAACATCATCTTTTCTGGTAAATGAAGCAAGTTGAGAATAAGTCTATTTTTCCCTGATCAGCAATATGAATACGTGTTGTCTAAAACAATGTCTCTAATAATGGATTCCACAAGATATTTGAGATTAAGATGTAGAACAAACAAACAAAACCCATATAGTAGATAAAATTAGATAGTTATGAAAACGTTCCCTTGTGAATTTCCTTCCTGACCCTCACTGGATCACACCCCAAGCCTGAGAATTTTTGATTCATTTCAAATGTAGATTTTTGTCTAGAGCCTTGGATTTTCCTATTTGTTTTTCATTTCTATTATATAAATGCTACTGAAGTCAATGGGACTTTATATGTTTTAAGGCCGGACCCTAAACAGTTACTATTTAAAATACGGAAAATAAAAGAATGCAATCACATACTTGAGAAAAGTTTGGGTTTGAAACAGCAAGACTTGACTATTGTAACTCTACTGGTGACTGCATATCTTAGAAAAGTTAGATGATAGTTTGTCATTTGTTTCATGGACTAAATGCTAAACTAATCTCATGTATTTCTCAAATCATGCTCTGCAGTTTGTCTTTTGGTAATACAATGTTACACGTTCTGCTTTACTTCAAGGCTTTTACTTAAAGGTCATAGGTTGTAACTCTATGGTCACATTCTCTTTGCTCTGCAGTCTGGTGGCTTCCCCTAATAGAAGCCTCTTCTACCATGAGTGTACATGTTTTTGCTTCTCAGAAGGGAGAGGACTCAAAATTGATAATTATTATTAACAACACATTAGTTTAACTTCTGATTGAAACTTTATTATAGTAAGTCAAAATAGCCACCAGTAATTTGGGATGAATGTAAGTTTATTTGTTTCAGATGTGTCCAGATTTTAAGAAAACCTTGCTAGGAACTTTAAGAAACCTTAAGAAAGTTGCATATTGATAAATGGCTGAAGGCTTAGTAACAACATGGTCTAGGCAGAGAAGGGTCTGTTCCCAGCTCTGTCACGTTCTCTCAGACCATGGAAATTGCAAACAACAGGCCAGGAAGTTCTTACTGTTTTCTTTTTTTTCCAAGAATGTCATGATCTATCCCTAAAATACAGAAGGATGTGTTAACAGTAATATCTGTAAATAACAGGGAATTATCTGGGCTTGCTCAGCAAGTTGAGTAACTTGGACCGCAATGAACAGGTACAAAGATCTAAAGTTACATCGATTTATATGCAGTTAATCCAGCAAAATGGTTATGGTCACTGCATTTATCAACATGCAACCTGTATTTGTACGATGATCTCTGTGACAATTTATCATCATAATACAGACCCTCTAATGCAGTTAACATACTTCTTATCTCCCCAGTGGATAAACATTTACTCACATTTTTTTTCGGGCCCGTAGGGATGGTGTTTGTCTTGGGTGATTCTGGTGCATCAGCAAAGCCAGCCCAAGACGAGCCACCTCTCCATCCCACCCAGTTTCTTCTCACCGCTGGTTCACCTCCTCCTCACTGGAGCTGGTACAGTTGTTTCTGTGACTGCCGGAGTGAAACGATCTGGGTGCAAAGTGCAACCTCTCACAAACAAACAAAGCAATGCCACTCGTACTCCTCCTGTCGTCTGCCTCTTGTTTCTCTTCCTGTGTTTCTGGGAGGTTTTTGTGGGACCAGTCAAACCACCGGTAACTGATCTGGCTTAGAAAAGTTACGGAACTTCTTTATTAAATCAGACCAGCTGTCTGCTGTTGTTTGCTCTGAAGAGTTCCTACACTCTTGCTCTGGCAAGAGGGATGAACTGAAGCCAGGGTGACAGGAAAGAGTGAGGGTGTCAGTTCTCTCAACCAGTACTGCCACTGAGGAAAGAGCATGAGGAACCGAACCCTACGAGGAAAAATGCACATGTAATTTCTATAATTAATTATATTCCGGTACCAAGCTACCTCACTCTCCAATATGCTGGCTCCTACTGTGTGCTTCCAAGTCAAAATAACCTGCTAACTGAGATATAAAAATCAGATAGGAAAATTTTGGAAGATTACGTCAGGTATACCGAGCCACAGTCAATCAGGAGAATTTAAATGTAATGTCTTTGAAATGAATATTATCTGACAAGGAGCTAGTGACCTGTCTGGGCTGGTGTGTGAGCCTGTAAACGTGAGCTTCTGCATTCTCCATAAACTTCATCCATGTAAGGACCTGACAAAAGCTCCTTTCAATAAAGCACTGCAGCCACCTAGCCTTGAAAAGCTGCAAGTGTTCAGTAATGCTAATCACAGCCTGGAATTAAGCAAAAGCCTTCCATGTATTTGTAGGTACTTCAGGAGCCAGTAAAAGACGGATCAGTTGAAGTTGATACCACAGAAACAAACTGAACAACCAGAAATGACTGAAAGGTAACAGTGATCTAAACGTCCATGTTTCTTGGGTTTGTCTTTACAAAGTTCTAGGACAGTCATTTTTGCTTGGCTCATAATCAGTTCTTGTTAATGCTATGTTCTCTGGTTCTGCTGAACGCTGATGAAATAAGGAACAAATGGATCAATGCTCTCATTGTATTTACTGGGAAACCAGTAATCAGGACAGAGGACTCAATTCCTTGAATCCTAATTATACATGAATTTGCTAGTGTATCCCTTTAGACTGCCATAAATTATGAACAAACAGCAACAAAAATATGAGAAGAGGAAAACAGTGTAAGTGGTAGAAAAGGCAGACAGAATCAAACATAAACCTATCCTGCTGCTGTGTAAGGGCACTTCTAATTCTCCTCTGCTGTCAACCTCCAGGTCGCTCCCAGACCATAAATCACGCAGCAAACCTCACCTGCCTCCTCTCAAAAATTCTCAAGTTGGGCACCCATTACTGAAAAAAGACTCTTATTTCACTGAGATTACCTGCCCATCTGGTCTAATACTCTGATTCCTGCTTTTGTGAGTAGTAGACAGCAGAGAAACCTTAGTACTACCTCACAGCAAAACAAGTTAACACCAGACATTCCTATTCTCCCTTCTCTAAAGGGGATTTTCAATAGATCAATTCGACTTTTGATGCTAGTTAACTACCAAAATTAATTTTTGATTTTCCATTCAGCTACAGAACTAGCTGGGAATGAAAAATCAAGAACACACAAAACATAAAATTGGGATGAAAAACTGAAATCAAAGATTCAAAGGATGGTCACAAATGTACTTTTTACTTTCCAGGTGCATGGTATTTTTAGAAATTTCTGTCCTAGAGGTGTGAAAGGGTTAAAAGGAGATCTAGTGGGCAGCCTACGGCACACGTATATAGTGTGAGTAACAGTATTTTTCTCTGATGTGTTTGATGCTGTCCACTGTTGAGAACAGGCTGCTGGAATAGATGAACTGAGTTGGATAGCCTGTGTTCTTCTCATGGGCTCTTTGTTAAAGAGCTACTCGACAGCTGATTTATTCATTTGTTATTTTTAAGTTCCCTAGAAAAATTCAGGCTCCCGGTTCAAGAAAAATGTGTCCCATTTGTAACACTGTATAAGCTGAATACACACAGTTTTTATGCTTTGAGGAACTACACATTCATTTTTTTAATAATCACACTTGCAGATATTTTATACGGAAAAAAAAAATCCAAGCTCTTGATTACTGATATTTAGTATCAACATGGTCACATTGGTAAAACACTAATGTGTATTATCAAAAAGAAAGAGATTTTTAATCTCGGTTCTCCTGCTTGCTACAGTCTAAGAAAGATTCCTCAGAATAAAAAATCTTGTACTTCTGATGCTTCCTTACACATAAAAAGAACAGCCTTGTGCCATCCTCAGTGATAGGAAGTGACAGGCAGAGCATGACGTCACTCTTTATTTTTAACTGATTGCCTTTCTGGTGAATTTATTTTGCTGTCAGTAAATATTACAGCAGCATTAGTCACATTCAGGCTTTACAGAGACAGAAGCCCTGTGCTGAGTTTGATCCCAGAAGTCAGCAGTTCTTAGCTTTTGAAGGGAGAGTCTTTATTTTGAAATCTGGCACAATGGCTTGCATCCACAGGCAGACTGGTAAGGATATGTCTCGGAGAAATGCTAAAGAACACATCAAAGGTCTACAACCACCAAAGGCATCCGTGTGACTTTCACCATTACAGCTGCACCAGACAGGCTAACCACTTACAAGAGATCCAGCACGGATCACATTTATGCTACCTGGTCTCCGTTGCCTTTGTAAACATATATGGCTTTCCTCCTCCACCAGCTTTTGGCTGCCCTCCAAGGAAAATGCTGTTATTCATTATGCACTATTCAAGCGCTCTGTAGTCTTAATAACTATCACATTTTCATTGTTACCACTAAATAACGCTACTAGTAGAATACCAAGTTCTGAAAACCCAGGTTTTGCATGCCCACAGTAATAAGCTCGTCTAGATGGATGAAAGGGCAGAAAACACGTGTTTTCCTCCTGAAGAAAAAAAAAAACACAGCAAGAAGTTGGGTCTTGTCCCTGTCCTGTGTTATGTTCCCACTCCGTATCACTTCATTCAGGTAATCATTACCATGCATTAAAAGAGTCTGCAGACAGCCTACACAGAACTTAAAAACACCAAGCAATTATTTATTGGCTAATTCACAGAGCAGCTGGAATTAATGAGCTGCTAACAACCTCCTCTGGTAAGACACCCGTGAATCCCAGCTGACCTTGCGATCACGTGGAGGAGCTCCAAGCTCTGCTGCTTCTTGTGCCAGGCCTTTAGTAGTCTGTAGCATTGCTCCTTCTGCCTTCCTTTCCCAGATGATTCTGTATCTTTTTATGCTTCCGTTTTTTTCTTCTTGAATCTACTTTAAACTGCTGATTCCAGCTCAACAGTTTTACCTCTGTCTACAGTTTTACCTTGCTTGTCTTGCATGGCTGAAGACAAAGTCCCTTCTCGCAGCGTAGCAGTTTTCGCAGCAGTCGGAAGGAAGGTTGCTCTGCTGGGCTGAAGGAGAGGGGCTGCGCCCCAGTAACATTGTGTAGCCCACAAATTCTGAACGGTACCGGGGAATTGTCTGGATTTCCACGTCAGGTACGTCTTCTTACAGAATGATTGAGGCTGGAAAAGACCTCTGAGATCATCAAGGCCAACCGCCAACCCAACACCACCATGCCTACTAAACCATGTCCTGAACTGCCACATCCACACAGTTTTTGAATGCCTCCAGGGATGGTGACTCCACCAGCTCCCTGGGCAGCCTGTTCCAAAGCCTGACCACTCTTTCAGTAAAGAAATTTTCCCTGACATCCAATCTGAACGTCCCCTGACGCAACCTGAATGACGGTATCCGCTTACAACGTTAATTTCCTCTCACTTGATAAACCAGCGAGGTGCCCGTAAGGAAACGCTGTACACACGTCAACGAGGGAGCAAGAGGCACAACCTCCCGAAACGCTCGCACGTTACCACCACCCAAGCGACAACCTGGAAACGCTTCATCAGCGGGCGGGACGCGCTGCGCAGACCCAGGAGCCCGCTCGGTCCCGCCGCCGGGCCCCCGCCGCGCGGTTACGAGCCGAACCGCAGCACCGCTGCCCGGTCCCCGCTCCGCTGTCCCGCCGAGCCCAACCCCGCCGACAAGCCAAGCGGCGATAGTTACGACATGACGCGCCCGGGGCTCGCCCCCAGCGCGGAGGGACGCTCCGGTCACCCACGCGTTTAGAAAGGCCACGGCAAGACCGAACCGCCGCGGCGGGGGGCGGGGCGTGAGACAGCGCAGGGCGTCGCCGCGCCCGTGATTTTCGCTTATTTGTTTGTTTTGAGGTTTTTTAGCAGTTTGTTTTTTTCCCGCCGCCCGCCACCGCGCCGCACCTCAGCCCGCCGCGCAGGCCCATGGGCAGGCGCGGCCGGTCGGCGCAGGCGCGGCGCGGGGAGTTGCGGC
>Ga0065711_1038362_pt1 | contig 18851 bp, 5 predicted proteins | sample Hoacrofraction12_FD_59098 | JGI IMG/M metagenome (GOLD analysis project Ga0065711, IMG submission 59098) | Hoatzin crop microbial communities from Cojedes, Venezuela - Epithelial fraction 12 v2 (version 2) | ecosystem: Host-associated > Birds > Digestive system > Esophagus > Crop | place... | reverse complement strand
TGATTCGAGACAGCCAGCATAGCTTCACCAAGGACAAGTCCTGCCTGACCAACCTAGTGGCCCTCTATGGTGGAGCAACTACACCAGTGGACGAGGGAAGAGTTATTGATATCATCTATCTGGACTCCTGTAAGGCCTTTGACACGGTCCTCCACACCATCCTTCTAAATTTGAGAGACATGGATTAGATGGGGGGACTGTTAGGTGGATAAGGAATTGGCTGGATAGTTACATCCAGAGAGTAGTGGTCAACTGGTCAATGTCCAGATGGAGGTCAGTGACAAATGGTGTCCCTCAGGGGTCCATACAGGGACTAGTATTGTTTAATGTTTTCATCAATGACATAGACAGTGGGTGCACCCTCAAGTGAACCCTCAGCTAACTTGCAGACAAAGCTGAGTGGTGTGGTCCACACACTTGAGGGAGAGGATGCCATACAGAGGGACCTAGACAAGTTCAGGAAGCAGGCCCATGTGAACCTCGTGACGTTCAACAAGGCGAAGTGCAAAGTCCTGCACATGGGTTTGGGCAATCCCCAATATCAATACAGGCTGGCGGTTGAAGGGATTGAGAGCAGACCTGCCAAGAAGGACTTGGGGATGAAAAGCTGTACATGAGCCACCAAGGTGCGCTCACAGCCCAGAAAGCCAACCATATCTTGGGCTGCATCAAAAGAAGTGTGGCCAGCAGGTCGAGGTCGGTGATTCTGCCACTCTACTCTGCTCTGGTGAGACCCCATCTGGAGTCCTGCATGCAGCTCTGAAGTCCTCAGCACGGGAAAGACATGGATCTGTTGGAGTGGGGCCAGGGGAGGACCATAAAAATGATCAGAGGTATGGAGTGCTGCTTCTATGGGGAGAGGCTGAGAGAGTTGGGGTTATTCAGCCTGGAGAAGAGAAGGCTGCAGGAAGACCTTATTTCAGCATTTCAATACTTAAAGAGACTACTTCTAAGAAAGATGGGGACAGGCTTTTTAGCAGGGCCTGTTGCAACAGAACAAGGGGTGATGTCTTTAAACTAAAAGAGGGTAGGTTTAGATTAGCTGTAAGAAAGAAATTCTTTACTATGAGGTTGGTGAGACACTGGAAGAAGTTGCCCAGAGAAGTTGTGGATGCCCCCTCCCTGGAAGTGTTCAAGGCCAGGTTTGATGGAGCTTTGAGGAACCTGGTCTAGTTGAAGGTGTCCATGCCCATAGCAGGGGGGTTGGAACTAGATGATCTTCAAAGTTCCTTCCAACCCAAAGTATTCTATGACTTCATGATTCCATGAAAGCAATTAAGACATAAATGAATTTTGTTCTGATATCAAAAGCTAGTAGCATGTGATAATAGTCTTTCACTGAATATTGTGTAATTGTACTCACCTTTTGAATAACGCTTACATGTGGCAACCGAATAGTTTAATTCCCAAGTGTTGCTTTCAAACTTTGCACTCAGCTTGAAGGTCTAATTAGCCTTTTTGCAATAGTACAACAAATGGCAGTCTTTCCAACTGCCTTTGAATTATGTTTTCCTGAACAGAAGAAGAGAAAAAATATTGCATGGAGATAGTAATTGGTCATCTCTCCCACACCAGCTCCCCTCTACAATTCTCAGTGCGTTGTTGATCTCAGATCCACTGACCCCATGAAACAGCAGATTACAACCAAGATGGTGGCATTTTTGGAACTTTCATCCTGCATTTGGCCATGATCCACTGGCCTTAGGAAGCGAGATAAGATTTTACATTCCTTATCAACCATCAGATGGCTTTTAAAACCAGAGGCTGTCTGCTAGGATTTTAGTTAATGAACAAAAGTGCTTTTATGAAGTACTGGTATGTACAGCCAGAGATGTAATTCTGGTTATTCAAGACAGTGCAAGAGAATAGATCCCACTGTATTTAACAACTTAATCTAGCAATTGTATAACAGCATTTCTGACTCATTTTCCATAAGCACTGTAACACTAAACAGAAATGGATTAGCCACAGTATGTTAAAGCTTTTGGAAATGTGCAGAGTTCAGTATTAAATGGAATTGTAGTGCTGTTCGGTGGAAGTTGATACATAGTTTTATGACTGGAAAACTTTTCTAAAGAGAAATAAAGCCAATAGTGCATTGTATCTCCCTGTCACATAAAGAAAACTTTATTTCCTATCGTCATTAAAAAGATGTGTGATGCCTATTTTGGGAAGACAGCACTGCAAATATAGCAGTGAAGTTCTGCATCTAAAAACATCTCCTTTTGTAGAAATAATTATTGCTAGAATTATACTAGCAACAGACAGAACCAACAACAGTCACTGCCATACCAAGAGTCAACAGAGTAACTAGAAGAATAACAGAAACATTTTCTGGACCTGGTCCCTTTACGTAGGATTGGTGAAATTTGTTAGGACCATATGTTAGTCATATTGAAGGAGGCATGGTTTAACTTTATGAATTCTAGAGTTCTCCCAGCAAACTTTCGAGGTCTGATGTCTCTCACATTTGCTGTATTATTCATGTGATTGCAAACTCGGTGCAGGTTAAAGGAAAAGGACAGATACCAAAGTTGCTCCCCGTCAAGCTCACTGTCAAGTTCCATTACAAAACCTATTGTTAACTGTTTTATTACAGTGACTAACAAAATTGGCTTGATGGAGAAGTTGCCAGGTGTACTCTGAAAGACATGCATAATTTTTCTGCAGAGATTGAAGAAAATCTGACCAATGCTTTTTATGTTCGAGCTATTAGTCTGTCCAGTTTTCATTAGTCTTTTACTTCCTTATGTATTTCTCATAAAATATTACTGTGAAACTATTCATGAAAACATTATTTATCTTTAAGCTGCCTTTTAAATATATTAGTAAGTCTAATTTTTAAAAGAAGGTACACTTAAGCAATTTAATGAATGGCTAAAATCAAAGAAGTCAGTAGCTAACTGAGAAAATCTATAAGCTTTTCTGTTTCTTATCCAAGGGCATGAGATGCTTTCCTTTAATATAAGTGATGAGGTTCTTTTTTTAAAATTTTGGTTTAGGTCACAATAATGGAATCCTGAAATGCTAGGAACAAAATAAAATGAGGACATTTGCAGCCTCTAGTTATATTAGCAGACACCCAGAATGGTTCTCAGTGAAGTAAACCTCTGGCCTTAACTCTCAGCTTTCATCTATCTGAATAAAGGCCAATGGTATCAATAAATTGAGTAAAACAGCACGTTTTGTTGTTGCTGACCTGATTTTATTATGAGATCATTTTCACAGCAAAATTATGCATGTTGTATTTTAAACATTTCATCTCAACTCTGTAAAAACTCCTGTACTGAAACAGTTAGTGACTAGAATTATTGCACAGTAAATTTATGCATAGATACTGTGATAATATTTGGCCTTCAGCTTGGTGCTGAGCAACACCCCGGGAATTATTGCTCCATAATTTGTATCTGGTTGCTGAATTAACTTCCAAGTTATGGTAATAATTTTTTTGCACGAGTAAATATTATCCTCATAGCATAAAATGCATCACAATCATTCCTATTGCAGACTGAATAAGATGGTAAAATAAAGTCATTTTCATCACTAAATTTATAGTAAAATCAAAATGTAAGTGTTTGAGCAAGCCTCACATAACCTATGTATTTCACGCATATATTATTAAATTTCAGCTATTTATTTATTTAGCACATTCTTCTAGGGGAAAAAAAAAGAATTAAGAAAGAGATGTGTAGAACTTGGCTGCACTAGTGATACCAAAGCAACTCAAATTTTTGGAATTCGATTTCTGAGTACTTGGAACTTTATCATTGCGTTAATGAGAGTTCCCCACTCTCAACTACTGGTACCTGCTCAGTTGAAGTGTCTGAGAATTTTTTCAAAGACAGAACGTAAATCCAGAGATACTCCATTTGCACAGCTTACAGAAGAATTCATAGCTTCACATTCAGTTCAGATTTATTTCTCCACTTTGTTTGCACGACTTAGCTACTTTTCTTTACAGGAAAATTTCACTTTTCTATCTATTGTAAGAATACAGCTTCCTTGAGAGAACCTATGTATCTCTGAATTAAGTATAGTGAAAATGAGAGCCAGTCCTGCCCATAGTATGAGCAGAGTAAGTACAGGAAGTTGTTAACCAATTTGTTGTTCCGAATGTACATGCAGAGCATCTGTATTCAAATAAAGAGTAGCAGGACATAATTTAACAGGTATTTCCCCCAACTTTGGCTAAAGCCTTGATCCACAGATGCTACTTCATGATCCTATCATGATGAAGATAGGGGAGAATCAGAGAAATCTTTCGGTAAAAAGATTTTCCTCTGTAGTTTCCTTTGTTACTGACAGCTGCCTGTATCCATGGATGTGCAGCAAGATATCTAATAGATATGTGCACAGTGCAAGAGGTAGGCACCATCCCATTGCACAATATACAGCATGGAAGCCATTAACAAAAATTCATTTGCACATTGCCTGAGCAACTCTGTGTGAAATAGTCAGCTTGTGAATTCTTAAACCGCTTCCCACTATTGGCTACACCTAATTGATGGCAACTGCACCTGCACCTCAAAATACCAGCTACCTTCTTGTAGCCATGGCTACAATAAAGCTAAAGTTTTTTAACTGAAAGAAGGACTATATTTCTGGTAATTTCTTACTTAAAATAGTTTTTCTCTTTTGTTTAGTTCAGATGAGGATGGAAGAATTATTTTAGTTCAAAAATACTTCAGACAGTTACATGCCCCTGAAGATAGATACAGAGTGTGTAAGTGATGCTATTTGGCAGAATTTAGTTTTATACATGATAGTGTGAAGGATATCAAGCTTTTCATTTCACTCCTACTGCTGTCCCCCTTTCAGCAGAACTGTGCCCTACGCTCGGTAAGGCACTACTGAAACTACAGGTTGTGTCATGCATACAGACAAACACACATACACAAATGTCGTGTCTACAGCGTACAGTCACGCAAGGATTGTATTTGTACACACACATGCAAAGACTACTAAAATACATATTTGCCACCCCAGAAGTCAAAGAAAAACATTCTAAAATCTTGAAGAAAATAAGAGAGTAGCTTTTATGCCTTCTCCTTTACATGTTCAAGATTCAACACATCTTCGACTTCTCTTAAAAGATCTGTTTCAAGTCCTGCAGGTGTGACTCATAGAGGATAGATGTCTGTGACTCGGAGGACAAAATGGGCGGGAATCCACACAGAGCTGGCAGATGAGATCAGCTGGTAGCAAGTAACAACCATCGCACTGCTACACAAAGCTTTACAAATTAAGAATGTGCAGCTCAGAGACCAGTAAATTCTTCCAGCTGCACATCCACAGAATCACAGAATGGTAGGGGTTGGAAGGGACTGCTTGGGATCATCTAGTCTAACACCACTGCCAAAGCAGGGTCACCTAAAACAGGCTGCACAGGACTGCATCCAAGCGAGTTTTGAGTATCTCCAGAGAAGGAGACTCTACAACCCCTCTGGGCAGCCTGCTCCAGTGCTCTGTCACTCTCAGAGTAAAGAAGTTCTTACCTTCTGCAATCTACAGCAGATGTAGTGCACACGGGCTAGCTGCATATGCAGTTTCCATATGAAGACTTACATGCAATCTACAGTATGGTCTTCATTTTCTTTTCAGTGTGATCTCTGTGGTAAAAGATTCTATTTGGTATTTACCCAAAAGAATGACAATACTCAATGTTATCAAAGACATTTTAAAAAATAAGTTCAAAAAATATTAAGCACAGACTCCATGTTATCTTCTCTACAAGAAATCCAACATCGTTGTGCAAGAAAGAAATCTCATTCTTGATAACACCCAGCAATATTTTTATACGTATATGCATGCACTTTCACTTCCAATTCATCTAAGTATAATGCAGACTACAAGTGACCGGCTTCTGGCATCCTTACCTGAAGAAAGTTAATTTCACTGGGAGCTGTTCTGGAAGAACTACAAACCACCCTTGCTTATGAATAATCTCTGTGAATGCTAGAATTTCAATACACTTGTGGTTTGTGGGCATGAATATTGACTGCAGTCTTGCAAAAGCATTCATTTGACTTCTACGAACAGATCCCATCAAAAGTTTTTTTCTCTTTTGTGAATCAAATATTGTCACTGAACATATAGCTGTAGGTACCTACAATTGAGGTATTTAGCTCCAGTTGTTGCCCAGTCTCCAAAGTATCAACTTTTTTCTCTGAGATGCCTTCATTAGCTTTGATTATAAACATAATGTCTCTCATACCTGATATAGAACTATCTGAAATTCCTGACAAATAAGAAGTGTTTTTTATTAAACCAAACAATTAGTGAATATCCAGCTTATTTTAAATCTCATCTAGTGTAGATTGCTAATGTAAATATAACAAATTTTATCAATACTGAAGACTAACAGGTTTTTTTCTTCCTAGAAAGAAAATAACTGAAGACTAACACATTTTTTTTCTTCCTGGAAAGATAAATTACCACAGAAAACACAGGAAGGGTGAGGAAGCTATAGTCATCAGGGTTTTAACAGCTGTAGCACTGAGTGTCTAGGAAATAATATCAAGTTCAGGAAAGATAATGAAATTGACTATAAATGGAACTATTAATCCTTTGAAATACTGGAGTTCATTGAGCTCCTTAAAGCCAAGTAAAATTGGCCTTAAAGATGCTCCATATGTTTTATATCTTAATTCAACATTCAAAGGATTAAAGTACAAAAGTGTTACTCTGATGATTATAGCCAAACCTGTTTCTTTGTGGTAGAAGGGGCTAGAAATATTCACAGTTTGTTTACATGTGTTTGTGCAAGTTTCACTAATGCTATCCAATTTTTCTATAGAACACTATGGCTGCATGCCTAGCAGATCCCAGGAAAGAAACAAGAGACACCCCATCAAGATAAAGGTCGCTGTGTTACTATGTACTTGAGGTTCTGTAGTGCCTGGCTAAAATACAGAAAGACACAGCAAGCTTTTCCCATCCCTTCTGCTACAACTTAGTGTCCACATGCCTCTGCTCTTTGCAAACTGCTCAAATATCCATATGCTTAGGCATCCGCAGAGTCATTTATAGTTTCCTACATCAAAGTGCAGAGTTCAACCAGCAGCAAACAACTGCTGCTAGTGGTAGAGTAGCTGGTCTGCTCTAAAACTGGTTGTCAGTTGGACAGCTGAAGTATGCTGCTTCTCTGTGGTAACACCCAGAGCTGATTGCAGATGATCTGCAAGCAATCCCTTTAAACAGGATGTAAATTGGTGCAACAGTGGTCTGGAGCTATTTTCAAAGTTAAGCAGGTGCTTGTGCACTTTCTCTGGGCCAAGTCCAGCGTGGTCAGTAACTTTTTGAGTTCACTGGAGAACAGCCCAATTCTTCAAGGAAGTAAAGCCACAGAGAAAGTTAAAGCACAAACTGTATCATCTGGACATTTGCTGTGAATGCCACCACTGTGTCAGCTTTGCTACCTAAAGAAGAAAGTCGCTCAATATGATAGTCATTATACATCACATTTAGAATGTTTTTTTATATGTGGAGCCAATCTGGACAGTCTTTAGGAGGTAGCCTTCCCCAGACTGTGCTGATGCTCCTGTAGCTCTTACTCTCCAGAATTTATTTTAAACTGCATTTTGCTTTGCCTTTCAAATGATTGTAAGGCCAAAGAAGTCTCCATTTCTACTATGCCACAGACAAGAGTAGTTGTACTGGATATTCGAGGTAGAGTTTGGTTTGGATTTTAAATCCTTCCTTAGTTCTGAGATTCTGTTTTTCATATTTTTAGCAACAGCCACAGATTACAAGAAATGCTGTTAGAAAATTAGAAGACTATCACAGTATTAACCAGTCTGTTTGCCTTAACGTTAATGAGAGTGGTGCATGTTCAGCAGAAGGAAAGAATATCCCTGTAGCTATGAACACCTGAAGAATGCACCTCCTCTGACAGCAATTCGTATTTTAAATATTTCTGTTATCGCTTGTAAGTCAGTTGAAACAGAAATCTTCCTCCAGTATATTTCACTTTTTATTAAGCAGTTCCAGCTAAAAGCACAATAGCAAATTTTTTGTTGTTTACTATGTTTACATGTTCTTATTAACCCTCAGTGACTGGGAGAGTAAGTTTTTCCTATCTGTTTGGGTTTTGTTGGTGTAAAGAAAAAAGCACCAGAATAGAGTCTGCATATTTTCCGTGGATGCACAAGTGTCTTTAGAGTCAGTCACCCACATCAACAGCACTGAATAAGCAACAAGGCACTATTCAGCTCTCATATTGCACCTTCCTTTGACATTAATTACATTCTCAATAAGGACGTATGTGTCATTGAAGTATTTCTTTAAACCACATATACTATTTTTTCAAAGTGTGGTTATGGTTAGAACAACACCTACTTAAAATAGCGTCTTATAATTCAGCAGATCTTTGCATCGGAAGCATTCTGATCTCATACTGATTTATTTTCTTACCAGTATAAGCTGATACTACCTTTCCTTTTTTTGTACTTCTGTTAGATCTGCAAGGCCAATCAAGTTATGAAAGCATTAACTATACACTAGCTAAGACATCACTGATGAAATATTTATACTTTAGCTCCAGCTGCAGACTGTTTAGTATCTGGGTTTTAGGAGTACACTAGAAAAGACAAAGGTTATCTTTTAGAGTCCTGGCTGAGTTTCCAGAGCGGGAACACTGGTGGAAAATGCAAGATTTGTAATTTCTTGTTATTTATTCTGTAATTTCTTCCCTTTTTTTTTGTTTGTTTGGTTTTGTTTGTTTGTTTTTTTTTTTTTTTTTAACTGAGCATATTTGATCGTAGACTTGCTGGGAAATTTTCTTTCATTAGAAATGTAGCAGTTAATTCTTACATAGTATATAGTGCATATATACTGACAGTATATACCTGTTATCAGCATTCCTGATATTTTCTTTTCCAGCTGAAGACACAGAAGTTTGAATGGAACTCTTCACAAGTCAGAACTGATATAGGTAGGCACTTTGCTCTTCTCCTGACGTATCTTTGGTGAAAGTCTGAGATGCCTCAAATTAAGCCTACAGATGTACAATAAATTACTAAAATAATTAGACATCCTTGTAGCTCTTGACCCTATATGTATTTCTGCTTTCCTATGAGTAAAAGGGACCATAAAACATTTGCTTATGAATAAGAAAGTTGCATACAACAGGTGACCTTAAACTTCATCCCACTTTAGAAATGTTAGAACTTTAAAATTCTACGTAAGATGGCAAATGGTGCAAGAAGCAGGAAAAAACTGCAGAAGAATAATGAACTGTAAGTGCAGTTACTGTATATTGTGATTTTCTGCTTCAGCAGGGGAGTTGGACTAGATGACCCACAGAGGTTCCTTCCAACCCCAAACATTCTGTGATTCTGTGATTCTGTGATTTTTAACATAACATCTATAAAATGACACTTTATATTATGAAAATATACGCTTTTACTAACCTGATCTTAAAGAAGGTGTGATTTTAGTTCTTACAGCAAGTTTTGTTTCATCTTACTACCACAAATCCACCTTCAGAAATATAAAAAATACAAAACTGCCAAAACAAAAAAAGGACAAACATTAAGTGTGTCGTGACATCAACTTTATCATGATATAATGAGAGCTTTCCTCACTCCTGCCCAGTTGCCAAAGTCCCACAATAATGTCTGCACTTAGTAGCAGCTAGATCCAAGTGTATTTTGCAAAGGATTTTCTGTACACGTCATCAGCCCACATGATCCAGTGAATCATCTTCTGTTGTGAACATGTCCCCTTTTTGATTGTTTCCCAAGAAACTCGGAGACACTGGGTTTTTACAGGATGACGGGACACGAAATAAAATGTCAGCACTGCTGCTACATCTCTCCACAAGAGGTTTTATGTTGACACATAACATAATCGTGAATTTGCATGCTCATCTGCACCTTCAAACAAGAAGCAGACCAAAGGATACAGCTGATGGTTTGAAAGTTTTCACAGCAAGGTAGCTTTTGCCTGAGCAAGGCCATGAGACTTGCAAGTTGTCACCTACATGCAGCTGAAAGACTTCTGGCTTTTCGTAGCTCAACCAACTCAAACTCCTTCTTTTGGACAGGACAAGTCCAGAAACTCTGCAAAAATTATTTTGACCTTCTCTGCCCTTCTTTCCTCTTTCTTTTTGATAAAAGGAACAGAAGCATTTGCACCATGTGTTTGCAGAAAGTATTTAGTTTTGTCATATTTAATATTTCTATTCTGCAAGCGAGTGATGGGGTAGGAAGTTCAACACAGATCTGCAATTCGATAGGCAGCATATTAAGTTTCACTTGATGAAATGAGTATGCAGAAATTCTGGATTAAGGTAGATCTTTTGTAAATATCTTTCCAAACTTTGTAAAAGACTACAGGAGAGGTCTTGTGAGGGTTCACAGCCTGGCATAAAGTTTTGCTGCATGTGGCTTTCTTTGATTTGAGTTGGAAGTCCCCAAACAGAAGATTACTGATAGAGACTTAATGGTGCATTTAAAGCTTTAAAGGTTTTCAGTCTGCAATTGCCAGAGTTTCACCAGAGTGACAGTCTCACTGCACTTTTTATTTTATTTCTGACATACTAGTCTATGCATACACACAACATATGTGGAGCTGTGTGTATGCATAGACTGGGACAACTGTGTCCCTGGTCTAAGTCTGCTGGTACACTGCTTTGACATTACACTGCCAGAGAATTTGGCCTCTGAGCTTTCAGTAAGATTTGTGTCTTATATGTCCCCTACTATTAATGTGGGAGAAAAAATCCTGTCTACAAAATCAGCCCAGAAAATAAAATTCTTCAGAATATTTTCTGGATCCTTAAAGAAAACAACCGTTTCTATCCTTTATAGAGATTTTCTCTAAGATAATTTGAATAACAGCATTCACACATTTTTCCCCTTAAATTTTAAAAGAGCCTGCATCTGCAAAAAGCATGGAAAAACTCTCCCTGTAAAAATCCATAAAAGGTGTTTTGCAAAATTTAGAAGTGCTCTCTGAACTAAACCTAGAGAGTTTTGCACAACTCTAACTCTCTCACGGCTGCTGTACTCAGATTTCAAACTCTGTTGCAGTCAAATATACTTTCCACACACCCCGTGTGCCTCACTATAAAACAAAGTCATCAGCTCCCAGCACAGAGCTGTCTCAACAGAAAATTTCCTATATATGTGATGAAGTTTTTGACATGTTACTATGCCTTTAAGAAACTCTGTTGTCGGGAATCATCCTGTCCAAAAGCCAAAAGGTATAATAAGCTCTGGATCTGTGAATTTCTACATGGCAGAATAATTTTGTAAAAGGAACAAAGGAAAAAGGTAGAGAGGCCCATGAGCCTCCTTAATACGTTATAGCAGCAACATAGATCCTGCCATATGAACCTCACTGGGGAAATTTAACGAAGGAGTTCTAGCAGTGTAACGAGATTTGGCAAGAGCTGAATTTGAATGCGGTTGTGAGGTCCCCTTAAGCAACATATGCTTCTACTAAGCTGCAGTATTGCTTCCTTTCATAGTGCAAGCTTTTAAACTATTACTTTATATTTTCTAAAATTATGTAGTTCTATGCCAAACCAAAGTTGTTAGCTCTTGATAAAACTATCATATTATGAAATTACAGCTCATTCAGAGGAAGAGAGAAAAAGTAGGTATTTAATTCTGGCCTCTTTAAAAGAAAAAAAAAGAAAGTGGAGAGAAGGAGGGGGAGAGAATGAAGGAGGAAAGGGAGGGAGATGTCTGCTTATGATTATGAGATGAACTTTGAACTTCTGCTATTCCTGCAGCCAGAGATTTCTGATTTTTTAAATACCTTATTAGAGTGAAAATCTGAAGTATACACCGAACATACAAAACTTTTACTTACATGGTTATGGAAAATTATATATTAAAATGAAAAAAAAATCCCTAAATCGCTCCAGACACAATTGGAGATTGAAACATGTCTAAAAGCAAAGCCACCGATCTGGGATTTGGAAACAATCAACATTCTTTAATTTCTTTTACTTCCCTCTTGATGAGTGGGATGACAGTGCTGCCTATGAAAGTTCAGACATGCCCTTGAATTGTTCTGCATACTTTTACTTCCTGTTTTCTTTGTCTGTGAAAGCTGACGAGCTTTAATTTTCAAATCAGCATAATTTAACAACGTTAATAATATCATCCTCATTTTTCTTCCATTGTTATTAATACCACCCCAGAAGCATGCCAGGACAGGAAAGACATCTCTAGCACACGAGCTCCCAGTGTTGCTGCAAGACCAAGAGAGCAAGAATGCTACTTTCACTTTTTCTGGGGATTGCTTGCAGAGGGAAATCAAGGAAGACTAAAGGAGAAAGACTGGAGGTTTACCAGGGTGATTACCTTATTTTCAAATGATATTTCAGAGATCAGTGTCACTGGGCTTATTCTGTTGTGCAGAACCAGAGCCCTGGTGTAAGGGTATGGCCCTGGGCTGACACATGTGTGCTCTGCCCTCCTTGCGGCACAGGACAGGACACCACAGGCAAACAGTGTTTCGCCACGAAGCCCGTCCTGATGTTGGAGGAAGGATTGCTTCCCATTCCTGCCTCTGTTCTGTGTGGGATGCGTCTCAGATACACCTTCAGAGCTACCGTGACAGAAACATGAACAAATGATGTATGCAAATCTGTATTTTTATGACTGAGCATGCAGGAATTTAAAGCTGCCTATTGGAACCATCCCAAACACTGAGAAGTTTCAAACCCTCCACTAGACTCAGCCTGATCTAGTCCTCATAATAAGCAAAAACTAAGCATATTAAGCTCTGAGGAAGTTCAGATCTGATTTCAAAGCCAGCAGCTTGCATTCTTTGCCATTTGTGATGCAAGTACCTATCCCATGCTCTCCAGGCATAATTATCACTTAAAAACCAAAATTAATTAAGGCAGATACCAATAAACTGACAAAAATTTGCAAATAGCAAACAATCCACTAGTTAAATGCCAGAAATTACTGAAAATCTGTAGGAGTAAAAAGCACGGTTCTTAACCAAACCTTAGGGCATGATACATACCTCTTAAATTTCTGTTGTGTCTAACGCCTCAGTAAACAGATATCTTGCATGGTGCCCTGGAGGTCAAAAGATATAAATGATATCTTATTTAAGTCCTAGTATTCAAAAATCTATCCTCAAAACCTATATTTTTGTATTTCTGAGCTACTATTACTGCATCAGCCTCTAGATATAGCAGGTGTATTAATATAGCTAATTTTCAGTTCAGTCCCCTTTCAATAATCAAATGGAAAACAGTGATGAAGTATTTACAAACACCTTTCCTTTCTTCAGATCTTACCATAACCTGCTTATTGGTCTGAGACATTACAAGAAAGGCAGAAGAAGTCAAATACAACTAAAGACCAGAATTTTCTCTGTAGTTTCCTCAGTAACTATGACTGTAGGTAAAAAAAGAAAAGAAAATGCAATGACGGCAGAGAAACATCTTCAATCTCCTTCAGTGCTGAAACTGTATGAGAGAAATTCTTCCCTGCAAAAAATACAGCTCTTGTGACATCATCAAACTCATTAACTGCGGATGATGACTGGCATAGTAAGCACAAGGTATGTGCATTGAAAAAAAGTTATTAAACAGAATTTTGCATATAGTTTTTTTCTCTGTTGCTTTCAATGTTCTTAAATAATGCTTCTTAATTCTCATTTTCTTTTCCTTATAGCATATTTCATATTACAAACTCCACATGGAAAATTGTCAAGCCGTTTTTATATTTGCTTAATTCATTATCAATCAAGAACAATATGGGAATTGAATGTTAATTAACTGGTCTAGTGGTCACAGCCTAGAATTGATAATACTATGAACAAAAAACTAGTCTTAGTTTTAAGACAGGATTGCTGTGTGACCTTGGGCAAACTGTAATCCCAGCTGAATTACTTTCTCCATTTATAAAAGGGATTAATGCTACCTGTACTGCATTACAGTAATGTGAAACTTGATTCAACTACTGTGTAAAATGTTTCACAATTTTCAGGCCAAAAGTTTTGGAGGAACATTACAAATAACTGCTCTGCAAAGGACAATGAAAAAATCATAATAGCACAAAGTGCTCTCTTTGACACAATGATTTACACAAAAATTAGCTGTTATTAATTTTTAAAAGATATTTAAAAGACAATTTCACCTGCATTTCTGAAATACTTTGCCATTGGTTTATTGAGTTTTCAAGTTCATTTCTGTAAGAATTCTAGCAGCATTCATTCCAAGGTATATGAAATAAAATTAAAAGGGTGTGCCTTTCTTATTAACCTGGAATAATTTAACAATTTTCTGTAGGGTGTTTTTATTACTCTTTCTTAATTACTAAAACTATTTGCTAATTTAATCTACTTTTCATATTTTTGCTTCTGGCAGATCTTTTATCATATAAAAGAGTAGATTTATTGGGTTTTGGTTTTTAACATTTAGCAGGAAACCAAAACAAAGTAGTTGGAAAAAGTTTGGAGTGGAATTTTGGTACTAAAAAAGAGACATGAATAAAGTGTCTTCCTGGATAATACAGATTTTCTTACTCTTCCAAAAGGGTTTTGCTCCATGATAGCAAAGAATTTGCATCATACTAATTCTTTATTCTATTCTGTAATTTCATGACATGACAACTTTTACCTTGCACAACAATTACAAGTTTTTGCTGTATTTTGTTGTGTTCTTACAAGTTGCATTGTGACAAAAAATGCTTCCAAAGTTAATCACTGTGCAATTTAAATGATTTAGCTTTTTGTTGTTGTTCACATTACAAAAGACCAACAAGACAAAAGAAAAGAAAACATGTGAAGACATCTCTTACCTGACAAAGAATACTGATAATTTGCTTTGCTAGTGCTCACATTCAGTGACATACTTGCTTATTTTTGGCTCATACATTTTCAGTGTAGTACAGTAATAGAATAACACAATAATAGAGTAGAATCTATATTTAGTTTTTTGCAGTTCTGACAAAACAGGAAAGTGGCTTAAAAATGTTTGGGGCAGGAGTAGGGTTGTCTGGATTCCTTCTTTTCAGCTCTGTTGTTCTGCAACCCAATGAAATTACAAATTTAATTTCCATCACCACAGACTTTATGAGATCAGAAAGCCAGGCTTGCATTCTGCACTTTGCAATACCTCTTCTACCTTTAATAGGGACTATCAGATTAAGCAGAGCTGGCAAAATGATAATACAAGAAGCAGTACAGAATCCATTTCCTGTTTCCATGCTTGACTGTAGTAGGACTTGAAGAGCTGGATTAAAAACAGGAGTACTCAAATATTCTGGCATAGCCAAGAGGGACATCACTGTTTGCATGAACAGCATATTGAATTATGACCCCATTGTTTTACTAGTTCTACCGAAAATGAAGCTCTATCTGGTAAACAAAGCAGGAAAATGGGATTCTCAAACACAGAGATATTTATATTAAGATGGTAGGCTTTATATTCTTTTTTAAAACTCTATCCACTCTTTAACTGAAAAGGAATAATGTTCACCCAGTTAATATTACTGCTGAGCATTTAATATATCAGAGGATGGGAAAAGGAAACCCAATCTGCAACCAGAAACCACTCACAGCCACAATGAATTGTTAAGTAACAGGACACAGGCAACAGAATGACACCAAAGTCAACTGCTGACATTTCTCTCTCTCTCTTTCCTGCCCTACCCCTCCCCAACTTTTTTTAATGTTTGGCCCAAGCTGCAGGTACCTAATCTTAGCTGCTGTACCTCATTCCAACAAAACAAATCAAGCATGATCACAGCCCTTCCTCCCCCTGAACACACATACTGACTTGCCAGTAGATCTGAGGCTTCTGTTCAGATCCAAGACTTTGTCTTTCTCCTTCTACTGCCAAGTTAAATACATTTGGTAACACTTAATTAAGGTTCATATTCAGATTATATACTCTCAAACCTAAGAATAAGGCTTTAGCTGCCCAACTCCCAGTAGCATGGTTAAAGCCACAAATATCAAATTGGGAACGTAACCCTTCATTTAGATTTAATATGGAGACTTATTGTAAATTAAATAATTATCAAGTGATTATTAAACCTTACCTAAAGATTAACAAGCATTATTAATTTCATAGTTGTTAACCCTCTGTAATTGTGTCCTTTGTTATCAGTTGGCATTTACTCATTAGTCTTACAGAGTGCTGTCATAGCTTTGAACATTACGCAACTGTTCTATCCTCATTAAGGATATTTTAATAGTCTTTAGTTATTTGTATTATGAGAAATACCCATCTTAATTAATTAGCAATTTATGTGCTTTCAAGAACTAAAATTGAAAATACTATCTAATGAACACATTACAATGTGAAGTCAAACAAGAGACATATTGGGCCAAGCATATCAGTTACAGCGTATGTTTTGCACAGAATAATACAAACATATATTCTTTTTTCTGAATTTTTTTTCTCATGTGAGGAAATATTTTACAAGCAGAAGCTCACATTCAGCTGACGTAACATACTGAAGCAGGCGATACTGAACACAATGACATCTGGTGTTCCAAAATTAAATGCTGTGGACTTGATTTTGCAAAGCACATGTGTAGGGTGCTACAAGCATCAGTGTAAGTGCAGTGTAAAATGTGATGAGTAGAGAAAGAAGCAAGGCAATCTGATCCCATATTCATGAAAGCACTGTGGTGTAGTCACTCAGTGACAGATCTCTGAAAAGAGAAGTAATGCTCAAACAAGGGTAACTAAGGATTTAGTTCACCAGCTGATAGTCTCACATAAGATCCTGTTTATCTAGGTCAGCTTTCTGCCTAGCCATGCCATACTCATCTTTTTTCTGTTTTCTTTTAGCAGCACAAGGCTTGGTAGAAACTCCTGTTCAATATGGAGTGGTCATTGCTTCATTGCACTATTGCCCACATAGAGCATTAGTTTAGATTTGCTTTGGACACGATCACCTTCAACTTCTACAATCTAGATGTAGGATTAAAGGTGATTCAGTCTGGAATTCCTTTTTTTGTTTATTTCTTTCCTTTCTGTTTTTATATCTGCATATATATAGCTGTGCTGTCCCGTATGATACCAGTCCTTCCAGCCCCAAACAACTTGTAGCTTGATGAAAACAGTCAGATATGGATGCAAAACCAGTGAGGAGCAGGGGGAGGGAACGAAAGCAAGCAAGAGCATAAAATGTCACTGAGAAGAGTCTGCTAGCAAAGACCGAGAAAACAGAGAGACGTGTAGAGTCACTGTTACTGAGTGCAAATCAGAGCATCTAACACTTCCCTCACAGAGCTTTCAGATCCTAATTATGTTTCTGTTATTCACATGGTATATGCATACATCTATAAAACAAGGGTTCTTCACAGTCCAACTGTAGTAGGAGTTATCCTAAGGAAAATCCGGAACATCACTTGGCTGCAAATGCGCTATTCTGGATGTCTTCCTCCCGTACTATGGACATGATACTAATCCTTGCCAAAGACACAGGAGTGTTCTAGGCATGGTTCACTGCTGATGTGTGGTAAAAGTTCAATTGCTCCTAGCAGACACACTGTAGGTTTGCTATAGCCTGGCCCTTTCGCCAGGCACTCGCCTAGAACATCTTCAGCCACATCGATAGCTCCATTAGAACTGTCAGCTCTAACACGTGGAGAGAATTTCTTGTGATGTTACATTCACAAGGACTACCGGTACATTTTTCTGGGATTTTTAATCCTAACTTTGCAATGTGGAGTTCGGTTCCTCTCCTGAGATCATCTGGACAAACCTTATATATGCAGTACACTGCAATGTCTAGAGATTCAGGTGCTGGCAGTACCACAGTCCTTCCTGTTACTTCCCTGGACACCCATGCTACTTTCTGACTGCAAAAATACTTAATCCAGATGACAACCTTGGGGCTAAATACAGGGATATCTGAGTGAAAATTTAATGGCTTGTGATGTACAGAAGGTAAGTTGGGATGATCTAATGGTCCTCCTATGCCTATTAAATAGGTCTCAGGAAAACAGATTTCATAAGTACACCTTGAGGGATATTTTCCCTTCTCTTATATTGCTAATTTAACAATATTTCTGTGTGGCCATCAACTAAAGGAATGTCAGACTGGTGAAAGACTACAGAGTTTCTGTCCTTGGCTCACCCCTAAATGGGGTGATGCAGTCTTGTGGCACCAGTTCAAGCAAGAACATTTCCATCCTGTCTCTCCTATCTGCTATTAAAAACTGGTTACTTATATAAGTCATAGCAATGTAAGTGTCTGCAAGCAAACTGTTGCAGCCCAACCATTTTGTACAAACTAATGAAATTACATCACTGGGCAACGACAGACCCAGCCCTCACAGAGACCACATTAAACCCTGAAGCAGTTCAGCATCTCTCTCACAACTTTCTCAGACTATGGGTAGTGACAGTTTGGGAGATTTAGAGGGTGGAAAATGCCTCTGCTTTTATTTAGCACTGAAAAAAGAGAGACCAATTATATTAAAAAAAAAAAGAATTTCAGTTTAACAATAACAACTGAAAGTTGTATTTTCTCATTTATAAGGACTTTTCATGTGAGTTAGCTGACTGATTAACGGGCATCATTAAATTACTGTATTTAAAATACTGCAATGTACTCAAGTTTTTGCTTGCTCTGCTCCCAGGACAAAGGTTATAAAACGCATTTGCAGCTCTTGAAAGATGCTTCTAAAAAAGAAAGTCACAAAGAACACATAGCTGCTTTCTCTGTGTCCAAGCTGTGTGGTGGGGTCGAGACACTGGAGGGAGGGAATGCCATCCAGAGGAACCTTTGCAAGCTTGAGAAGTGGGCCTGTGTGAAACTCATGAAGATCAACCAGGCCACGTGCAAGGTCCTGCACCTGGGTTAGGACAATTCCAAGCACAAATGTGGGCTGGGCAGAGAGTGGATGGAAAG
>Ga0065711_1008788_pt1 | contig 18851 bp, 8 predicted proteins | sample Hoacrofraction12_FD_59098 | JGI IMG/M metagenome (GOLD analysis project Ga0065711, IMG submission 59098) | Hoatzin crop microbial communities from Cojedes, Venezuela - Epithelial fraction 12 v2 (version 2) | ecosystem: Host-associated > Birds > Digestive system > Esophagus > Crop | place... | reverse complement strand
GACTTCCCTGTGGGATGGGTCCGGTCGGCAGATCGGGCCCTCTGTTCCCCTCAGAAAGGAATCACCTATGACAATGACCCTCCTTTTTTTCTTAGTTGAGGCAGTCGTAATTCTTGGGGCTGTCTGACTCATTCTAGGCAACCCCCTGGATGGAGCCTCACCTTCACCTTCTTGCCCCATATCCTGCAGTCTTGCACTGACTTGTACATATTATGCACATTTGTAGAGTTTTACTGATACAATAGAGGGAAAATCAACTCAGAAAAGCAAATTCTGATGCTGCATCACAGTTTACCTATAATAACATAAAAGTACACATAAACCTATATGTTTATATACAACCAAGAAACATAATGTAGTAACACAAAGGTTTAAATTGAAAAGGCAGAATCACAGAATGGCAGGGGTTGGAAGGGACCTCTGTGGGTCATCTAGTCCAACCCTCCTGCCGAAGCAGGGTCACCTACAGTAGGCTGTAAAGGACCTTGAGCTTTAGAAGTTACATAGTAAGCTGTTCACCACTGCCTAAGATAGAAGTAGTGCACTCTGAATTTGCAACACTTAAAATTTTGTTTGATGAAAAATTACAAATATCCACACTGAAGAGATTTTGTTCAACAATACTGGCAGACAAATTCTGATAAGTAAGTGAGGATTCCTGCTCCAGTGCTTTTCCTATAACACTCTTGAATCTGTCATTCTCCAAATGAAAAATGGGAGATTATATTGGTTAGCAGAAAAGGGAGGGAGGAAAGCTGGGGAGAGTGACAATGTCTGGGACACAGAACAATAACAACATTAACTTCTATTTTGTCTGCAGGAAGGCAGACCTGGCCTACAGAAAAGAAAGATCTCAAAAGCTTGTCTGAAGCTAAGGGAATATGAGGACAAGGAATCTCTGAAACATAGTCTGAGAAAGTGAGAAAGACCAAAAAGCCTACAGTGATTTTAATATTTTCCACAGCAGTGAATCCCTTTATCTTGTTTGTCAACTACAAGGACTAAGGAAAAAAAAAAAAAAAAACCAAGGAAAAAAAATTAACAAGGGATCTCTCTAAATCTGTAGTTGTTGCTAGATAATCAAAATGCTTGTCTAGGAATGATGGAACTATTACCGAAAATAAACCTATATCGAAAGCCTACACTGCTTCCTAGCAGAGTTTAACCATTAGCTAATTCCTGGTGGATCCAAAGTAGAATCTCTTTTCTATTAAAACACTGGTGTGTAAGGAGATATCCTCCCAGGAGTTCTGTGCAAAAGTAACCAAACTACTCTTGTTTCCTCCTCTCCCCAAGTCCCCCTTCTCCCTCCACTGTATAACTGTAGGGCTTCAGTGATGGTAAGTCCTAAGCCTGCCTCTACTCCTCTGTTGCTATCTGTGTATTAAAGCCATACAACAATAAGAAGCAATATTCCCCACCACACACCCACGGCGAGGGCCGAGGAAGGGCTGCAGGTGATGACTACACACATCTCCTTTGGAAGACCAAACGCAAGCGTATGAGAAGACGACACCAGGCAACCTGGAGGTTCACCTCAGTGATATCTCCAACTGCTTTCTTTTCAGAACAGCTTCCCAAGCACAACGAACATAGAGAATTCATCACTCAGCATTAACTTTCCACATAGCGTACTGAATTATAAAGCGGGCTTTGAAGAACAAACCTAAAAAACATACCTAAACCTCTAAGGGTGAAACTTACTGAGGCACTTTCACAGCTTGCTTCTAACAGAATTCCACCGCCACTGTCATTAATGTATTTAACAGAATTTTGTAGAATTCTACCCCCTGAAGTAGTAAGTATGAGATTTTTCACCACTTCTTGATAAGCCACACTTCTTGATAAGAGAGGCCAACAAGGTCATACGGTGCAAGCTCTTATCAGGACAAGTTTTCTTTTTAGATATTATTTTATTGGTGCTTTGACCAAACAACTTTTAAAGAAGCAAAGAGGCTCTTGACCATTCTTCTCAGGGGTCAGGCATTGTTGGGCCAACATCAATTCCAGGAAGATTTTCACAACAGCCATGATGCTCATCCAGCTCCTTGACCTAACACAGGACAGAGGGCATGACCACATGGAGCCCACCATCCCTGCTTCTCCATACATTCCACTACCTAGCCATTATTTTCTCTACAACTACATACTTCTCTTCCTTCTGTCAGGTCCTGCAATGAAAAACTGCACTAAGTATTTTTTCCAGTTATTTCAGCCTGTCAACCATTCCACTACAGACAATGATCCCAACCCAATGGCTACTGAAATCAGTGAAAAGATCTCTCACTCATGGAATCAGACAGAAGCAGAAATATTGTAAGCGAAGGAACTCCCTTTCCTGGCTGAAAACCATATAAGTAGTCATATTCCTGGCATAGTTAAATACTACACTGGGTGACCAATGCTGAAGTTCAGCCAATAGCAAGAGCTAGAGCTAAAGTGCCATTTTCCATGTAAACATTCAGTTATGAACACTGGTATAGATTGGCATAAGTCAGAGCTATATGCAATAATAAAAACATTTCCTGCTTACTGAAAATATTCTGTATTCTCTTTGGACACCAAATCTGGAACTTCCTTTATTTGCAACTATGTCATCTTGGGAAGTCTCACAAACCCATCAGAGATACTCAACAATGATCAACACCGAGTGTCTGATTCTTGACAGGATCCTAAAAACATCTGCAAATCCAAAAAGATGGCAGGAGAGGGAGGAAAATACTCACACAAGTAGAAACTATGGATCATGCAGAGCACTGTAACTTACTGTAAGAAGCATATTGTATGCCATATCCTCACTGCGACAGTAAGATAGGGAAAGCTAAATGTGAAGATGAATTGATCCTGTGCAACTACCTCAATGCATTTACATACAAAGAGGCTCTATTTCAATACCAGTGAAATGTAGACACAATCGCTTATAATAAACTTTAAATAAAGTAGATTAAAACCACAGATTCATTCATTCCTCCATCCTTACACTGCTCACATTTCATAGCTTCTATCTTCAAAACTGCCAAGACCTGCAGCAACTACATACTTCAATTAGTAGCCAGCTTAGGGTTACAGTGGTGAACCTTCCAACACCAAAATACCAAATTCTGAAATTTCTTCTACTTTTATTTCTCTGTGTCACAGGACACTGCGTGGTACTAGCTTCCTCAGCAGCATCACAGTGGAGATGACAAAGCAGCTACTTTTGTCAGCAGCCACTCTGAGGATGTTAACACCTACGACTGCTCAAACCTGGACTGTCCATATTTAGCATTCCATCAGGAGTACAATAAACAACTGATATACACACTGTCATTTCTTTCAAAACAAATAAGTCTCATCCTTCAGAATGGAATCTTTATTAGATTTACAAAGTTCATTACCAATAGTATCTTACCCCTATGGGAAAAAATACTTAGTTTTGCCTTCATGTTTTGTCCATCATATTATGCCCCTGTTATGTCATTCTGTGTTTTTAATAGTGCTGCATTTTTATTGTTAATGGAAACAAAGGGCTGTAGCTCTATCATTAATGTCAACTTGTATAAAAAACATTGTCCTCCAGAACTCAGTTGCTTTGGACTTTCTAACCAGGAAAACATTTTCTAATGCAAATAATATTTTATTAATGCCAGAACTCTGAATATTTCTGACAAGCAAACTGCTATTATATTGTAAATGTGCACGCAAGTGCCTGCCTTCTGCATAGAGGAAAATGCCATCCAGGTACAATATGCCATCTGAAAGGAAAACAGCTCTAGGAGTCAGCAGTATACAAGCTTCTTAGGAAGCAAACCTCTCCAAATCCTCCCTTTGCTTTTAAAGGTTGTTAGGCTTTAGAAAACGTACATGTGTGTTGTCAGTCTTTTATGGAAAGACTTCATCAGTGCTACCTGAAAGTAGCCGTTTCACTGCTGCTAATAAAAACTCTAGTTCAGCTTGGTCCAGTGGTCTAGCTATATATCAGCAAAGAGCATTTAGGGGGGGCATGAGACACATGTGGCACAATATGCTTCTGAGATGACTGGAAAACGGAAGCGGTGAATCACTACACACACATCTCGTGCCAGTCAACACCACCTGGTCAAACCAGAAAGTTCCCACTTGGGCAAGGACATCCCTGATGGTGAGAATCTGTGGTTCTTCGAATACCAACAAGTAAAAGACAGAAAAACCCAGCAGCATCTAGTCTTTCTTGTCAGGTACTAAGCCTCTGTAAGGCACAGAAAAGTATGTTCCTTATTTAACAGTTATTTGAAAGTGTGTCTTTTGGAGGCTTTCTTTTAAGAGCCAATTACACTCTAGAAAAGTCATCTTTTACTTAAATCAGAGATTAAAATATATTATTTTGCATGGTTGCTTAATACGTCTTTGAAATTAGAAACTATATTTCCATGTTTTTCTTAAAAGCACATTAACTTTGCTGCCTAATATTGTTGTCAAATTATGGTGCTTAGGGCAAATTTTTAGAGAAAAGGTCACCAATAGTTGCTAACACGAATTACATTTGCTAAATAAAAACAAGATGTAGTATGCATTCAAACAGTGAACGTTACCAAACCTGGATGGTGACAGAGTTATAAGAAAAAAAAAATAATTGTTTTGATGATTTTGATGTTTCTGCATGATGTCACAAATAATTTTGTCTAAAAGTGTTTGAAAATGCCACATATAAATGCACTTTGCAGAATTACAATAAGGTCCTCTACTTGATCTCCCACAAAAATAGATTCAGAGCTCCTACAAGGTCTGATGAAAAAAAACAACATTGGAAAGTTTGCCCTTTCATTGCCCAACAACGCTGCATTAAATACTATAGTAGTAATGTCCTTACGTTTAGCATTCTCCCATAATGAAATATATTTCCCCCTAGAATTTTCCAGATTTCAACTGTTTTTGAGAAAACACAAAGAATCTGATAGGACCCTACGAAGTCAAAAGAAACTGAACTATTTGCTCCAATCAGACAATTGTGACAAATGAGTATTCAGTCACAGCCCTTCATCTCCTTAAGAGGTGACATTAACAAACTCTTACTGAAATTAGTGACATTAAAGAGGGCTGCTAAGCTACATGAAACTTCAAAGCTTTAGATCTGGTCAAGAAATACAACTGACATACAATAGGATACCTTCTTTGTGGAAAAGTGATTGATGCTGGAGAACAAAACCAAAACTTCTTCATATGCTTCTATGCCAAAAAATAGAGGAAAAACCATGTGCCTTTGGACAGTAACGAAGTTGTAGAAAGATCATTGAGTCTAAGGATGGGGCTGTCATCCTTCTCAAAAGAGGGTACATGTGCAACACAGCTGCTAGTGAAAAGTTCAAATGAGAAGGAAGAAACAATTGCAGTCCCAGGAACAGCTACTATGTTACATAAGCTTTATACTTTAACTGAAATTAATTTAATCTACAGCATACATGTCGCTGTTTGTGACGTCACAAGCACGCACTTGACTTGTATGAGGTAATTGTATTCAAGAAATAAATGGCTGGACCGTGTAAGTCCTTCTGCAGCTGAACCCATACTCCCAACTAAACTTTTTACATTACTCTGCACTCAGCTAAGAAGTTATTGCAAGCTACAAGCTTGAAAGAGTATTTGAATGAAGTGGTGATGCTTTCCTCAGTTTTGAGCTTACAAAAATTAATCATACATGATACTCCCAATTGTTTAAAACTCCTGTATTTCAGCCACACTTCAAGCAACATTTCTAGTAGCAAAAAATACCTTCCACATCCATCTGATTTCTTTGGTTAAGTAAAAACTTAAGCAATGATCCCTTCAAAGTAAAGTTAGATACAGTGAATATGAAGATGACAGACAAAATATCTATGAGAGGTTTTTCGGTTTCAGTCATGTCAGACAAGAAACTTTTCTAGACCTGTGGAATAACAGCCCTGACACCACAGCTTTTGCCGGTCTAGGCAAGCTACCTCACTTCTCATCCAGGGACAGGCAGACCCAGGTACACCATGATTCCTGCCAAGGAAGGGTCCTAATCTTCAATAGCTCAGTTCTCACTGGAAACACTCCAGGTTACAAACAACCTAATAAGCACAGTACCAGAACAAACATCATAAGACATACTTTCCAAGCATTCATAACATCCAAAAAGCCAGACTAAAAGGTCATCTGAGTTACTCCCACAACTACTGTAAAAACCTCTGGATTTCCAAATTACCTGCAGTTAAAACGAAAAGACAGGGAGACAGAGGCAGAAGAACGGCTATTAAATTGGGTGTAGACATTGAAGTCTTAAGAGCAAAATCCTGAAGGATGTCACTTTGCTCCAGTTTTTCCACTGGGCAGAGCTAGGGGTTAATTTAAATCATGTAAGCCATAGGACTGTACCACCCATTTGGGTGGCAGGTCCCCTGGAGGGGAAGGAAACCTGTCCCCTGCATGGACACTCGCTCCCATCAAAAACTTAATTTTTGCTTTGGTTTTTGGAGCCTACATTTATAGCAGCCCACTTGGTTTTGTACAAAACACAGGATTTCAGCTTCAAATTTAACAGGTACAGTGACACCCTGCAAATACTAACATACAGCTACCCAGATCTTTACTCCAAATTCTGTTGCTTCATTTCACTTCCTAAGTCTTCTTTCACAGTCTAACAGTGACAACTAAAATGATGTAGTTAAAGTAATAAACAGGGAATTTTAAGTAGTCTGTCAAAATAAGTGACATTTATATCATCTTAGTCTTAAACTCCCATGTAAAGTTACATTCAAAGTAACTTCTTTATTATACAATCAAACACTAAAAGTTACCTCCCCCGTTGAAAGATGCTGCATTATCTCTCACAGCAGTCAGTGGGCTCTGCATCATTTCCAGCAACAGCATTTAGTGCTTAACAACAGCTGCTTCTTCATCAGGAAATCTGCTTTTCTTGCTACCAATTAAACTCTTTCAAAAGCACATCAAGTCAACAGAAACCTCTGACATTTTGTTTGCAACCTGCTGAGGTATCAGCAAAACCAAGAGGCCACTGACCTTCCAGCAAGCAACACACTGGCTCCAGAGGCTGGTGAGTGCTGTAACTTTAATAGATCCAAGGGCAAAAATACCACTGTGGAAGGAACTCCCTTTTAAGTTTTCAAGGTAGCAGAGATGACCTAGTGATTTTGGATTTCTGCCACTCCAATTCAAACAAAATAAAGAAATGTTCAGTACTACACAATGTGAGATGATTAGAAAAAATGGTGAGGCCACGAAAGAAAGAAGTGGTAAAAAGAAAGGCTAAGAAACATTCTTAGCCCCTTCTCTTTCTTTCTGAAAGTCCAGCAGTCTTGAACAACTCACAAGTGTTGCATGCTAAAAGGACTTCAATTTCTTTGCACTAACAGAAGCTTTAAAACACTATTTACATTGTTTTCTAGGCTCATGCATCACCTCAGAAACACCTCCGATGCATTAAACATCTAAATCCCCCCTATCTGTAAAATGGGCGACGTTTCCCCTTCTCACAGAATACCACTGGCACCAGCCAAGACTTCTTACCATTTTTGCTTGATGTTTATCAGAAGACCAGAATGAGGGCAGGTTTTCTTGCCCTTCGAAAGGCTTTTGATTTGTTACTTAACTAAACGTGTTTGTACGGCTTTCTCCATATCTACAAGTCCTTAATCCACAAGATGTCAGTTGAGGCAATAATTATATTAATAAATTGTAGACAGTCTAAGAAGAAAAGAAAGATGGAGAGGCATTTGGAATTAACATGCTGTGAATCAGTCCTGCATCATCCTTTGTCAGTGGCATTAGCAGGCTTTTTTTTCCCCACTTCTTGTTGCCTTTTAGTAATAATTTTCAGTGCATTTGACACATTTCATCTCACTCAATGCACTGAACCCTAATACAACAGAACACCAGTTTGTCAAACATACGTTATTTGAGGATGCATATCAGTTAATCTTAGGCGGCTGACATTGTCAAAGACAGCCATGCTGGCAAGAGCTAAAAACATACCAGGCAAGGAGGAAAGTGGGATCATGCAAGAGCACAAGCATGGCTGCCGAGATACCAGTACGACCCAAGGCCAAAGCCCCAAATTCCTGTCTCTTAATTCTCCCAAAACCAAACGTCTCCCACACCAGTCTCAAAGCATATATTTCCACTGCTGTTGACAAGAGGAGTTGCAAACCTGAAAAGACTAGGTGTCACCTGGCACAGGGTCCAGCATCAGGTATTTTAAGAGCAGGATGACAGCAAGATTTGCTTCTAAAAAGACTTTCTAGTTGTCTACATTAGCTTCACAGAAGCCTCTGTGAATATTTACAGGTCAAAATAGAGCACATGATTAAGTCATTGCAGCACTGGGGCCAGTATTTGCAATTCAGGATACCCACATTGCTTTGCTCCTATGGACATCACAGAGTGAAGTCCTAAAAGGTTTTTTCAAACAACTGAACGAAAAAAAGAGTGTGACAATAGCAGAATTTCTCAGAATGCCAGGCTTTACCATTTAGTGTTTCTTACAGCTGTTTTTAGCATTTAAAATGCTATATGCATTCAGTCTTCAACACGAGGGCCATCGTTCAAAAACTGGCCATTTTGCAGATTACAAAACATACCCACAAGTTTTCTCTCTCAAAGTTAACAGAAACTGGAGACATGATAAAGTCATTATGCTGCAAATCCTCCGAGATCAGTCTCTATGTCTGTTTTACAATTTGGCTCAAATCCAGATGTGAGCCAATATGGAAAATAAGTGATGTATTATAAAATCAAAATTTTTATTTCTTCAACTTCCAAGCCCATTTATACTATTGAACATGGTTACCTGAGATTTGGAAAGAAAAACGGAAATCAAGAGGACTATGGTAGCAGTAATGGCATTTTCTACATATATTTAATATGAACTTGTCATTAAAATAATTTCTTAAAAAAGTTAAAACAAAAGATGCTCTCTCTGTGCTCCTTTATTTCACATACTAACACCATTTTGGATCTAGTGACTTTTAAAGTTTTCTGTGTATGATTATTTTTTCTATTTACACATTTAACAGACTTTGATGTACAGATATTAATTTTTTACTCACTATCTTGGCAAAAAAAACAAAACAAAAACACCCTGAAAAATACGGATAAAGACTCAAACAGCAGAACATCTCCTTGCATTACATAACTGACTTCTTCCAGACAAAGGGCTTCACGTTGCTATCCTTACTATTCATTTCTGCCATCTCACAATACAGGAAGCATCTGCTGAAAAGATTCTTTCAAAAAGAAAACTATGGAAAAGTCACTTCCCAGGTACACCGTTTACTGCAAACAATTAAAAGATTTCAGTGGTAATATTGCTTGCTCTTTAATGACTGACTATTTTATTTACTCAGAGCAATTTTTATACATTACTAATTTTCAGAAATTAGTAACAACAGGTACTTCTCCTATTTATAACTTCAAACTAAAGCCATATCTTCCATTCCACCAGTGGAAAAGCTGCTTGGAAGGAATTTGCTCAATTCGGACCCTAGAAAGAACCAGAGAAAATACCACTAGGGGAAATAATCTTTGCCCCAGGGCATTTATGAGGAACGCTTTGCATCTATGGGACTTCATGAAGTGACTCACTTTCTTATCAAGAAAGGGTTAGGTTTTATTTGGGATTTACAACATGACAATGCTCTAATGCAAATCCCCCAGGAAGAGACAGTAAACAGGTAGGAAAGAACAGAAGAAAGACCTCACTAAACATCTTGATAGCGATGCCTCTAGTCTGCAGTCTAAGATCTTGAAAAGTTCAGATTAGAAGAAAAAATATTCTGACATACAGCAGCCAGTTCAGAATAAACTGTCTATGGGTTCAACAGCTGACAACATTCATTCAGACAACTGCTCTGTTTAAGTAGCCAAGGATATCACAGTACTGCTTTGTTTCTCACGTAGGCAGCCCATTCTGTTCTACAACACTTTGTAGTTCCTTGGAAAACTTATCTTTTAAAGACAAGTGATCCTAGACCAATAGCATTTATCTTCAAACTACAAAAAAGAAAAAAAAAAGCACCCTTTCCACCTGATCCATGATATAATTTATTTGTTGCACTGCAGACAAGTACATTACAAAAAGAGACAGAAACACTAAGAACAGAATGCAAGAAGCATTTCTTTTTCCTATTCTCCATCTCAAAAAGCAGTTTGTACTCAACCAGCAGGTTAAAACGAAATCATTGCCATCTCTATAAGAAGACATGGCACAAAAATCTTCATCCTGAAGCAGGTCAAGTTTGGAAAAGGGATAACGAAGTAACCGCTGTAGGGCAGAAAGTCGTTTATATAGCCCAGCCTTAACTTTGTCATCAGAAACCACCCTCCCAGCTGGCACTGGTAGGACTTTTTATTAAGGAAAAGCAAAGTAAAGAATAGCAGATTTGGGTGGGTAGGTATAAAGAGGATGCAGGGATTTTGTTTTATAGTCTTTAGTAGAACAACAGGTCCCTTTGTTCCTTGGTAGTGCCATAAGTCATTACAGAAAGAGGAGGATTTCACCTTTTCGAACGAGTGTGGGAGAACTGGGCATTGGTGATGCACTTAGGAAAAAAAATTGTGGTTCTACAAATGAACTCTTCCAAGCACCCGACACAGAGTGGAACGAATACGAGTCTAAGACATTTAACCCCTGACTCAATAGCAAGTCTCCATTTGAGTGTGTCTTTGAGCCAGTCTTTTACTGCAGAGATGGAAGAGAAGAATGCAGGCGCACTTTCATCTGGCCTGCTCCAAACAGATTACTTCGGAGAGAAAGAAACCGTATCTTTAGCAAGTAGCACACACGTGAAGTAATGAGAACTGTAAGAGAGACGCCAAAAGCTATTGCTCTTTGAAATGCAGTCATCTCCTCTGTGGGGCTGATGGACATACAAAGTCGAAAGAAATAGAGGAACATAATTAGCTTGACTTTCATTAATACCCAGTAAGGTCGTTGTAAATCTGACCAATGCTATATGTAAAATTTTCTCCAAAGGTTGTGCCTAGGAGTCTAGGTTTTGCCTGTGACTTTCTCCCCTCTTGCACAATTGCGTAATTAGATTTTTCAAAAATACAAACAAAACCTTTCACCCTTCCCATGCAGCTAGCTGTGTCAGCTTTAGAACATACAACATCTTACGATGGATACTCTGACGAGTGCTGACACTGCTATGAAAAGCCAATGCTTGGCCACCAGATTTTGTGACAATGCCAGGAGAAAAAAAAAATTGCTAATTCTCTTCCTCCCACGGAAGACAAGGAATTTGAAAATGAGATATTGAAAAGCAAAACAACAAAACACACTCCAACAAATAACCAAAATTTAAAGCGACTTTCAATACTCTAGAACAGAGTTTTAAATTTAAGCATTTCATTCATCCTCTAATATCAGGAACCACAATGAGGAAAATGTCTGCTTCTTCTCCTTCAATCAATACAATCCCTTAAGATTCTAAGCTTCAAAACATTCACATAAAATATTAGCGTTATATATTTGCAGTAGATAAACTGAACCAGCAAGGAAATCAATCAATTTTCAATTAATTGTGGCAACTAGATAAGATGATAATCGTGCACACACTAACAACTGACAATAGTCACCTAATGAGCAGGCTCCTGGCTTATGGTAGTCACCAGCCTCTGGGGTACATAATTAATAATAGCCTTTTACAATCATAAATATGTATTTCCTCTTCTCTGTCTTCACAAAGAAAGTTTATCATATGTAAACCAAGATGTGCTCATCACAAAACCATTCAGTGTAACTTCTTTTTGCAAGGACCATACACTGCTGCTTCTGCTATGGGGAGGGAGTTCACGAAATGCATTAGTAAAATTACAGGTGTAACAAGAACATTAACTTATTTGTTGCTTTGTACATTGCAGCATTTTTACATCCCAGTAAATGCATAATGCCATACTTACAACATCAAACTTCTGTGTGATGTTCCCCTGGACATCAAGTAAATAAACTTTGCCATAATGCGTTCCCAGTGCCAAAAACTGTAAAAGAAAGAGACTGATTACATGAGCACAAAGAGACTGCAACCAAAAATACAGCTACAGTTAATTGAACGCCAAGATGTTTAGCAGATTAACAATTAGTGGTACCGGGGAGGGGGAAAAAAACCACCGCCTTCTCTAGACAAAGCTTATTTTAACTGCACCTAAAGAATAAAACAGTGCTTCAAGCCCATATTACTGTCATAGTGCAAGTTAGCTGTCAGAATGAGTCATGAAGACCCTCATCCACTGACAACTAATGGCGTGTCTGCAGCCCGTACACACTGCCTGATGGACTGTGGCAGCAAATTAAAAATGCAGCGTGAAAGCAAGGACCAACACAGACCTGAAATAGTTCCTACATGCTTTCCACAGCTTTGTTTCAATTGTAATGGTTTCCTTTGGGCTTTACTTTTAATTCTCCTTCATCATTACCTAAAATCAAAACATTCAAATCCAGCAAAAGGCCATGCGTAAGCCACTGGTAAAACACTGCCCAATTCTGGAAAGTCTCTGACAGTGCATTTAAGCACACAGCTAACCACTGGGTTTGCTTTCCTTCACATAGTAACACTCCTAGACTGAACGTTCTCCAAACAAATACACTTTTCCTTGGAAATCTCAGGAGTTTCATTCTAAAAAATAGTAGCAAAATAAAGAACTCTCCACATAAATGCATGCTATCACAAACTTCTTTTGATACAAACAAGGAGGGAATTGATTCTGAGAGATCTGCTGTTAATTGAACCATGTGAACTACACCCAAACAGAAAAGGAAGAACTTCAGTACTACTTGATTTATGACAGAGGTTTCTTTTATTCCCCCCCTCCTTTCAGCATTACTCAAATAGTCCAGGCTCCTCAATTCTCTGTATTTCACTGCATGTGAGCATGCTTCATTGCAACCTATAATGAAATGCTCAAATTTACAGGCACTGCTAAGCGTGTCAGTCAGGCAGCACAATCTTTAAAAAATAACCTTACAGAAAGTCAAGGTTTAAACGGATTTATCAAAATGGAATTGCTTAAAATGAAATTTCAGTTCAAGCACTTAAAATATGAAGCTACATTAAAAGGAGTCAAAAAAGGGAAAGAAGGGGTTCATTAGAAATTCATCCCCTGCAATGCCTTTCACTCCTGCAAGGTTGCCTTTTTTCAGGAAGAAAAAAGTCCCCCGGGTAAAAAAATCAATACTGGTTAATAAAACATCAGGTGTGCAGACATAACTAGGTATGACTATTCCACTGCACAGGCCTGCTTGAATGCACCAGGTGCCATGACGATTAGTCATCCAGTGCAGACAGCAAGCCTGGTGAAAATATGATGCTTTAGCAGTGAAAAGAAAAAAAATAATTCTGGGGGGAAATTAGTCTGAACACAGAAGCCAGATTTTCAGGATTCCCAGCAAAGTAAAACTGCTCTAATCAGAGGCATATTTTACACAGTACCGCATAATTTGGCTAACAATGACTCTTTTGCAGGGCTTCTCCTGCTCTTGCAGGTTAAAAAACAAACAAACAAAAAAAGAGCAAAACAGAAAACACCCTCACAAAACCTATAACCCAGCTTCATTTCAAAGCTCTCTGTTGCAAGGGACCTATTCCTAAAAGACTCCAGTACCTTGCTTCTGACAATATTGATCCTTCTTATAAATAGTGTATCTAGTTTTCTGGAAAACTAAAAGTGCTGGGATACTTAAACAGCTTTCCTGTATTGTCACTCTTTGTGACACTATAGTGAAAGCTCTATCTGTGCGCATCCTTATAGAAAAATCCTGTTCATCTCTTGGCTTTCATAATTTACCTGAGGCTCAGGAAAAAACCTAACATGAACAGGCCACAGACCAGGAGGAAAGGCTTGCCAATTTTCCCAATATCTGTGTAATTCTAAGTTGTCAAAAACATTTTAAAAAGACTTATTGTTTTCATTCGCGCAGTTAAAATACAAGCTTCATCTTAAGAGCCTCTTGAGCCATGGCAACAGTCCTTTGAGTAAAAGAAACACAGCGCAAGTCAGTCTAAAAATATAGCCAAATAATAGAGGTAGATCCCCTCAACAATAACTGTTAAGGAGCTATTACTGGCTGTGAAAAATTATACATTCAGAAAACAGCTATTATATTTTACATAATAATAGTTACTTGAGAAATCATTAACTCATGCTTTAAGATGCTCTTCCGCATTCCTCAGTATTTTAAAATGTTCTTCAGTATTTATAAAAGAGGAGAAAACTCAGAAAATAAACAAGCAATTGTTTCAACCACTAAAGAAACATATGAAGTTTCTTCCTTCCAAGAACAAACGAATGACTCTCTGCCAAATTTCTTTGCTTTGCATTGTTCACCACTTTCTCCCTTTCATTCTCTTGTATGTCTCAAACCTTACCAGCATTTGAGCATGTGAATACCCTTCCCTTGTTTTTAACATACTGGGAAGAGGAACAGGAAAGTGTTAGTATGATACCCCCTCAAACAAACAAACAAACAAGGAATACCGTAATTACTTTCTTCTACGCTGTACTAACAAAGTCAGCTGTCTTCCATACCTGAATATACGCTAAGATGACCCCTAGCATGATCAGGTCTGTCTTCAGTGATTCAGGCTGTTCAAATAAGCATGGTATATGCCAATTTCCCTTCTGAGTAAAAGAAAATTGGGACTGTATCCCAATTCTAGTTCATAACACTGTTCATAACTAAAATTCAGCGAGCATTTTCCAAGTAGCTTACGCAAACATCCCATCTAACAAATCATGGCACCTTGAATTATCACCTCATTTTCTCACTGAGGGTATGTGGACTGTTCAACACAGGTTTACCATGAATTTTGTTTATATTAGTGTTGGCTTGCACTGCACCTCATTTTGAAGCACTTCTATACAGAAATATACTGATGCACTATAAGCACAGTTAAATATATAAAAACCAAGCAGAAGTTCCATCTCTGCCACAAAGTCACATAATACCTTTTCATGAACTGTCATGCAGCTGGCCGCATCCTTCTGGAGAATTTCAGTCACTCCATTAGAAAGTCGTTCATACTTCAGCTTAGGCTCTTCTTCACTCTCATCTTCCTAAATTTTTATGAGTGTAAGGAAAAGGGCGGAAAACAAAAAACAAACAAACATTTAGAAGTTTATTCCAAATAAAAACAAATTAAAAGATATCCCCAAACTATCACACAGCAACAAGCAAAGATGGATCACTGCTATCTCTTAACAACAGCCATTACAATCAGAAGCCAAACTTTCACATTTCTATCATTGCAGGGATCTTGGGTTGTGCTTTTTTGTTATTGATTTCTCTTTTTACTCCAAAGTTCTGGGTGCAAACAAAGACTGTATAGCAGCATATGAATTCAGCTATAAGAGGCACTTCATATCTAAAAAGCAGGAAAACATGTACATGTGTATTTTGTTACATAAAGTTAGTCATTCTCAATTTAGAAGAAAAATATAAAAGGGATGGATATGGAAAAACACATGATGACAAAATAAAGTGTAGCCACAATTAACTCTAAACTGAAACATGCAGGTTACAAGAAACTTCAAGACCTTTACAAGATGCTGCACCTCTGTAGGAAGGGTAGAGGCAAAATGCTGTGAACAAAAATAAAAAGAATCCACTACGAATAAGTTAATTGTATAAAACGCACCAATGGGTTTATGTTAAAAATAAAAAAAGTATAAGTGTATTGTTGCAAAACTGTCTGGGAAAAGTATTTGGACACAGCACGTTCCTATGGATCACCTATATCATCTGCCTGTTAGTAACTTTTTCTGGTAAATACCGAAGCTTTCTTCTCTTTTTCTTTCAAGTATGTTAGGTATTATCACCCAGTCACTACTTAGATGCCAAGACAGATGATGCATCAAGTGGCACCGAGTGAAGACAGACTCAGCTGAAAAACACCAGCAGCAAACTCATCGATCAAAGAACACCCAACACGTTTATCTCTTAAGAAAGAAAATCCAAGATGCAAAATAGCTCTCTGGTTACAGATATCTATCTATCTGTAACAGAGAGTCTACTGAAATACAATGCCAGAGAGATTTCAGAAGCTTCAATAAGCCTCAGTTAATACTCTACATGCATAGGCACACGCAAACCTATACGTATCCCTTGGTCCTCACTGGAAAACAGTACACCTGCAATAACAGTCTCCTATGCCTACTATTAGTTCTCATGAACACATCAACATTAAGTGTGCTGCCTGCATAAAATAATTTTTTCATTCCTAAGCAACCAGGATACCCCTGTGCAGCGCTCCAGTAAAGGAGTGCGTTTACTCCCCACCAACCACTGCTTTCCAATCCCTAGGACAGAAAATAAAAATGCACTGCGCCAGCCAATGGCAGAAGAACTGTATTTGGGCAATATTTCCTTGTAGCTAATGATGTGAAAAATAAATCTGGAAAAGAGACATGTTAGCAAAACGCATTTTGTTTAAACTGCCTTTGGAGTACTAAAGCCAGTCTTTCCCCAAGTTAAATATTACAGCCATATACCACACATGCTACCATCACACACAGTAATATGTACATCGCTTCACACAAAACACATAAAAGCCATATGGACCTACGGAAACATTCAATATTTAGCCCCATGCTTATATAAATACGCTGCAACGAGAGGCCCTTTTAAAGTGTTATTTGAGAGTTTTAGGACAGAATACAAATGAGATTAATATAGGGATGTCAGCAGTCCATGACGTAGCAGTCTGAAGTGAGGTGTCAAAATGTCCACCAAGAAACAATTTTATTCAGTAAATCTAACACTGAACAAAGTTGTTACTAGACAGAATGACAATGTCAAATTACAGGGCTGTATATAAATCAGCCAAATTCCTTGTGCCTACAGATCCTTAATAAATGACTACAGGGTAGGGGAAGGAGGTAAAATCAAAGAAAAAAGCGTACATGTGATGGAAGAGGGGCATAAGGAAGTATGCGTCCATTTTACAGCAATTAATACATTACTGCATTTTATACATTGCTGACAACGATTACAACTGAAATGCATGGGCAAGCATTGAATAAATTCATCAGAGTAAAAATTGAACTCCAGTCATCTAGTTTTTATAAGATCCCACATGTTGCTGGAGTTTGGACATCAAATGTGCAACCAACGTGAAAAGTTAATTCTAGTCTCTTCAGTAGTTTGCATAAAAGCATTCATCCATGGACCATTAGATGAAGTTACTGTAAATAAGTTTTGCCTGTCTTATTTATGAGTGAAAACTAAGTAATTTTTCCTGCACATGCTTATACAAAAAATATATACTTTCAAAAGTCAGTGCACCGAAGCATTCTGTCAGGCTTCAAAAAAAGTAAATAAAATGAAAACTTCAAATATTAGGCAAGATGATGTACCCATTTCACACTTTCTTGACAGGTATCTCTTATGTTAAGTAAAAGTCAAGCTAAAAGGTGAATTGAAATGGGGTGGGGGGACCTTGCTGTAAACAAAACAAAATGAAAAAGGTGATTTGCAAAAATGCAAGATTTCTCTGCTGCTTCAGACTCTACCTCATATATTAAATGCATTTGGTGATCTCTTATTAAGAGTATCAGAGTTTAATAATTTTAAAGGTATTTTTCTATCAGGAAAAGCTTTCATGCTGTCTGAACTTCTAAAGTAAACACAAGCTGGTGTTAATAAAAAGCAAATCAATAATTTTTGTTAAATTTTAATAATCCTGAAAACCTACAAATAAAACCATCAGCAACCTGAGTTGAGATGACAGTTAGCTGCGTTTCTATGACAACCTAGAGGAATAGTACAAGTCCTGACTTGCAGTAAAGCTAAGATATAAACAGAGTGACATTTACCCCATACAAGAAAACTCACAGCTTTTCTTTAATGGGGAAAAAAAAAAAAGAAAAAAAAAAAATCAGTTTCTCAACTAGCATGGATTTTTACTAAGTGTATGGCACTTTTAATTAAAGAGAAGTCCTTTAAACCATCCTAGAGGTTTCTAAACATTTGAAAACAAATTTTGTAGCACCGCTTCTTCCACCACCACTTAACATTACTTCCATATTTTCTGCCTAAAAAAACCCAAAACAAGACAAGCCCAACAACGTTGAATTTTGAAATTCTTGATAAATGTATTAGGAGAAAAAGAAATAAATACTGCACAAAATGTGCAAAGCGCTCCACGCATGGCAGCCTTAAATTCTGCAAGGGAACGAAACCCACTGAGCTGACAGGAGGAAGCTGCCTCTGTGGTGGTGTAAAATAATGACCATTTTTCAACCACAGGAATGCTAATTTGAAACTCCTATTCCATTTAGATTTCTGCTTATCTTTTCCTGATGAAGCTAGCAGTCAAATTTCTAAAAATATGCTGTAAAGCACAGATATCCATAAACATTTCCCATTGAAAGAACATTTCCAATTGAATTTAATACTCTAATTAACCAGGAAGACCAACACAAATCTCTTCCTACTAAGAGCTCTCCCATTTGTTACTGCTGAAGTACTGAATTGAAAACAAATCCCACTTCCCACTACTAACACCTAGCAGATCTGAAAGTCGCTACCAACTCTTCTTCTGGAGCAGATTTACAAAAGTCTCCAGCTCTTAGAAGACCAGTCCCACTGTGAGAGATGCTCATCTGGGGACCTTATAAATGCTTAAAAATATCTGAAGGGTGGGTGTCAGGAGGATGGGGCCAACCTCTCTTCAGTAGTGCCCAGCGACAGAACAAGGGGCAACGGGCACAAACTGAAGCAGAGGAAGTTCTGTCTGAACATGAGGAAGAACTTCTTCCCTCTGAGGGTGACAGAGCCCTGGCACAGGCTGCCCAGGGAGGTTGTGGAGTCTCCTTCTCTGGAGATATTCAAGACCTGCCTGGACAAGGTCCTGTGCAGCGTG
>Ga0065711_1038361_pt1 | contig 18852 bp, 7 predicted proteins | sample Hoacrofraction12_FD_59098 | JGI IMG/M metagenome (GOLD analysis project Ga0065711, IMG submission 59098) | Hoatzin crop microbial communities from Cojedes, Venezuela - Epithelial fraction 12 v2 (version 2) | ecosystem: Host-associated > Birds > Digestive system > Esophagus > Crop | place... | reverse complement strand
CCCCTGAGGGACACCACTAGTTACCAGCCTCCAACTAGACTCAGCGCTGCTGATGACAACCCTCTGAGTTCTGCCATTCAGCCAGTTCTCAATCCACTTCACTGACCACTCATCCAGCCCATATTCAACTATCTTTTATCACTCCTACAGTCGTGCAAACTTCTTCTTTTCTTGCAAATTGAAGTCAACCTTTTCCACACCACCAAGTCTCTTGCAGGGCTTCTGGTGGGCCACAGAATCCCTTTTGGTCTGTTGGTGATGTTGCATTTAGAGGTTTGTTGCAATACTTTGCTTACAGCTGGGCAGAAAAATGTTTTCCTGGTTTAACAAAATTTTCAGGATAATAATATCCAATTCCCATTTCAAATCACAACAAAGTTGAAATTTTGAATGTTTCATACTTTTAAGAGGAAGGAAAAAAAACCCCAAACTTGCACTCCAAATCCTTTCCAAATTATATACCCTTCCTTCTCCATTCTATTTTTCCTGTCATTTAGGAGAAGAGTACCAAGCCCCTCCTGGGAAGGCACTGCACAGCCATGACAAAGAAGCACACGTAGTTATTCCTATCACCAGGTCAGGTGGCGAAAGCTTCAATAGCCATTTGAGTTCTGGAGTGCCAGGAAAGCTCTCATCGTTTTTACTTTCTGCATAGTCTCAACACCACCATATTTTGACATTCCTGCTACAATTGTGCATCTCCACTGCAATAAAAACTACATTCATTGACACATTTCAAAGTTTTTAAATACTCTTTAAATATTTTAATATACATTTATCAAGACGAATTCTGTACTAGCTCGGAGTCCATCAATACTAGTAAATACCTCACAGTTCTAGGAACATTCCTGGGCCCCAGAGACTGAGACCAATTCTTGGCATGGTTTTCACCTAAGCCAGCTAGCACCACCTGGAACAGCTCTTCGGCATATCTCAAGAGTTAGGCCAGGACAGACTTCAACACCAAAAGGCAATTCACATGAGGCTACCTCGGTCTGGTGGGCAAGACGGCAGAACAGTGTCAATGGAGACTGTTGTAGGCGAGGTAGCCTCAGCGACAGAACCCTTCTGATACACCAGTACAGACATTGCTTCTGTCAGCCCTGCAGAAGGAAGATGGAGTAGCATGAGCTGAACGTCTGTTCAGGTTTTTGAACTCCAGGCTCCTGCATAATGCTGTAAAAATGCACAGTACGGTGCAATGCATATAAACCAAATGAAGATGAAAAAAAATGGCCACTCGGTGTTGCTGTGATGTGCTTCTGTACAGCTGTGCCAGGGCAGAGGAAATCAGAATTTTGTTCTGTGTTGTACTATCAGTATTTAATTCTCCGTGTCACTACAACATCTATCCTTTCTCAGGCACAGCACAGTGGCAATCTATGGTGTAACGTTTTAGTGAAAACAAACCTACCAACATACCTACTTCTAGCAGTTTCATGAACACAGGTAGAACCCCAAAACTTCTCTTTTCTTTCTCTTTCTTCACCGAGTAGTGATGCAAGCACAGTTTCCAGATTGTACCTCCAGTGGCCAAAAGCAAGGGTTGACATAACAGAGGAGATGGATTAGTGTGCCCTTTCAGGGCCCGATTGCAAATGCTGGAGCAGCTTTGCTAAGGGTCCTCACCGCACTCAATGAACCTAGATTAGTAACTGGCAGTTGAATTCATTCCCCATTCTGTTTTACCATTCACTGGCAGGATTCCAGCATTTGATGGAAGAGGAGCGGTTGGAAATAGGAGGCGCTTCAATAACTCTGATACTTCAAAGCACACAGGCTCTCAGTAAAGGAAGAAGATTTGCTAAGAACTAGGAACAGTATGCAAGACATTTTTCCTTCCAGTGATATAAAAGCAGATGAACCACATTTCGTGTATACAAGTCTGGACCTATTCCTCTACTCTCCAGCACAAGCCACTGAAGGTGACCAAGAATGACCCAGACTCTGCAGTGATGCGAAGGGCTATATCTGCCCCGCACAACAAGAGCCAGAGTGGTCTGGGAACAGTTTTGCTGCATGTGCGTTAAGGCTTAGTAGGGTTGAAGCTACATAACAAATACAGAACTTACCCTCTGGGATGTAGTATTGTGATTTGACAACTTCCACGTGAGCACGCACTTACTCTTATTAATGTCTGGTGGAGCTCGATTCTCAGTAGCTCCTGTTTTAAAGAGATGGTCTAACGGTTAGTGCACAGCCCGGCTACTCGGAGGCTTGATCTACAGACTGTTTTGCTCCAGTTGTCTGTCTACAGAGAGGTCTCTTGGGCAGGGTTTTCAGAAGCACATTATTGACAAAGGACAACAAGTCTGACTAATCTTCTGCCAGACACAACCCCCTAAGTCACAAAAGCACAACTCTCAAGACTCCTCTTATTTTCTACATCTGTAAAAGGGAACTAACCTGACCCCCTTACAATCTCAGGGACGTGTAAACTCTTAACACTGAACTTGCCAAGGCAGCTCTTGCCCTTTCCCCAAGTAAGGAGCAAAGTACCTGCAGGACAGTCACATTTCTATTCCGCAGGAAGGCAGGCTTGAGAAACACCTCAGGGATCCTGCCGTGTTGCTCCCCAGCTTCTCACCCTCCAAATGCAGTGCTTCATTTTGTGTGAGGGGGAAGTGAGGCCAGGAGCTTAATGACTGCTCAAGGCTACGCAGCTGGTCACTGGCAGGTTCCCCAGTCATTCCTGATTCCCCATGCCATGCATTCTTCCAGACTAGGCTGCTTCCCAATCTGGGAAAACATTTCCAAAATGCAAGGCAGAATCCAGACTCTCAGATTTTCATTTGATTTTGGATGATCTGCAAACTTTCCATATTTAGAATCATTTTGAACTGTCTGTTGGGACACAAATATTTGGATTACACATTTTGGCGGTCTCTTTTAATAGCAACATCTAGAAACTCCCTAGGAAAAATAGTATGTGCTTATTATCTCTTCTTTCACACATTTAAAATATTTAAAAACTTCATTTGGCTCATCACCTGGTCTGAATCAATAATCAACTCCATGTGGGAAAGAAGCTTCAGAAACAGGGCTGAATCTTACACATATCAATGGCAAAAGTCCCATTTCTACAGTTGCATCAGGAGTAGGTTTCTGTGCTGTTACACAAGTAACTAATCTAAAATGTGCTAACCCTTTGCCATTCAATCATTTTAAGGACCAATTTACTGAAGGTTTATCCACAATAAATACAATCATAAGTATTTCCTTTTCTACACTGACAATTATTGCTGTAGTGAATGTTCCAACATCGAGTAAGCTTTCAGATGATTCCTTTTTCATTTACTCTGTTTCTGAAGTCTGGGATTTGTACCGCGTGATACAAATGAAAACAATCATGTTGATAAAGTCAACTAGAATTTAGAGTGAGTAACACTAAAAAAAGTTTTGCCCAGTCTTTCTGTCTTAGGCTGTTCTTTTGGTTACTCCATCAGGCCTTCTTAACTCACACTAAGTCATTGCTGTCTCATAGAAAACTACTTTTGCTGTTACTAAACCAAATGAGTTAGTAAGCTGTCAGTATCACCATACTAACAAAACAACGCAGCCCCTTCTGCACAGGCAAAATCAGTAGCTAATATCAAAGAGGAAAGGTTTTATGCAAAAGTGTTTAAGAACACTGCTGTGTTCCTACCTTCCTTCCTTCAGGTCATAAACTCCAAAAACACCAAGGAAAGATTATCAGTGCAACAAAAATGAAAAATCAGATAACCCTGACTAAATACAAGGAACCTGCCAAAAAAGATAAGGGGCCTTACACACAGTGAAGAAACTTTGAGTTGTTTACCAGTATCTACAGCAAGATGAATAGCGTTCAGCTATGAATAAACTCAGAAAGCCTGGAAGGAGCCAAGCATTGGATCCAAGACATCCAGAGCATGACTCTTCCACACCCATGCAGATTTTTATTCCCCTAGGATACTCAGCAGGGTAATAAACCAAGCCACTCCACTACTGCTCAGACAGAGCTGCCTCACTGAGGTACCTGCCTTGAAGACATCCATCAGTTCTCATTCTTGTGCCACTGGCCAAACTACAAGTCTTGGATAAACTCCTCAGCATTTGCTAGTTTCCAGCTGATGTTCACCTTGACTTCAGATGGACGCTATTGTTTCTGGCGAGTTATTTATTCTCTTGACAATCCTGCTGCCTTAAGGTTTAGAGACACTCCATTTAAACAGGTGGCTATAATTAATTATTCAAAATTATTTTTAGGAATTTAGATTATTTTCTACTGGCAGTGCATTAGTAATAAGCATTGTACAAAAATAAGGCAATTGCATGCTGCTTGGGGTATTTGTGATTAAACAAACGTGCTCTAGTTCATTGTACTGTTTCTGTAGGCTGGCATTCTTTGTGAGAAATTTGTCTCTTGTAACTACTTCGGTTTTATGGTAGTTGTATATTTCAAGAACAACATCCGCTAAAGCAGTTTCATGTGAAAAATGGAAATCTACCTATCTCAAGTAAAGTGTAAGTGCATTTAATTTCTAATTTCATATGAACTGCATTTCTAATCTCATTTCCCTTTCATTGTCAGTGGGTCTTTAGCAAATACTTGGTTGCTAGTGGAAAAAGTTCAGAATAGTCAGCCAAGAACATTATTAAAAACAATTAGGGACAGTCAGCAAATGAGGATGATACAAAGTACTGTTCTGACAAGTGACAGTATGAAGAGGTTGGAAGAGTATCAGGAGCTAAAACGCACATACAAAACCTATTATTCAGGATGTATAATATACTGTCTTCTTGAATTTGCAAAGAAGTAGGAGGAGTATAGCCATAGTTAAAAAATTTCTTGAAGAGAGAATATAGCGAGCTACAGTGTGAGGGTCATGAGCCATCAAGTTTCCATAAAGCTCCTGCTGTAGTGAGAAACAATGGGGAAGGTAGAGAGATCTTTGTACTACCTGCTTTTTCCCCCCAGCAGACAAGGTATCTGGGGACAAGTACAATTCTAGACGCAACTTTTTGTTTACAACATTTTCCAGACAACACTTTTCATTCTGATATCACGGGTTTTTTTCAGTTAAAATGTAACCAAATTAAAAGCCACATGATTTAAAAGTGAGGCCAATAGCTTCAAAAGAAAAAAAAAAACAAAACACCAAACAAACCAAACCAAAAAAGCAACCAAAAATTATATACCCATTCATTTCAATATATATATATATATATTTGGATTAACTTAGGTTAACCATCTCCAAAATTTTGTTCTGTTTCTTTAACCACCACAAAAAATGTTTTAGTCTGACCTGAAGTGCTTCTTGTCCTGTGTGGATTATTTATTTCCTGATTCACAAAATTTGTTTTCAAGAAGCAGTACAAGCTAGCTAGGGCTGAGCTTAAATAGAGTCCTAGGTCCCACAGGTGGGGAGTGTACCAGGGAAAGTCCCAGGTGAGGCTGATCAGGGCCGTTAAGGCCTCTCAGTGCACTCAGGGCCCTGACAATTATTCGTCTAGCTCTAAACTGTGGAAATAAATTAAAGATTAAAATTAAAAATGAAGTTTTGGTGTTCTGGAAGCAATGTGTACTTTCCTACTCATCCAGTGCCTTAGACCATGGGAGATGTGGAGTACTCATGCATATGCATATTTTGCTGGGGTGGAAAGGCATCATATGATCTATCTTCAGCCCCCACATTAATAATTCTAATCAGAAAGATTTTCTTTGGTAATGTGAGCACTGGAACTTCATCCTAATAGATAACAGCTGTTAATGCTATGGAGACTGAGCCAGACTTTGGTCAGTGGTGTGTGATGCCCACTAGAATACTGAAAATCTGAGGAGAAATCCTGTGTCACTAAACTCGGGCAAGATTTGCCACTGCTTTCCATGGAGCCAGGATCTTGCTTCAGGCAAAAGCAAAACTGCAGAAGTCACAATATATGCTCTTCCACTCCAGCTCCCAGGAACAAGACCTGAATAGCAGATGTATTATTATTTATTGATACGCAAACTTGCACAAACCTTATAATCTCACATGATAGCTGAGTGCTTTCCTAGTTGATAAACCATATTTGAGGAGCTTTTTCAAACAAGGCGCAAACTAATTTTTTTTTTTTCCTGAGTAAAATGTGCTGTCAAAGTATGAACTCTGAACAGCGAGAACCGTTCTCTTCAGATATACCAGACACACACAAGTGTCTTGGTTCTTCCTTCGTACTGGACACACCCCCTTCTTGTCCTGCTCCCCCTGTCTGCATTTGGACTGATCTATGTTCGTCCTAGCACAGCTGGTCAACTGTTAATTGTAATGCTGCCTTTGAAAGACCATGATGAACCCTGGTAGTTGGCTCTTGTGCACTTACATTTTGAGGAAAACAAAAGCTAGGTCTTAAAAATGCTCTGAGAAAACAATATTCCTCTGTTGTAAACAGAAACTGGGGGAACTGAGTCAACTAAAGCATCTAAGGAGTAGATGAATGTCCTTATCTCATGGCCATACACCCCCTTCAGTTCATAGATGTAAATGCCATTGACGGCAACGTCCTCTGGAGTATCAGCACAGCAGAACTAGAAGGTCATTGAAACAGATGACTTTTCCAATCCTTTTTCACAGGTTTTTTTAAGTTGGCATCTGTTCTCCCATGTGTACACACATACAAAGGCTGCTAACTCTAACAGCCTCTCTAGGCACATTTCTAGATGGGGATGGAGAAGACCCTTTCTTTGCAGAAAATGACATCAAGATCTAAAGCAGGAAAACTTTTCTTGCTTTCAAATGCCTTGAACTGCTGCAGTTATGTGACACAGCCTGACATCTGGCTTAGCTTGCTCGTCACACTCCCACACAGCTGAACAGGTAATGGCTTCAAAGAGAGAATCAAGCCCACAATTTGCAAAGCACCTCTGGGTCCTTTCAATATATTGTGTACATCATTTGTACATATGTGTTTGTGAGATGGGGGAGGCAGGCCTGGGAGAGGTATAGAACAAGTAGGAATATAATTAAACCCAAAAACTAATAAGAAGAAAGATCTATAGGAAGGTAATATCACCTTGTGGTTTTGCAAGTTATTTTTAAGTACCATATAAAATCAGTGAAAATTTGATTGTGGTATTCACAGATGTGATACTAATCACTGAACTCAGTTATAACACAAATCTGGCCTCAGGTTTATATTGATTGAACATCAATCAATAAAAAAACATAACCCATTCCTTTATTTCATCTAGTCTCAGGGTCTGTCGTCCCATACATTACATCTGAATTGAAGTAAAGCACTGCAGTTTACCCTGTTCACTGCAGCAATGCCTCAAAGCATGAAGAATCACATAGCTCCACCGCCTTTTTCATGCTGTGGGCTGAGCCCACTGGTGCTGCTGTACTAGCCAGCAGGGACAGATGCTGCGTGAGAAATCCTCCTGATAGAGCTCATGACAGCATTTTGCTCCTGGTCAAAACTTGCAGTGAAAGGGGATGGAGGGAAAGAGGGGATCCATGAGGGATATTTGCATAGCAGCAAGGACTCACAGTCTGTGGCTTTTGGGCCTTGGGACCAGGAATTTACCACCTGGGCTGCTTCTGGATTGGATGACGAGGCCCTGAGTTTGGGCCTTGTCCCAGCAGACTGATCAGACACGGATGACAATCCCAACAGATACGGAAAAAAGGCTTTATTGATTTAGGTGAACAGAGTATTCGTTTTTAACCCTCACTCCAACTGACAGTAGTGGGCAAAGAGCTTATTCTCTTACAAGACTAACACAAAACCATCAGAGAATGCTTTTACAAAAAAATACCTGATCTGAACAATACAAAAGAAGATAGATAGAAAACTAAAGAAGATAGAAAAGACAATGAGAAATAGAATAAAGGCTGCTATTCCTCTTTTGTGAATGTAGCTTATAGTTTATTATCCACAGGTCAGGGTCTTGTGCACCTCATGAAATTACATTAGAACTGGTAGAATACAGTGAATGAAGAACACAATAGCTTCCCTTTCCTGTGGAGGTGCATGCGTGCATACGCACGTGTGTGCACTCACACGCACAGGAACCCTCACAGCGGAGGAGCAGAAGCAAGGGCTGGGAGCAGAACTGCTGCTGGGCAGGGTTCGTCTTCGTCCTCCTTACTCCTACCAAAATGCCAGGTTTTATTTACAACCTGATTCTTTGAGACACCCCTCTTTAATCCTACAACAGAAATCACAAACTTGATGTTCTGATACCCAAAGAAATGACAGAGATGGAATGGCGGCACGTTTCAACAAAAAGATCAGGTTCAATCAGAAGGCGGGCATATCCTTTTCTAACTGTCAGGAGTTATGGCGGTTTAGCAGACATTTGAAGGAGATATTACTAAAAGCAACTGAAAAGCAAAAGGTAAATTACATCTTCAGAAACATTAGTATGACACCTGCCAGGGCACACTCATCCACATCATCAAGAAAAATTTTGGTCCTAAAATTTTCATCAGTTTAAAAACTGTTTCCCCCAGCCTGACTTTGACACATAAAACTATTTATTAAGGGAAAAAAAGAAAAAGCCCCAATAATATCATGCAGCGGTGTGTTTCAGAGGTTAATTCAACTTTGCCTTCAGAATATTTTATTTTGTGGGTTTTACCTATGTCTCAGATTCCACTGACTGTACCCTCAATTCTGCAAAATACAATAGGGCAAACAAGGCAGACAAGTAAAGTCTGGGTTTCCTGGGTATCTGGGTTTCCTGGGGTATCTCGCTTTAGGAACAAACAATAAAGCACTGCATAAATATTTTTTACAGGAGCACTACCTATCCAGCACTGATGAAGCCTGACATTTTACATCCCAATAACAAGGATGTATTCTGGAGGAAGGTATTTTAGGGACTGCTGTTGACTCTGTCCCAGAATGTCTGTGTGTAGCAAAGCAAATTATTGCCCCATGGGGATTTTCCCACTGCTCATAAAAAATGTCACAGCCTAGCCTTGTCCCATCTGTACTGTGCTTTCTCAGGGCAACGTCAGTGCAACCCATTTGGAGAAGCCTATGCTATAAATACTGATCTGTCAAACATTACACAGAACAGTGCTGATTTTTTTTCCATTTAAAATGTTAAGAAATTAATATATTAAAAGCAGAGCACCAAATGATGCTTTACCTGCAAAAAAAGTAGCAGGGCCAGATCTGTGAAATAGAAGATTCAGATCCTGTCTTCGTCTGAAGTGAAAGGTTGAAGAAAACAGAGAATCAACAGGAGAAGTGATGTGTGTGTTTGCACATACACACATGGCCCATGTAGTTTCTACTAGAATTGCAGCCGATAAGACAATACAGACCCTAGGGGTCTGCACAAGGACCAGTACTGTTTAATATCTTCATCAATGACCTAGACAGTGGGATCAAGTGCACCCTCAGCAAGTTTGCAGATGACACCAAGCTGAGTGGTGCAGTTGACACACCGGAAGGACGGGATGCCATCCAGAGGGACCAGGACAAGCTTGAGAATTGGGCCTGCGTGAACCTCATGAGGTTCACCAAGGCCAAGTGCTGGGTCCTCCATTTGGGTCAGGGCAACCCCCGCTATCAGTACAGGCTGGGGGATGAAAGGATTGAGAGCAGCCCTGAGGAGAAGGACTTGGGGCTGCTGGGGAATGAGAAACTGGACATGACCCGACAATGTGTGCTGGCAGCCCAGCAGGCCAGCCGTGCCCTGGGCTGCATCACCAGCAGCATGGGCAGCAGGGTGAGGGAGGGGATTCTGCCCTGCTCTGCTGAGATCCCCCGGGAGTCCTGCGTCCAGCTCTGGAGCCCTCAGCACAGGACAGAGCTGGAGCCGTGGGAGCGGGGCCAGAGGAGGCCCCAGCCATGATCCGAGGGCTGGAACCCCTCTGCTGGGAGGAAAGGCTGGGAGAGCTGGGGCTGCTCAGCCTGGGGAAGAGAAGGCTGCGAGGAGACCTGATTGCAGCCTTTGAGTACGCAAAGGGGGCTTACAAGGAAGACAGGGACAAACTTATCAACAGGGCCTGTTGAGACAGGACAAGGAGTAATGGTTTTAAACTCAAAGAGGGTAGATTTAGACTAGATATAAGGAATAAATTTTTTATGCTGAGGGTGATGAAACACTGGAATGGGTTGCCCAGAGAGGTAGTCGATGCCCCATCCCTGGAAACATTCAAGGTCAGGTTGGATGGGTCTCTGAGGAACCTGGTCTAGTTGAAGACGTTCCTGCTTACTGCAGGAGGATTGGACTAGGCAACCTTTGAGGATCCCTTCCAGCCCAAACTATTCTATGATTCTATGAACTCTGCCTTACCTGGCCCATCTTGTATCCTCACTGGATGTAGGCAGATCTGAGGTCTGGCACAAGAAGTATTTCTAGCAAGGGTGGCCTAGGATGTGGCAGGGTCCAGGCATATTTGAATTCACTCATATGTGTGCCTCACAGTCCCTCTGTCACAAAACCCACTGGATCTAAAGTGTATGAGCAAAATTAGTCCGGGTCTGTGATGTCTCTTCACTTACAGCAAGCTCTGGAATGCAATTTAAGGCTTCCTCTTAGAAAAGACTGTAGGATATAGATACAAATTCAGCATGTCTGAAAATGAGGAAACCCCCAAAGCTGTACAGCACTTCCAGGGTGACATCAGACGCCAAATCTCCCTTCAGAGATTTCCATGGCGTGTCTCTGAGGGCTTCCTCGTTGTTGTGTCCATTTAGATACGAGATAGGTTAAAGGGAACATGACATACAAAACGAGCTTGTGCTTTTGACAAACCAGAGATAAGCCTGTACTTTTTGCCCTGATTCACCCTTTCAACACGCTTCTTGCTAGTGGGCAAATCAGTCCAGATTTGACTTGGGTCTGTGCAGATGTGAATGTCTAAGTTAAAACTTCTCCATTCAGCAATCTAAAACCTCAGGGAATACAGATACCATTATACACACTGCAATTCTAGGGGCCCTTTTTGCCTGGTCTGAAATCCCTGTTTGTCTCTCACTTTCTGCACAAGAGGATGGTACTCCCTGTAGAAAGAGAAAATGGGCAGAACTGGAAACAATGGATGCCGACAAGCACACTGTCATTATAGGTATTTATGTGCTGAGTATCAAATTGATAGTACCTTCATTTGTAACTTTTGCTCATCTGTTCACTATTATTAAATGAGCTCAGAAACCAGAGGAGATTTGAGAGCGACAGAGGGTAATTACACACTTTAGAAGAAGATATTTTTCATCATGGGTTTAGAACATAACAACCTATTGAAATAAAACAGCAGAAAGAATGTGGGTATTTCAATTCAGCTACATTGCTGTCCTCAGAGAGCAGCCCCATTAAAAAACCTACTTCTCATTTTGATTCTAACTAACTGTACAAACATTGCATAGGCTACAAAAAGTTTTTCCCCTTAAATACTTAACTCTGCTTAATGTAGATTTTTGAAAATCCTGTATTTAAATAGTGAATTTGTAGTGTTGAGCAACAATCTTAAGATTTTTAATTTTGTTGAGTGATTTATCGGTTTACTTTTGTAACATCCATCTGTACAGGGATTTCTCTAGTCTAGCTGTAAAGTGGCTCTGTGTGTTTCATTTGCTCTAGCATCAAAAAGCTAAATATTTTATAACACTGAACTCAGCACTGGAAAATGGGTATATTGAGACAAGGATCAGTAACAATGTATAAGAAAAAGTGTGGGGAAAAACTAGCAAGCTGTCCTATCCATATTACTACCTGAAATTACTAGCTTCAGCTTAAAGAGGAAGCTGTCAGAAACTACTCCTTTAGGAAAAATGTAGCCTATTGTTATTCCTGGTCCTGTGCACTGTGGTCCTCCAGTGGCAACTCACCTTTGGTTAGAAGTTTCTGTTTCACAGGCTGAGCAAAGTTGTAGTCTTCAAAGCAGTCCTGCGGTTCCATACCACCACATCATCTGGCTATTGCTTTTTCATACAGAGGTTCAAGTCATTTGCCTGTTCCTCCACACACCGTGCCTGCACCTAGCCAAACCTCATGGGAAAATATGTCATTCTGCCTGAAAAAGCTACCCAGAACGCACAGAAGTCTCTGGCTAAGGGTAATTTCACTTCATGTTTTTTGCTACCCTGATCAAAAGCTTGTTGCTTTTGCCTTAGTGTGTAGGATGGGTCTGCAAAAGCAACGTGCTACAGAACTACAGCCTGAAAAATAACAACATTTGCCTTACAACATTAGGAAAAAAGAAAGCAGACCCAAGAGCAACATTGACTTCGTAAACTGATTCAACCAGCACATAAGCACCCCCAGATGACTGTCATTTTATAAACCTCCAGTTACCACAGACATTCTCTTCTCTGCCAGCCTCCACTCCCTCCAACCCGTGTCATGCAGGCCTGTGTTGCCGAGGCTCTGCCACAAGCAGCAGTCTTGACATGGTACCAATGACCACAAGAAGATGGTATCTGCTTGCTTGGCAAAGATATTTAGCACCTGTCATTTGGAATACTTTCTCAGTTCATGCAGGCTCTAATGAGCTAATGCCATGATTTGAATTCAAGGAATAATCAGAACCATGTTTCAGACAATAATTTTTTTCAGCTACAAAACCTTTCTCCAATTGTTTCTGAAGCAGACATGAAACACTGAGTATTTCCAAAAGGGAAGAGACTTGTGGGAGGACTTGTGATCAGCATGTGCATGGGTACTTGCACACTAGTTAACTGTATGGTCCCAGTTCAGAGTGAGGCCAAAAGGACTATGTTTTTGGTCCTTTTCTGCTTATTGCTAATCCACTGCAAACGGAATAGCTGGTCTTTTCCTATCTCCTCATCTTCAGAACTCTCTAACCCAACCTGATACTGGTGGCAAACTAACTTAATAAGATGGTGTATATGTATCTCCAGATCAAGATAAAGTAAAACGTTAAAAGCATTTATTGTGTTGAAATTTTCTATGCCAATTTTCTGCTAAGAAGGAGAGATTCAAAAGGTCAGGGCTTTTGCAGTACAGAGTTAGTGGTATATTAGTTACAGTAATTCAGCCTGAAAATTCCAGGAGAAACAAACACAATGGAATGCCATGAATTACAGGAGGAGACCACAGCTTTAATCAGCTCTTGGGAAAAGAGAAACATGCATTTGGCTATTGACAGTTGATAAACTGAATTACGAGGTTTGAAGAAACTAGGACAAAGAAGGAGTTCTAGGATTTTCTTCTTTAAGTAAATAAGCTTTTGTTTTCTTACTTTTTTTTTTCCCTGATTACAGAGGCTTTTTTTCCCTGTTTATTATACTGACAGACTTTCAAAACTGTTACCACTATTCCCGGCATTCAGGATTTTCAGACCCTTATTGGACTGTAAAGGCTGGGAAGATCATGTCTCTGTGTGACATCTTCAAATAAAATCCAGTAAGCAGAGGAGATTCTGAGAGGGGTGTGATTGATTCTGTACAGTGAAATTGTATCAATTACACACAGCTCTTAAAATCCAATCTTGAAAGTCTGACTGAAGCTCTTAAAAGACAACACAGTCAAGGTTTCTAAATCAGCCTACTGCGCCTGTTTTCAGGAGCCACCAATTCTCACAATTCCATCATTGGGGAACTTGGCACTGAATTTTGCTCTTTGTTCAACATTCAAAATTCAAGTCTTTATTAGAAAATGAAGATCAGCCACGACAGCGTATGCCCATTCCTCCTCTTTCTCCACATCATCATTATCACCATCATGTTAAGCAAACGCAAAGTAACCACCGAAAACAAAAGCAATGCATTAATTAGTGTAGTATTTGAGTTTGCATGGAGCCTGAAACACAAGCTCAGAGGAGTATAAAGTGCCCCATTAATTTCCAACATTTGATTACTCTGCAACTCTAAAGCTAACATGTTGATCTTACATTAAATTGCTGCTGACTGTATCAGAAGATTTCACAACGTTGAACAATCTCTTACAACTGCCCAGGCTGAAATATGAGAGGTCTAAAGAGAGAGAGCAAGCAAAACCAACCTTATTTATAGTTTGTTTGGGTTTTTTTTAATCATTATTTTCAAGCCAATCTAGTGATATTTTTTTCTTTTTGAGTTTGGCTAGTATTTCCAAATGTTTCATCAACATTTTCTGCCTTGGCCAGAAGCATTAGAAACTCACACATAATACCAGAAGACTAGCATATGAACGCCAGAAAATGAAACAAGTAAGAAAGTACGGCCAAATTCAGAAACAGCACAAAGACATTAAATGAGGAAAACAAGTCAGTTTGACCATCTTTTGTTGGTGTTGCCTTATAGTAATCAATACCATAGGACAGGCATTTTTATTTTGAATAAAATTTCTTTACCTGATATTGCCTTGCAAAATACCAGCATATGACAGCTCTCAGGTTTTCTCCTCTTTAAGTAATGTTGTCACAATTTCCTATCAAGTAATTGCCCTCACAAGCAGGTACCGGAATTACATGGGACAAAGAGTTTTGCCGTGTTCTTTTGTAAGACATTTGAGTCAGAGGTTAAAGAAATCACTGCTCCAGAGGCTCTTAAACACGTCACTGTCATAATATAAAAACTGACTTACTAACTTAGATTATTTGGAGAGTTAAGTGCTTGTGTTATTGCAAATTAAACTAATTAGTATAATTTCCTGACAGCTGCAGTGAGCGGTAGAAATTCCATGATTTTTTCTTCAGCTGCCTATGTGGGATGAAGAGCAGAGTGGAGACAGCTTTGTGATTTAATGGAATGGGATCAGTTTATCATCGTAAGGGCACATCGTTCCATTCTTAGCACAGCTCTGCTGCTTCCTCTGCTCCCTCCCAGTTCATCAGCTATTATTGCACCATTAACTTATTACATGGAAGCCAGCATAGACAGATGGAAGTCGCTGGGAACTTTGCAAATAGCCAGGCAAAAAACTGTGCTGGAATTTGCTTGCAGTACCTCCCCCTTTCGGAACTGTTGTAGATTATATTTGCCATGTTTTTAACCAAAATTGTAGCTGCCAGTAGAAGATACAAGAACTCATTTCAATACCACAACTGGGTTAATTGTTATAAAGGCAGATTTGTGAACTAGCACTGATTGGAGTCTCTAGCTAATATGAATAATAGCATAAAAGGAAAGTTACAGTATGTAATTGGCAGGCATTTAGGAAATCACTCACGTTTATCGTGTGTGGAAAATGTGTACCAATCGTGGTGGTAAAACCATTGTGCTTACTTCTGCCCAGACTTTCCATAAGATTACGTGAGGAACAATAGCAGACAGTCCCAACAAACGTTTATAAAATGTCATACTGAAAACTAAAGGTAATCTGATCAGCAAGGAAAAGTCTAAAATTTCTTTAGATGAGCCAGAATGAAACAAAACTCTTGTCCATGTCCCACTTCACAGAAGCCCACACAAATGGATGAAATTACTCTGAATTCAATTATTCTGGAATTCTAACTTTCTAGAGACCATTGGGTCGTGCTTGAACTTTTTCATTAGATCGCTTTGGTCAGATTTGTACTCTACTTATATTACTAAACTGGCTCCAAAGGTTTGCTCTATCTTGGAGTCACTGGAATAGACTGTAGCTTTGTGGTTCACAGACTGGATTAATGTTTTCAGTTACTAATTAATTGCTGATCACCAGCATGGAAATTGAATTATCTATAATCACATAAAAATATGGGGTTTTGTTCCCCTCCTCCATGAATCATTTAGCATAGAAAGTCTTGATGGAAAGAAATGCATATTTCTGAAACAATACAATACTTTAGCAAAAAGCTAAAAGGATTGGAGGAATGAATCCTCTTCCTCAGTGCTGAGCAGAAATTAACACATAATGCCATCTATCTAATGTCTCAGTATGGTCTCTGGTAGCACAGGGTCTGAATACCTTCCACTTTTTATGCATTTATTTTCAGAACACTCCATAAAATGGGGAATTTCTATGGTTTCTAATGATTGTTTGTCAAAAGAAGAAGTAAAGAACAAAAAAGACTGAGAATTCCTCAAGGCAGCATTGGAAATGTGTGATGAAACAGGGAATTAAAACTGCTTCCCCCATGTGCCAGATTTGTATCTCTAACCACATCATTTTTCATATCTGTAGTCAAGATGGTAGTAACAGACAAAGTCCATCGAGGGAGAACTAGCTGTGGATCCAGCTTGCATGCCTTGGTTTCTGGTTTCAGCGTTCTTACACATTCTGAACCAGCAAGTATTCTCCATGGCCACATAGAAAATACCTCTTTCTGAGCACCTTAACACTTCCAGTCATTATTTTTCCATTAGGACTGATTCCAATCACCCATTTTTTTCTGTATCTTTAACCACGGTAAAAGTCTACCCTAAAGCTGAGCCAATCTAGCTGCTCTCCATTGCTGAAAAGCAAAGCTGCTGCTCCTCGTACACCCACCTGACTCCTCTTTGTCACTGTGCTTGACCACGCAGCCTTCTCTCCTTCTGGGTCAAGGACCCTTTGGTGGACTCCTTGGTGACCTAATTCACCTTGCTGGCTTGGCAGAAAACTATTTGCCTTTTCTTTCCCCCTTCACAAAATGCATTCCCAATTACTCTGTCACACAATCCAACTGTTCACTTGGGACAATATGTTTATAGCCACGAGATCTGATGCCTCGGGGTCTCCCAGAAGTTGAACAGTTGGTGAATACCTTTGAACTACTCTGGAAACTGTGTTTCAAGTCCTGCTCTGCTGACCTCTGAAATGGTCCCAGTGCAACTTGAACAGCAGATTTAGCAATACTGGTCAGCACACAGCAAGAAAAAGCCCTTACAAATCTGCCCAGCAGAGTGTCAGGGGAATCAGTTCCTTCTTGATTCAATCTTTTTTCTCTAAGTGGAAATTCTCTCCACAGCGTGCAAAAGAGATCTCGCATTTTAGAAACACCTTGTATGGCTTTGAGTTTACCTTCAAATTGGAAGTCTTCAGCTTTCACAGGCCATTTGGAAATGGATCAGTTGGGGTCCAAAAAATGTGAACATGCCCAGGTCATCTCTAGGTTTAACAAATGCCTGCGTGTAATAAAATTTAAAAAGCACTTCCACCAGTATCCAGGTTTGTGGAGATGAACAACTGGAAGGAATGTCTCAGGCTTTGGGGAACTTCTGCAATAGCTCTGGCTGTCTCTGCACCTTTGATGCTTCTCTGCAAGCCCAAATATAACCGAATTTCTAGAACTTGATGCCAGTTACTCCTAAGGGTCCCTCTCAGTTTAGGTTCCTCTGACTATTCAGGAGGCAATTCCTCCTCAGTCTCTGATACACCTGAGTAATTCAAGTAGCTGCCTGGATCCAAAACACACATGAAGAGCAAGTACCAGAGTAAAACACCAAATCAGAATCATTTTTCTGAAGTCAGATTTCATGGTAACATCAGCTAGGCCACTCTAGCGTGTGCGAGAAACCCTCTTGCTCTCATTCATTTTCTTAGTCACTCATTAAATGGTATGAATTAAAACAAAAAAACCAAAATAGTCTCACAGGGAAATAGACAAGAAGCTTGTGCTGTTACACCAGATCTTAATACACAAGTGGCTCCACTAAAAATTTTCTTGGGTAACAGAAACCTTTGTGTGGCTTTAATGATAGTACTGATTAAAAATATCAGTAACTTTCATCTGAAGAGCTTAATTAGGATTAAAAAAACCAATAAACAGTAACAGTAAATTTTTCTAAGACAGTAGAGTTCTCTCTGCATACACTGCTATAGGGTAGCTCAAAAAATGCCTGCTTTTTTCCTTCAAGCGTTAAGGGATTGGTTCAATTAAGGCAAAAGCATTTTAAATAATCCAGCTACGCCTACCATGGAGGCCTTCAGCATGAGTCTCAAAAATGAGAGGACATCCTCAAAATGTTTCTTAATGCAGCTCTGATGCTATTTCATAATATCTGTTGCTTTATAAGAGGCATCTGGTCAGAGCCACATGGAAGGTAAAGGCAAATAAACAGGCTGTTGTTATTGCTGCTAGGGCCAATATGTACCTTTTTCAGATTCACCAAGTGGGAATTCATTTGAGCGGGACAGCTATGCACGGTAGAAGTAATCAGCACATTCTAGACATACTTTAAGTTAATTATTTTAACTGAATATTCAAGGTCTTTAGGCAACTCTTTCTTAAGAAAAGTAGCATGTCTCAAAAAGAGGTGACAGAAAACATGCAGTGTTAGAATGGATTGTATATTGTCATCTAAAAAAGCTCTCTCACTATGAAGCTCTTGCTCAATTCGTCAGCCAGAACAAAACCTATCTTATCACCCAAGCAACCAGAAACAATACTCAGCCTTGGACAAACCAGGGGTTTAGTATTAGAGATGGGTGAACCTCTCTAAGTTTGTGATTTTGGGAAATTCTGAAGACACTTCACAGGGCTGACTCAGCTAACTCACAGAATCACAGAATGTGACGGGTTAGAAGGGACCTGATCACCTATTCCAACCCCCCTGCCAAAGCAGGGTCACCTAGAGCAGGTTACACAGGACCTCGTCCAGGTGGGTCTTGAATATCTCCAGAGAAGGAGACTCCACCACCTCCCTGGGCAGCCTGTGCCAGGACTCCGTCATCTCTAAGTAAAGAAGTTCTTCCTCATGTTCAGACGGAACTTCCTCTGCTTCAGTTTGTGCCCATTGCCCCTTGTCCTGTCACTGGGCACCACTGAAAAGAGTCTGGCCCCATGCTCTTGACACCCATCCTGGAGATATTTATAGGCATTTATAAGATCCCCTCTCAGCCTCCTCTTCTCCAGGCTGAACAAGCCCAGCTCCCTCAGCCTCTCCTCGTAGAAGAGATGCTCCAGTCCCCTCACCATCCTCATAGCCCTCCGCTGGACTCTCTCCAGTAGCTCCTCATCTTTCTTGAACTGGGGAGCCCAGAACTGGACACAGTACTGCAGATGGGGCCTCACCAGGGCAGTGTAGAGGGGAAGGAGAACCTCC